>Ga0209692_10003065_pt1 | contig 16730 bp, 7 predicted proteins | sample tdDd472_FD_187129 | JGI IMG/M metagenome (GOLD analysis project Ga0209692, IMG submission 187129) | Marine sediment microbial communities from the Atlantic coast under amendment with organic carbon and nitrate - tdDd47.2 (SPAdes)... | ecosystem: Environmental > Aquatic > Marine > Coastal >...
GAGAAAGGCAGGGTTACCTGTCAGGTTATTGTTTGAAACATTTAGGGTGTCCAAGTAGGTTAATTGAGCCAATGATTCGGGTAGTTCGCCAGATAGTTGGTTGGAGCCTAGGTCCAGTTCCCTTAATCGTGTTGCTTGCCCGATTTGTTGTGGAATAGATCCAGCAATGTGGTTTTGAGAAAGCCTTAAATATTCCAGGTTGGTACTATTCTCCCACTCCACATCCAGTGAACCAGAGATCTGGTTTGAGGTCAGGTCCAAAAAGGTCAATTGGGTCAGTAACTGACCTAATTCGGAAAAGTCCGCCTCGATCGCGTTATTGGCTAAATTGAGTTCCTCTAATTTTGGAAAAGACGTCAAAAACTGGGCATTAAGATCGACCAGACCGCAATGGTAAATAGAAAGAGCGTTGAGGCTTGTGAGATTGCTGAATTCGGGAGGAATTTGCAGAAGGCCAGGAATGTATGCTAAATCCAAGCGCTTCAAGTGGTTCAGGTCTTCAATAGTGTGCTCGGGCAGATCGGAAAAATCCCAAATGACCATATATTCTAGGCTCTGCAGGTCCCTCATCGTTTCCGGAAAAACGATGGTACCTCCCCTCCCATACACACCAAAGGCTAATATTTCTGTAAAGTCAGATATGGAGCTTGGTAAGGAATCACCATCGAAGGAATTTAGCTGTAGTCCCTCCACGTGGGTTCCATCTGAATTTAGAAAAACACCGGCCCAATCTCCCTCAGTTCCATGGGGACGAAATGCGCCGTCTTCGGTCCAGTTCCAGATGTTTCTTGTTTCTCTGTAACTGTTATAAATGTCAATCAAGGCTTCGCGTTCTGAAAGGGGAATCTGGGCTAGTAGAGTTGATGTGGTCAAAAAGAATAAAAACGACCATCGAAAAAACATATTCTCACTCCTTGGGATATAAGAAGGCATACCGTTTGACGAGTAAAAAAGTTGCGCGGATCATTTTTTATCCCGAAACTCAAAACTCTTTTTCAAGCTCCTATGCATTGAGGTCAAAAGGCTATCGCCTGTCTCAGGTTTTAAGTAGAATAGATTCTGATTCAGTCCTCTTTTGGCGCATAGGGCCGCAGGTTCTATCCAATGTTCAATCCTTGCAACGCAAATCGTTGCGATACAAGCGTTTTGAAGGTTGTGTCATGACTCATTCAAATCCATTGGGCCCTTTTCATGTTTCGGTTCAGGGTACGCAATACGGTCCCATTTCGCTTCAGCAGCTCGAGGTTTGGATTCGGGAGGGTCGCCTCCAAGGCGATAGCCTTTGTTGGGTGCAGGGCTGGCCATCGTGGTTACCCATTCAACAGGTGTTCCCCCAATATTTCCAGATCGTTTCAGATCCAGTAGCATCTGCTCCTGTCGGCCCGCCACCTGGACCACCTCCGGGGCCTCCAAGCGGCCTACCGGCGGGACCACCTGCCGGACCGGCCTCCAACTCGTCTATCGGGCCACCCTCCGGGCCACCACCAGCGCCTCAAATCCAAAACGCTTCGGGGAAGAAAGGAATCAGCCCAATCTTGATTGTGGGCCTTCTTATTGTGGTAATTGCAGCATTGAGTGTTGGCGGCTGGTTGATTTTCAGTAAATTTCGTGTGGGTGGTGCCTTTGAGGTTCAAGGGTTGGATATCGCCTGTACTAGTGCTGTGCTTTATCGTGAGGGCGAACAAATGGAATTGGAAAGTGTGGGCATGTGGCGCTTTGAAAGGCAAACCCGTTCGATCCAATCCGGAGTTGAGGACCAGGCTGATCACTGGATCCAAAATGGGTCCAAATTAACATGGAGCCACGATCGAACTGATGCATTCAGTGGGTCCGACATCCAGGAATCGATTGCCGTCGAGTTCGATTCGGATTGGATGCAAATTCTCAGTTTCGAGTGGCGCTACCATGAGAAAAATGAAATGTATACCGTTGAGAAAGCATTATCCGGCAGCCTAATCGACTGTTTGAATCCCGGCAAGGAAGTGCGCGTGTTTCGCGTTATCGGGGCAGAATGTAAGGAACGCTTGGTACTCAGTGAAACCAGTCGTTGGCCGCGCAATCCAGAATTCGACCAGGGTATTGAAACGGTACTTTGGGGCGATCAATCGCTATTCGAACTAAAACTCTTGAATGAAGTGCCCTGAACTTGGAGGTGCGTTGATGAAACATCTGTTGGTGACCTTACTTGTTTTTCCCATCTTGGCTCAACGGCCTTCTTCTGTGAAACAGCTCGAACAAGCCCGAGACTTATACCAAAAAGAAGATTATGAGACTTGTATCCAGATTTGTACCGATGTGCTCAATCTTGAACGCGAATTTCTAGACGCCTTCCTGCTGCGGGGTTGGGCCTATTTCAAGGCTGGACACATGGAATGGGCTGAGAACGATTTTCACCAGGCGGTCAAACTGGATAAGCACAACGCTCGGGCCCTGAACGCGAGAGCGCGTGCGCGATGGGCACAGGGCAAAACCCTCAGAGCAACGCGTGACTGTAAAAAGGCCCTGAAAGAAGACCCTCAATTGGCAACTGCTCATGTCACGATGGGGCTTCTTGAAAAAGACAGGGGCGATGAAAATGACGCGATGAAGAGCTTTGAGAAGGCATTGTCGCTTGATCCTCAAGATGTCGAGGCATGGAATCACCTCGGTCTGATATATGCGGCTCGAGACCAGCATCAACTCGCTGAACAGTGCTTTTCTCAATCTCTTCGTCTAGAGCCGGGAAACGACCTGGCCCAATCCGAACAGAAGAAACTCAAGGGTAAGCAGAAATCAATTGGAGCTGTTCAATCGGGCGGCATCAAACCAACTCTAAATAAAAGAGCATCTCAAGGTAAGCGATCCGAGGGCGTCGGCTCAGAAGGCGCGAAAACACCTCAAGATCCCGCCAGGCAAGCCAGGTCGAAGAGCAAAGGCCAGATTGGAAAACATTCAATGGGGGCAAACTTAGAGTCCGACGACCAGGGCAAAGAAACGGATCGGGCAGAAACTCCTGAATTAACAACCTATGGTGAAGGCGATCTACCTCAACTGGATTACGATTTCCATGATCCGTGCGCCTCAACCGGTGCGGAAGATCCATGGAATCCTAACTCCGTGTCCGAACCGCGTTCGAGTACTGGAGGTACAACGCTCGCACCTTTCTCGGAAATGGTGGATTTGGCGAAAGGCCAATACAATGGAATCGTATCAACTGCAATGGAAGGTATGCGATTGCTCTATGGATCACTCACGGACAAAGAGGCGGCACATTTTGAGGCGACCTGGGCCGCAATGTTCGATCATCCGAGCGCTGAAAACCAGGCGTATCTTCAAAAACTGGTTCCGCTTCTTGGTCAATACCTTGGCAGCCGTGAGGCATATTTCCGTTGTCTGGCAGGCATGCGTTCTCTGCACTATGAGCTCATCCTGGCTGTTGCTGCAGACAGTGAAGCAGGGTATCGGGCCGTCATGGAATCGGCGGTTGATTTGAATCGGGAGATTCAGTCTCTGTTGAAGGGCCTCAGTAATCTGGTGGCTCAAATCGAGGCGATTGGTGCACCTCTCAACCCGGCTGACGAGAAGTGCCAAGCGCAATCGCGCTACCGACGCAGTTTCCCGAAGAAGGCCCAATACCCCCTACGTGGCCTGGAGGGCGAGTGGGTTGGTTACGTTGAATCCGACGCACATTCTCCGTATCAGCGTCGCGTCCCGGTCCACTACTTTTTCCGCTACCACCTCGATAAGAATCCCTTTGTAGAAGAACCCATGGAGTCGCTGTGGGGCGCGGCTCTTGCCTACATTGGGCGTCCTTCGGCGGCAATCCTTCATTGGACCCAGGAGATGGTAGATAACCAGGATGGCGATCTCATCGAATTCGATTACGAAAATGAGGGGAAGACGTATACCTTGCACCTCGAGCGCGTTAACGATGAGTTACCAGCCGCTTATGAGGGGCTTTCGAGTGAAGAAGTCTCCCGGCTGGAGAAGCTTGAGAAGAGAATGCGCGAGAACTGGTATCAGAAGAACAAGATTCAAATGAGCGTAGCTGTTCCAAGTGATACTGATAACGATGGCATTATTCGCGAGGTTGACATGCCATCGGAAGACGAGTCGGTTGAGGCGGAACCGACTCCTGGCCCATCTGTGACCTTCGAAGGCGAGATTGCCCACTACAATGATATGAACCTTTACCGAGAGAAGGAACTGGAGCTTGGCCTTGAGTTAACTGAAATAAATCGAGTCAGGGAGAACTTGATGGATTACCTTAAACACAGGGAAGTTTTTCATCTTGCTTGTGTTGAATGGATGGACAATCCCCCAGAGGAGTCCTATGACGGCGATGCGCGAGTGAAACAGTTCCGGGAATTGATGAATCGTATCGAAGCCCGCTTGAAACCATCTGAACCAATCGCCGCCGATCGTGCAGATGCTGCAGCCATTGAAGCGGCGAGACAAAAAGAGCTGGAAAACCAGGCTCGCCAGCAGGGCATCCAGGATTCCATCGCCTTTCATGATTCCATGGTGCAGCTACTCAAGCGCCAACTCCAACGAGAACGGCAGGCCCTCTCCGAGGAAAAGGACGGAAAACGTCGCGACCAGCTTGCTTTTCGTGTCATCCAGATCCAATCCAATATTCAAGCTGAACAGGACTTGGCGGACTCCTATCGCACTGGGCAGGTGATTCACCGTCGCAGCGCCTTTGATGAATTTGCGAACCGGCGCTTCATTCAGGGGATCAAACAACGCGTGGCTCGTGTGGATGCGGTCCGCCGTATTAAGCGTGGCATTGAACGCCAAATCGATCTTCTACCTGAGGATCGTCAGGCAGATCTTCGAAAAAAGGCCCGCGACATTCTCGATCCGCAATGCCAGGCCAGTGGAGATGTGGGCAAAGCACGAAGGCTGGCCGTTGCGGTGAACAATCAAGTCCAGGGTTACTGGGAACATGAAGCGGCCATGCAGGAATCGATTGTTCAGGATCTGAACGAAACGGAATTCTATTTTCAAACCACACTCATGGTGTGCGGAGGATTCGTGACCAGTCTGGGCAGCGCGGCCATGGTAGCCACGTATGGTGAAGCCGCCGCAGTCACGGTGCTATCACCTTATGTGATAGGTGGCGTATATGGCGCGGGGACAGGCTATATTGTCGGCGGCCCAAGGGAAGGCATTAAACAGTCGGTTGCAGGAGTTCACCCCTACGGCGCGTTTGCTGCCGAATTTGTTGACACCTGGCTGAAGGAAAGTGAGAATCCGAATTCGGATTTTCAAACCAAGCTTTGGAACGCGACCAAGAATGCGGGAATTGGGCTTGTTATGGCAAAAACGGTCGAGTTTTCTGCGAACACGATCGTCAAAGGGGGAATCCACTTCTTTGGCAAGGACAGCAGATTGTTCCAGCCAGTATTTTCTACCGGCCAAAGTCCTGGAGGCAAACTGATGGTCGAAGCTTCCAAAATGCAACAAGCCGTCGATGATGCCCAACAGTACATGGGACTTTTCAAACAGAAGCAACTGGAGTTCATGAAGTTGAAATCGTCCTTACCTGCCGGCTCTCCCAAGTTGGCTCAGCTCGATCAGGAACTTGGTCAAATGGCGGCATCCATTAATAGCTCTTTCCATGGTAAATGGTTGATGAAGTACAAAGCGCACCCATCGGTTCGTCGTTTCTATCAATCCAAGGTGCAACAGAGCTATGACGACATGATGCCAGATATGGTTCAGCTGTTGCGTCAAAGGGGTTACGACATGGATGGTGTGCAGTTCAAACCCATCCGCAACGCATCCAGTCAAGGCTCATCCTCCATGGATCTCGACCTGGCGCTCGTGGAGCGGCCCGGAATGGTTTTGCGCAAAAATGGGAAAGCGGTTTCTCTGGATGTGTTTCAGGCCGATGCCCAGCAGGCAATGAATGTGGCGTATCACAACCAGACAGGTTATTCGGCAGTGCGGTCGGAATTAAACCTGACCACATCCCAACATGACGAATCGTTTTCAAATTTGAACCTTCTCAAAGATGAAGTCGATTTCTCCAAAATTCCAGCGGAAGATATCGCTCAAATTGGTGAAGTGGTCCAGGTCAAGATCGATAAGGTCACCAACGATCCTGTTCTTAGCCAAATCGCCAAAACACAGAGTCGCTGCAGGGAGAGTTCGAAAGAAATCAAAAACATGTTGCTAAAGAAGCTGAAACAGAACCTCGACGCGGCGCCCCCGGGTAGTTCTCAGTCACAGCAGTTGGAGGCCGATGTGAGGTATTGGGAGGACATGTTGAAACGCTTCGATGAAATGGGTAGCCAGGAGAGTAACCCTTATCGGCTCATTGAACTCGAGCGGGAAATTCGAACCGAAACGGGAGGAAAAGGCAGCCAGGAAGTGATTCAGGACCTGAAGAAAATGTTCCAAAGAGAGTGATTCACAAGTTCTTTTCGAAGGGAGCCTTCACTGGGCGCGCTCCTGGTTCTCGTTTCCAGTATCTGTTTCGGAAAGGTGAAATGAGGGGAAGTGGAATCTATTCCCTGATGATCCAGATATTCAAGTGGAGCTATCCGTCTTCAGGTTCAAGCCATTCATCCAGGAGCGGGGCATCCGAATTGGGTTCCATTTTGACGATTATCAGCTTTCCTCTGTAATTGCCAAAAGCCAGGCTCTGGTCTTCCGGGCTGAAGGCGGCACCCGTAAGGAGTCCGAAGTTTGAGTTGAGTTGAACAAGGGTCTGGTAGTGAATGCGATCACCATCTCGTTTGAATTTGTAGATAGCAAGGCCCCAACCACCTAGCGCAATCGTGTCCACCCCCACTGCCGTAGCACAGGAGTACTCCAAGTCAGGCGTTTTAAGCGGCCAAGCGAGATCACGCGATGTGTCGTAGAGCCAAATTGTGTCGGGGTTTAATCCCATCATGAGCACAAGACCCAACTCTTCAAGTTCAATGAGTTTGTAAATACCTCTACAGCCCGTTTCTACGCGGCGAATCGTGACCCACTCTTCTTCTCTTTTTTCTAGTGCCAGCCAATCCCCACCCCATTTACCGACGAGGGCTCTTCCTTTGATGCTATCGATCCAGAGGTCAGCGTTGCTATCCTTTCCCGCTTTGAAAGAGGATTGTTCTTCCAGATCAGGAAGAGACCAGCCTTTGATAAACTGGTCTGAGGAGGCAGACCAAAGCATTTGACTGCCCTCCTCCCAAAATAGATCGTTTACAAGAAAGGCATGGGCCTTGGTTTGTTTCAGGATCGATTGCGTTGAGTGATCCCAAAGGATTAGGGATTTGTCGTCCGAAGCTGAGACAATCCAGTTGGGACGGAATTGACCGATTGAGCTAACAGGCAAAATGGCTGTGACGCCCTGGGTGTGTCCACTTAGTGAATCGATCCGGTTTCCTTTTCGGTCATAGCGCTGGAGACTTCCGTCTGCCCCTCCTGTGAATACAAACCGGCCATCAGGAGTTGCAGCCGTAGCCCAGATTTGGCTGTTTGAAACAGGGATCTGTTCGTCGATCTTGCAATTCTGATAGTGAAATTGGAGCAATGAACGACGCGTCCGATCCATGACCAATAACCCCTCAGCTCCATATTCAATCGGCTCAAGTTGAGATCCGGAACGTTTGTGAGTCAATTTAAGTCCCGTCTGATGGTTTGCGATGGTCAGGTTTTCTTCACCTCCAAGCGCATAGGTTGCGTGGTCAGGGAATAGGACAGGACGGCCTTTCTTTGTGTGAGTGGATACAATGATCTGCGGTTGCGGCTTGTTGATGTTGTAAAGGAATATTTCATCAAACCAGCCGGCTACAAGGAAGCTCGTGGTTAGATCGTCGATTGCCAGGGAGAATGGGCGACCCTGCCAATGCTTTGCACTGAGGATTTTTTTGCCAGTCTCGAGGTCAAAAATATGAACGCCTTTCCCTCCCAGCGATGAATCAAAGCAGCCGAAGTACCTCTCGGTCAGGCAGAAGATGGGGGCTGGTGGGGCCTCTAAGGTGAACTGCAAGAGGCGCTCGTATGAACGCCCTTTTTTTGCGAGTACCGTTATGTTCCTGCCGCTGCAAACTGCAAATCGTGACCCTGAATAGTTGCTGACGAGTTGATCTTCCGATAAGAGACCTTCCGTGACAATCTCATCCTCTGGTGAGTTGGGATTGAACACGTCTCTGAGGCGAATCTGTCCTTTTCGATTCAAAATGATTTTGCCGTTCTTCAGTTGATCGATAGCCCTTTCATCAGGCAAGAGGGGTATCTGTTCCAATGGACGCTTTTGATTCATATCGATGACATATAGCGTACCCATGCCCATGGCAAGCACCGAGCCAGGATAGGGCCCTCTCCCAAGCACTTTGGCGATGTCCGGTGGAAGGGGGACCTCATTGACAAGTTCAAGTGGAGATTCACTTTGAGACAGAAAACGAGGTTCAGGTGAGGAACCTGTTTCCCACCTTTTTTCCAGACGATCGAGTTCCTTTTTGTATATAAGCGCGTCACCGAATCGACCACCACTTTGGCAAACCTCGAACAGGGCTCGAATTGTGGATAGTTGTTCCTTTGAATCTTCTGAATAGAGTGCCTTCTTAGAATCCTGAATTTCGCTCAACATGGCCAGGGCTTTGTCGGTTTGTCCTGTACGACTCAGAAGCCGGGCAAGCTTTTCCAGTAAGCTGAACATTTCTGGTGACGACATACCATACAGTGTTTCGTAGCCTTGTTGCGCCTGTTCCAAAAGTGGGCCAGCTTCCTTGTAGCGTCCCAAGTTCAAATAGGCCGTACCAATGGCTTCCGAAAGCCTCGCCTTGATTCGAGGCTGATTCGCCAATTTGCGATTTAGATCCCTTGCCGAGGCATCGAGCAATTCCTGTGCGGTGACCTGATCACCTCGGTTTGGATCGGATACTTTGAAAATACCCGTCATGAAATCCGCAATTTCTCGCGAAGCCTGTGCCTCCTGGTTGGCGCGTTCTGCCTCGTGGGCAACACGGTTGGCTTGAAAGGCCATTGCTATAGCGAAAAGGAAAATAACGCCTGCTGCCAGGCTATACACTTTGCGGCGCTTTCTGCTTCGCTCCAAATCTTTTTTTGCCTTGGTAGCTTCCAGCTGTGCGCACCGTTCCTGCTCTCGGCATTCGAAATCGCGAAACCAAAGACTGACCTCTTTGGCATCACCTGGGCGGTTTTTTGGGTTCTTATCCAGAAGTTTTGATAGATCTTCTCTCAGTAGGGCTTGCTGGATGTCACGCTCCCAGCCGGGTCCCAAAGCTCTGCCGAAATCACCACAGAACAACTGGTAGATAAGGACGCCAAGCGCGAAAAGGTCTGAATGGTGGGAAGGCGTCTTGCCCTCCAGCAGTTCTGGCGCCATGTATTTCTGTGTTCCACCGCCGGAATACTCGGTATCGAAAGCGGTTTTAGTGAAACCTAAAACAGTGATATTGGCGTCCTTCAATCGTTCTCGGTCTTCCAGCATTCCAATCCCAAAATCTGTCAGCTGGGCCTGAATCTTTCTGCCTGTTTCCTGGATTAAGACATTCGCGGGCTTTATGTCTTTGTGCAAAATTCCGACGGAGTGGGCAGCGGAAAGCGCTTCGGCGATCTGGGCAGCAAGCTGGCATTTCAGTTTCCAATCAATTTGATCCAAGCCCCCACGAGAGGCGATCCAATCTTTGAGGTTGCCTCCTTTTGTATATTGGCTTTCAATAAAGTAAGGGGCTTCCTCAAAATTCCAGTCCAGAATACGGGTGATGTCATTTCTGCTGCCAAGACCAATTTTCAGGAGTCGAAATAGGGTAACTTCCCGCTGAAGCCCCTTGAGGCGTTCCCGTTCAAAACAGAATTTGAATACGCGCAGGTCTCCCGTTTTTGCATGTTTGGCCAACCAGACTTCTCCAAAGCCCCCTTCGCCCAGTTTGCGGTCGAGGAACCAGTGATGACGGTGCGGAATCTCTTGTGCCTGTGCAGGACGCCATCCAACGATATTCGCTTCTCCACTGGCTTTTTTGGCCTTTTCTGTGTCGGTTGGCTGACATAACGGTGATTGCCCGATAATCCCTACCTCGAAAACGTCAACGGGTTCATCCAATCCTTTGAATAAATAGCCGCCATGTGCCAACCAAGATAAGGGTAAATCCGCTTCATCCGCATCTTGTGCAGAACGCCGCGCGATGTCGAATGCTCCTCGTGTCAGGAGAATCTGGTTGCCCTGTGCAAGAACCATCAATCGGGCAGTCATTGGCTTTGAAAGTCCCTCAACTTCGAGTGGTTTTGCTCCGCGCTCGATGTCCTCGGGGCTGTTGGATCTCAGGTAAACCTCCCCCAAATGTAGCCCGAAACGCGGTCGGACATCCTCGAACTCAAATGTATTCACTTGCCATTGTTGGATAAAGCTCAGTGCCCATTGCACAGCCTGGCCCGGTCGGTCGAAGAGGATCAGGAATCCATCTGCTTTATCGATTACGGTTCCACTTAGCGAGTTGGTGAGACTTTGAATCACTTCGTCTCGCTTGCGAATGATTCCCGCCCTGTAGGTTGGACCCTTTGCTGTAAGGCCGGTCAGCTCACCGATGAGTAGTGTTTTTAGTTCAGGAGTTGGGATGGAAGTTGAGTCCTTCATGTCAGAACCCCAAGCAGGTTAAGTAGCAGGAGCACAGCGAAGAGGACGGCAAGACCAAACCCCAGGGCAGGAGATCGAAAAGAGAATACGTGCGTTTCCTCCTCATTCGCGGCGACTATTGAGCATGTTTCTTCCTCGCCAGGTTGCCCAGACCTTTTTTTCGAATGTTGTGACGATGTTCTTAGTCGATCAGCGAGCTCGCCGGCTCGTCCGAACCGTTTGTCTGGTCGACCATCGATGGCATTTGCAATGATTGAACGGAGGTTAGAATCCCCAATTTCGCGGTCCCAGCCGTGTCCCACCGATTTTTCAAAGGAGCCAATGGCCAACTGATAAAGTAACACACCTAATGCATAGATATCGCCTTGTATGGTGGCCGGTTTTCCTGCCAGGCGTTCCGGTGCGAGATAGACATCAACGTCTATTGGCTGTGGTGTCATTTGGTTGATGCTTCTCAGGTCCAGTCCTCTTGTTGTGATGCCAGATTGTTGAAGCATCTCTTCGCTTTGAAGTGAGGTGGTGTCAAAATCGGTTAACTGAACGCGTAAGTGCTTCGAACGATCCTCAATCGAATCAAGCTTGCCGTGTTCGATCCAGATGCAGCCAGGGTTGATATGTTTGTGAAGGATTCCGATCGAATGAGCTTTCTGGAGCGTTAGGGCAAGTTGAGCAACCAGGTCCATTCGGGTCTCCATGGGAATGCATTCAATTCCGCCCTGTTCCTTAACCCAATCGCCAAGATTACCGTTCTCAGGGAGACCATATTGAATCAAATAGGGGGTTTGATCCAGGTCCCAATCCAAGAGGGGCGCGACCCCGCGTTGGCCGTCAAATTCCATTTTTAAGAGTCGGCCAATAGCAACCATGCGGCGCAATTCAGTCAGATCGGATTCCGCCTGGGAGAAAATAAAAAGACGCTGTTCCTTGGTCTTATGGTGCGATGCCACCCAGCGTTGGATGCCTGTTGCCTCCCTGGACAAATCTTTTTCCAGGGTCCAGTGGTCGTGATGCAACATTCTTTTACCTTTTTCAGGGTTCCATCGTCTTGATGAACTGCATCCGGGTTTGGTGAAGGGTGCCTGGCCGGGAATTCCAACTTCACAAAGAATGATTGGAAATGACCAACCCTCAAGTGACTGAGAGTCGTATTGGATCCATTTCCACTCTGGGTTCCAATGTTCCGTTTCAAGTGATAGTTCTAGAATGGATGGGGTTACCAGTGTCTGATTAGGGGCCGCTAAGGACATCAACCGATCGGTTTGGCGTTTAATCAAACGGTCAATTTGTAGTTGGTTTGACTGGGGCGAATGTTCCAAGGGCAACTCACAGAGTCGAATCCCTATGCGCGCACGAAACTCGATGGCAAACTCAGTTGAGATTCTGGCCAGTGCCTGGTGATAGGCCATTGCATAGTTGATGGCGAGGATCGGTCGTTCGAAAACAATGAGAAAACCATCCGTTTTTTCGAGTTCTAACCCCCCATGGGATTTCATCAAATCGCGCGCGACCTCATCATGACGCTGGGCCAGCATTGCCGCCTTCTGGTCACCCAATATGCGGACCCATTGAGTGCTGTTGACCAGATCGCTCATCAGTAGACAGGCAATGCTTTGGGCTTTCGACATGATCTATCTCCCCTGGCGGGCGTGAATTCAAACGGAGTATCTGATTTATTATTCTATTGTCGTGGGCCTGTTTTGAAAACTATTTTTCGAAAAGGAATCAGGACCAACCTACCTTTGTCCATGCCAAGCAATCCTGTTTGTCAGCCGGGCAGTGGGCCTTGAATGCCTCAATGATACGACGCTTCTTATGGGATGTTGGTGGCTCGTTGATATAGAGCGTAATGTCATCGCCTCGGACCGCAAGAACCGTTTGGAGGTCCCTGAAATCATTTACGCTGAATTTCACGGGGTTGGATTGGGCTTCGAGAGAGACCGATTTGATGTCCTTCCAGTTCAATCTAATGGTGAAAAGAGCGCCTCGGCTGGCCACGCCTTTTGGGTCGATGAGAACCCTTTGGGATGAAAGGCTCACGAAGACCATCGTCACGAGCGGGAAAGCAAGGAAAAGACCCAGGATCGCCACAAAGTGAAGCGCCGTGATAGGGGCAGTGGTGACTAGGTAATCGGGGTCTAGCCCAAAAAACGATGCCTGCCTCAGATTGCTAACCCAAAAAGCGTCGAGGCAGAGGCCAAAGAGGAATACGCCACCTGCCAGACTGATTGCGTCGGTGAACAGTTGGAACCATAGCGGGGAAATGCATATTTCAAGGCGGTTGCTCCCAGAGCGATAGAATTTCAGAAAGACGAAAAGGCCCAAAATGAGGGAAATTGTACCCAAACTGGCAATGGTTTTTTTCTCCGTTGATAGGTGGCGTTCTCTTTCAAAATACCCATTTTGATAGCGTTTAAATAGCTGATTCTTATAGATGAAATACTCCTTGTTGGGATTGAAGTCTTTCCTGGCGAAATGTTGAAAAAGCTGGATCCAGATATCCGAGGGCAGGTCTGTGACAAGATAGTTGGGTGGTTGCTGGAGTGCCATTTTTTCCAGGACTTCCAAGACCCTGGGAAATGACTTTAGATCTGACTTGGAGAGTTTCAAAATGGGTTGAAGGCTTGGGTGCTCAAAGAACAAGGCTTCCGAGAGATCAAATTGCACTTCTAATCCGTGGTCTAAATCCACATTGCTTATCTCGGTGAGGCGCTGCAATATTCCAACTCCAATTGGATCAACCGTGGGCTTTTCGATTCCTGTTACCAGTTTCTCCCAGGCCTTTCTAGAGATGGTCTTGCGCCCGGATGATTGTTGTAGGACATTAAATTCGTTTTCGTAACCTATATCGCGATTTCGAAGCAAAATGAGGCGGTTTGGGTACAATTCCTGAGCTTTTTGAAGGGATATGGGTTGCGGATAGGTACTTAGTGCCAGGAAATCTCCTTCGATCTTTTCTGTCATGGTTTCCGGAATTGGCAGAAAGAGCAAAACTAGCCCCGAACTTATCAATAAATAACTGATAAATTTAGAGATCCACATTCATGCCTCCACAAATTCGAAAGTGACAAACATTGGTTGCCTTGGTTTTGTTCTTCCTGCATTCTTAAATCGCAACGAGAGACAGGTCAAGAAAAACAAGAAAAAACGATCAGTTTATCCTTCAGGGGTAGTGAAGAAGGACAGTGACGTGACTTGAATTCTGGGATCATAAAGGTCGAGGGAATGTGTCATATGGTCCCGGGGCTTTTGGCTGGGCAAAAAAAAGCCCCGAAACATCGGGGCTGTCTTTTTAAGAAAATTGGTTGCGGAGGCAGGATTTGAACCTGCGACCTTCGGGTTATGAGCCCGACGAGCTACCGAACTGCTCCACTCCGCGCCAAGGTCTGCAAATCTATCAAATGAATGAAAATGTGTCAACGCTTTTCTTGCCGCTAATAGACGAAAAAAGGGCCCAACAGGGCCGTCGGCCTACGGCCATGCCGGTTTTTGGGGCTCACTTTTTTTTGAAGTGGAGCCACCCCTTTTTGGGCTGGTACTTGCATGCCAATTAATATAATTCAACGTGAATCAAACTCTAGAAAGAGGAGCCCGGCTGTTTGAGGAATTCAAGTTCCTCTTGTGTGGATTTTCGACCTAGTATGGCATTGCGATGGGGATATCGGCCAAAGCGTTCGATAATTGCTCGATGCTTCTTTTCATATTCCAAATTGTCTTCCAGACCGGGTTCCTTGAATAGTTCTAACGCGATATCGTGGATGGCCAGTGATTCACTGTGCATGAATGGCAAAAATAGAAACAGTTTTTCCTCGACATTCAGGCCAGTTTCTACCTTCAGGGATAGTGCTTCCTGGGCCAGGGCTAGAGCGAGAGGGTCGGACGCGAAGGCCTGCGGTTGGTTGCGAAAGATGTTTCTTGAGAACTGGTCCAGAACTATAATTTCGGCAAGACGGCCATGAGCAGTATCTCGCCAAGAAAAGCATTCGCAGCGCGAAGCATTGGCATGTATTGCACCAAAACGATTGGCGATGGTTGTGTCCAGCTGCGGATCTTTCACCCACCACTGTTTCGGCTTTAATTCGTTGTACCAAAATCCAAGAATAGTTTCGGGTGTCATCAATCCTCCAATGGTTTTTGGTTATATTCTAAAGCTCCCCTAATGACCAATTCAAGGTGCCTTGCGGCATGCTGGCTGGCGTGATGGACCTTCCGCCAGGCCTGCTCTGCTCGGCCTTTGTTCCCCAATTGCTCTGCGGCGCGAAGATCTTCCTGCAAGTAGGCCGCAAAAAAAGACAGTTTATCGGTACAGGTTTTAAATTGAGCATGCAAGTCCGTCGCATCAGTCCTGCTCTTTTGTTTGAGCGAATTGAGCATGTTCCGATTTATAATTTGAATGATCGCCAGTTCGTTCAGGATGCGCTCAAGAGGCTCCCTCCATGGAAGCTGGGTGCGGCCGGAACCATTTGTGGTTGGAATGGTCACGTTACTCCCACCAAAATCCGTCAGGAGGGTTTGGCAGACATCGCGCAAGCTTCGCCGCTGCATACCTGGAATGTCTGCTCCACCTTCGGTTGCATTAATAAAAGTGGGTGCATGGCCTTTCTTTTTTAATGCTGCCACTTTATTGATAAACCATTGCCGAAATTGCCGGTAGTTACCCGGACTGAGCACGGAGGATCCGAAGTAACCGTCGACAGGTAAAAGGTCCTGTCGCTGCTCTTCGCTCAAATTTGGGGTGACGTTGATTGCGAGGTCCTGGCCGATCAGGATAATCGGATCGGCTCCCATTTCAATGGCCAGGCTCAATGCGTCGTGAGCCACACTTCCACCCGTATCGATGTAGTCTTGACGCCATTGTGGATAATGACGCATCAGCCATTCGGTGAAAGGGTTGGCTGCGGTTGGGTAGGAGACATGTCTCCTGGCTGGAACTTGAAAAAAGCCTTGGTGCGATTGATGGGGCAGAAGAAAAACGGTTTGATCTAAGCAGGGAACGCCTTCGACGAGCTCTCGGAAATCCTGAAACTCGATGTGGACCAGGAAGTCAGGAGTTAAGCCAATATCAGTCAGTGGCCTAATGGAACGGGAGATGGCAAAAAGCGCGAAACGTTCCCGAAAGGGCACGAGCTGGTGAAGGTTTTTTGACAGGGAGGGGCCGGAAGCCGCGATGACTGCAGGTCGCCCATTGAGGGTCTGTTTCCATTCACTGAATGCCTGACAGTTGGCCGAAAAAGGCAGTGATTCGATGGTGGAATCCAGGATTTGCTTAATTCTGTGGCGATAGGTTTGGTGTCGAAATGCGCATAGCTGACCGTATTCCTTAATGTGGGCTAGGATTCGTTTCGTTCGCAGTGGATCGTGTTTTTGATGGAATGGCTGAACAAACAAATTGATATCTGTACTTCGATCCAGTAGGCCTTCCAGACGATCCATGAGCTGCTCTTCCATGGTGATGAGCTCAATGTTCTTTCCGTTTAACCGCTTATAAATCGGAATATGCTCGAATACAACTCGAAGGATTTGAGCAAATGGTTCATAGATGAGAATGTGGGTTGATTTTGATCCTGGATCGGCTTGCAGGCCATATCCCATCCCAAGACCTATGTGAAGGTGGATATCTCTTGGTGTCCAGGAGGCGATGCTCTTTGTGTCGCGTTGGGGAACGAATCGATTATTGATGTAAATGCCATTGATACGGGCAACTTTGGAACCATTTCTGGCTTGATGGACTTCTACATCAATGCTGGGGGCTGATTCCAGAAAAGCATTGAGGCTGGGCTGGTTTTGACTGAAAAATTGAAGATTTCTCGCGAAATAATGCGACATTCGATTGACTCAGCGAGTTGGTGCCTGGATGATGCGTTCGGCGGCTCGGATCCCGTCGAGTGCGGCACTTACAATACCGCCTGCGTAGCCAGCACCTTCGCCCACGGGTAGGAGCCTTGGCAGGCTGACGCTTTCCATGTTCTTGCCACGCACAATCCGGACCGGTGAACTGGTTCGCGTCTCCATGGCGAAAAGGTTGGCTTCTTCTGTGAGATAACCCTTGATCTGATTGGCAAACGCCTTAAATGCCGCCTGCAAGGGCCTGGCAATCCAATTCGGCATGAGCTGGTGCAAGGGATAAGGAACCGAGGCCGGCCTGAAATGAGTTGGG
>Ga0209692_10003066_pt1 | contig 16729 bp, 10 predicted proteins | sample tdDd472_FD_187129 | JGI IMG/M metagenome (GOLD analysis project Ga0209692, IMG submission 187129) | Marine sediment microbial communities from the Atlantic coast under amendment with organic carbon and nitrate - tdDd47.2 (SPAdes)... | ecosystem: Environmental > Aquatic > Marine > Coastal >...
CATGGCGCGCGGCAGCACGATGCGCCGAATCGTCTGCCACTTCGAGGCGCCGCAGGCGTACGACCCCTCGCGCATCGAGCGCGGGACGGCGGCCAGCGCCTCCTCGGTCGCGACGATGACGACGGGCAGGGTCAGGAGCGCGAGGGTCAGCGATGCCCACATCAGGCCGCCTTTGCCGAAGGTCGGGTTGCCGTCCGCAAGATCCGCGGCGAAGAACATGCTGTCCATCCGGCCGCCGACGATGTAGCAGAAGAATCCGAGGCCGAACACGCCGTACACGATGCTGGGCACGCCCGCGAGATTGTTCACGGCGATGCGCACGATGCTGACCAGGACGCCCTGCTTGGCGTACTCGCGCAGGTACAGCGCCGCCAACACTCCGAACGGCACGACGAAGACGATCATCAGCAGCGTCATGATCACCGTGCCGAAAATGGCCGGGAACACGCCGCCCTCGGCGTTGGCCTCGCGCGGGTCCTCACTCAGGAACTCCCACCACCGGGACAGGTAGATACCGAGTGACTGGAAATAGCCGACCGTGTTGGGCTGGAACGCCCGCACGATATCGGCGAGCTGGATCCGCGACTCCTGGCCGTCCGCGGTCTCCATGACCAGCATGTACTTCGCGTTCTCCGCCGCCAGCGCGTCGATCTGCTTCTGGATCGGGCCGCGCTCCGCCTCGATCTCCCGGACGTGCGCTTCGTACTCTTGGCGCGCCGCTTCGTAGGCGGACGAGTCCTTGCCCGATTCGATCTCGACCAGCTTGAGCTCTTTTTGAAACTCGCGACGCTCGACGTCGAGTCCGGCCAGCTCCTCGTCCTTGAGTTCCTGCCACTCTTCCCGCCGATCGAGCGCATCCGAATGATGCTCCTCGTACATCTCCCACACCGCTTCCGGGGTGTTGGCGACCACTTTCCCGTCCAGCACGAAGGCCTTCGGGAATCCGTAGAAACGCCCCCAGTCGAATCGCTCCAGTAGCGTCGCCCATGCGGGGCGCGACTCGTTGACGATCTCGAATTCGCTGACCCAGTGGAAATGGGTCTTGGTGAGTTCGAAGTTGCCGGTGCGGAACATCCGACGTACCGCCGTCCCGTTGTTTTCCGCGAGCTTGGCACGCGCCGCGACGAGCTCACGTTCGGGAACGAACTCCGCCAACTGGTCCGGGTTGGGCCGGTACTCCTCCTCTTCCTTGGGCTCGCCCATCAGCACGCGCCCGTCCACTGTCTCCATGCGCACCAGCGGCTGGGTGAAGAACGTCGCGGATCCGCGCACGGCGACCAGCAGCAGGAGTCCGGCAATCATCGCGACGCAGAGGATGAGTGCGCCGCCGGTCACCCAGAGCATCGGTTCGCCCCGCGCGAACAACGAGGAGCGCGCGCGCGGACGCTTCTTGCCGGGCGCCGGCTTCGGGGGCGCGGGTGCGATCGCCGTGGTCATAGCTGCTCCGCGTAGCGCGCCCGGAAGCGTTTCCGGATCCATTCGGCGCCGGAGTTGATGACGAACGTCATGAGGAACAACACCAGACCGGACAGGAACAGCACCCGGTAGTGACTGGAGCCCTGGGGCGCCTCCGGCAACTCGGTTGCGATGTTGGCGGAGAGCGCGCGGAACCCGCTGAACGGATCCCACTCCATGATGGGCGTATTGCCGGCCGCCATCAGCACGATCATCGTCTCGCCCACGGCGCGCCCCAGCCCCACCATGATCGCGCCGAAGATGCCGCTCATGGCGGTCGGGATCACGATGCGGACCGCGGTCTGCCACGGCGTCGCCCCCGCACCGAGCGATCCTTCGCGCAGCGCGGAAGGCACTGCGCTGAGCGCATCCTCGGCGAGCGTGTAGATGATCGGAACGATCGCGAACCCCATGGCGAACCCGACGATCATCGCGTTGCGCGGCGCATAGTGACCCATGAAGCTGTTGCGCGGGTCGAGTCCCACCATCGAGAGCAGCGATCCGATCCCGAGCGCGATCAGGAACCCGATGCCGATCATGGCCGTGAATCGAATCAGGTCGAACATCGCGCTCTGACCGCGCGTCCAGTCGAACCCGACGGATCGAATGTACGGGGCACCGAGCCGCCCCCAGAAGACGGCGAGGATGAGCACGCCCAGCGGCAACAACAGGAAACTCCAGCCGCCCATGGCGCCGCCGACCCCCTCTTCCCGATTCAGCCACGCGGCGATGTCCCCGCCAAAGAAGCCGCTCTCCATCCACGGACCGACGACGACCGCCATTCCGATGCCGATGGGCAGGCAGCAGCCCATGACAAACAGCTTCGGAGCACCGCCGAGACGGAGTGCGGTGTGCGACGGCAGCATCTGCCACAGGCGCGCACCGAGGACGAACGCGAACGGAACGGTCAGGAGAGCCGCCAGCGTCGCGGGAAGCACGTTCGCGACGAACGGCGCCACCACAAGTGCGGCCAGGAATCCGAGCACGACGCTCGGCAGGCTCGCCATCATCTCGATCACCGACTTGACGGGTGCGCGTACGGACGGCTTGAGGAACTCGCTCGTGTAGACCGCCGCCAACAGCGCAATCGGAATCGCCATCAGCATCGAGTACAGCGTCGCCTTCAGCGTTCCGAAGATCAGAGGGATGAGTCCTAGCTTCGGTTCCGAATCGTCGCTCCCCGTGGACTGCCACGTATGACTCGGCTCGTCATCGCGCTCGTACCAGATCGGCCGGAACAGGGTGCTGAAGCTCACGTCGTGATGGCCCGCGTCAAAGTCCCATGCGCGCCAGCCGGACGCGCTCGACACGAGCAGGGCATCTTCCTTGGGGGCGAGCGCCACCGCATCGGCCGGCGAGGTCCGTTGCGCATCAAGCCTGGCCAGGATGTTGTCCTGCGTCGCCTGAAACACGCGCGCTTCACCGCTCTCATAGCCGACCATCAGCAGGCGCGACCGGCGCGAGGTGGCCAGGCATCGGACCGCCGAGCGCGGCCCGCGATAGATGCGCGGCCGCACCATCTCGATTCCGTCGAGCGTCGTTGCGGCCTGCGGTCGCGTGGGGAACCACGCGTGGAGCTGACCGGCATTGTCTCCGACCAGGAGTGTCGACTTGCCAACGAGGAAGCCGAGGCTTCGCACCTCACCTCCGTCGTCGATCAATCGGAGCATCTCGGTGCGACGCCGATCATCGGGCACCGGATTGCCGTCATCGCCCAACCGGCGCGAGTCGTAGCGAATGCAGAAGCCGTCGGCCCACACGAGGAAGAGTTCCGTCGCGCCCCCCGTCAGGGCCACGTGCGGAGGGAGCTCCCGACCGTCCGGGACCTCGTAGGGCAACACCAGCTTGCGCGCCACTTCGCGTTCGACACCGGTCATCATGTCGAGCCGCTTCTGGATCGTCGCGACTGTCAGAACCTTGTCGCGCGTCAGGGCCGCGAACGCCTTGCCGGACGGCGGGAAAGAGAGGTCCAGCGCGTGGATGGCACTCTTGCCGACCTGGATCGGCTCGCCCACCGCCGGGACGAACACCACCAGCCGATACTGGTTCTCCGGCGTCCGCTCGATGATTCCGTCGTCATGATGGGCGCGCTCCCCGACCGCCAACCTCCGTTCGTCGGCCGTCAGGTCGCTCGGCTCGAGATACGAGACCGCAAAGCGGATCGACAGATAGCGGACGGTGCCGTCCTCGAATCCGAACAGCCAGTCCACGTTCGAGTTGGTGGACGCGACCGCGGTCGGCCGGGGCCCTTCGTAGAGAGCTCGCTCACCGAGTTCGCTCCCGTTCGCGTAGTCGAGCAGGCGCACGGTGCCGTCGCGCGCGAGACTCCACGCGATCGCCCGGTACTCGTCGCAGCCGATCCCGAGCGGCGGCTCCGCATCGATCCGGGATGCGACGGCGCGCGAGTCCGCGGCGTCGCTTCCCGTGAAGAGCGGGACGACCATCGCGACGAGGAAGACGAAAATCAGCGCGATCGCGATGATCGTGCCGAACCCGCCGGCGTAGATCAGCGCCTTGGCGGTCGTTTCGGCTCGAGCGACCGACTTCGGCGTCGTCCGAGAGCGTCGCTTGCGTTGCGGGGGGGCGGGTTCTGCCATGGAGTGGGATGGAGCGCGAGGAAGGGATCGGGAAGGCGCCCGGCGCAGACCGGCCGGGCGCCCAACCCGTGGAGGGAATACTCTGCTACTGGGAGACGGCGAGTCCGACCTTGGCGAGCTCGCGCTTGGCAAGGGGGGCCGATACCGGGAAGTAGCCGTCCTTCACCACGACCTCCTGGCCCTCCTTGGTGAAGATGTAGCGGATGAACTCGGCGCGCAGCGGGTCCAGCTCGCTGTTGGGCTTGTAGTTCACGGTGAGCCAGAGGAAGCGCGAGAGCGGGTAATCGCCGCTGTATGCGTTCTCCGGCGTGGCCGGCGTGTAGTCGTTGCCTTCGCGGGAGAGCGCGACCGCGTTGACGTCGGCCGTCTTGTAGCCGATGCCCGAGTAGCCGATGCCACCGATGTCGCTGGCGATCGATGTGACCACCGACGAGCTGCCGGGTTGCTCCTTGACGGAGTCCTTGTAGTCCCCCTTGAAGAGCGCGTGCTTCTTGAAGTAACCGTAGGTGCCCGAGGCGGAGTTGCGGCCGTAGAGCGTGATCGGGCGCTTGGCCCACTCGCCCGTCAGGCCGAGGTCGCCCCAGGTCTTGATGTCCTTGCTGAAGCCACCCTTGCGCGACTTCGAGAAGATCGCGTCGACCTGTTTCAGGGACAGACCCTTGATCGGGTTGTCCTTGTGCACGTAGACGGCGAGCATGTCGATGCTCGTGGCAAGCTGCGTCGCCTTGTAGCCGAAGCGCTTGACGAACTTGTCCATCTCGCTCGGCTTGAGCGCGCGGCTCATCGGGCCGAACGTCGAGGTGCCGGCAATCAGCGCAGCCGGCGCCGTGCCACTGCCCTTGCCCACGATCTCGGGGTGGACCGAGGAGTAGATGCGCTCGAAGCCTTCCGTCCACAGCGCCATGAGGTTGTTCATCGTGTCCGAGCCCTCGCTCTTGAGGTTGCCGGACACTCCCGAAACCGGCTTGTAGGCCGGAAGGCGCTCATCGACGAGGGACTGCGCCCCGACGACGGTCGCGGCCACAAGCACTGCAGCCAACATCATTCGCTTCACGATCGATCTCCTTTGGTGTGGGGCTCTTTCCCCAACCGCAGGAGACCAACCGTCCGTGAACCGCAGGTCTATGCAGAGTTAAGAAACGGTAAATCCACAGAACCCGCTTGGCTCAAGGGGTTTCACCGGCTCTTTCCTCCAACGCTGCGAGTCGGCGCTCGATTTCCGTGAGCTTGTAAAGGATCAACACGTGCGTCTTTTGGGCATCGATCCCCACAGGGCTCGTGTCGCTGTGGATGAGTGCGGCGATCCGCTTGTACTCCGCTTCCGGGATGTCCATACGCTCTCCCTTTCTGGATAGCTGAACGACGGTGCCAGGCACCGTCGTTCACAATTAATGGTCGACCGGCGTGCCGAGAATGGCAAAAACCTTCTGCTTGGCGGGTTCGAAGGCGTCCGCGGCGGTCGCCTCGAGATTCAGACGCAACAACGGCTCGGTGTTCGACGGCCGCACGTTGCACCACCAGTCCGGGTACTGCACCGTCACTCCGTCGAGCCAGTCGATCTCGGCATCGGGGAACGCCTCCGCGATGGCCTGCATGCGCGCCGGCTTGTCCTCGACCTCGAAGTTCACCTCGCCCGTCTGCTGGTAGCGACGGAGCGGGTCGAGGCGCGCCGAAAGCGGCGCGTCGCCCTTGGCGAGGATGTTGCACATCGCGATGACGGCCAGGCTCGCCGACTCGGTGTAGTAGTTCTCGCGGAAGTAGTAGTGACCGCTGAACTCGCCGCCGAATACTCCCCCACGCTCGCGCATGGTCTTTTTCATGAAGCTATGGCCGACGCGCTCGCGCACGGGCGTCCCCCCATGCTTCTCGATCTCCTCCGGCAGCGCCCTGCTGCTGCGCAGGTCGTAGACGACGGGCCCCTTCTCGCGCTCCAGGATGTCGGTAGCGAGCAGAGCCGTCGCGAGATCGTTCGTCACGACGCCGCCCTTCTCGTCGATGAACCCGGCGCGATCCGCATCGCCGTCGAATGCGACACCGAAGTCCGCGCCCTCACGCACGACCGCCGCTCGAAGATCGGCCAGCGTATCGATCGCGAGGGGATTGGCCTCGTGATTCGGGAAGGTGCCGTCCAACTCGTAGTAGAGCGGAGTCACATCGAGATCGAGCTGGGCGGAAACGAGCGGAAACTCGAAGCCTCCCATGCCGTTACCCGCATCCGCGATGATCTTGAGCCGACGGCCCGGCTTGGCGTGGCGCGTGACCATCGCCACGTAGTCGTCGGCAATGTCACGATCGGTAATCGTGCCCGGCGTCGCCGCGTCCTCCGGCAGGTTGCCGCTGCGGATCCGCTCGGCCATGGCCGCGATGCCCTCGTCGCGGCTGAGCGGCACACAGCCGGCGCGCGCCAGCTTCAAACCGATGTACGCGGCCGGGTTGTGGCTGGCGGTCACCATGATGCCGCCCTCGTACTCGCCGAACCCGGTGGCAAAGCTCAACATGGGCGTCGAAACCAGCCCGATGCGGGTCACATCGGCGCCCGCTCGGCTCAGCCCGCGCACCAGCGCCTCGGTGATCGAAGGCGCACACGGGCGCATGTCGTGGCCGACCACGACGCTCTTCGCGCCGATCTCGCCCACGAACGCACGACCGATCAGCTCCGCCAGCTCCTCGTCGATCTGTGTGCCGTATATGCCCCGAATGTCGTAGGCCTTAAAGACCGCATCGCTGACTTCCATCGCCACCTTTCGTTGTTTCGTACCGTTTTCGCGCATCGTTATACCGCGATCGCTTGAATCGAACCGCCCACCCCGCGATATTCAGGGTGTGCGTCCCACCTTGATCCTGCTGCTCCTGCTCGCGCCCTGCTTCGCCGACACGATCGCCATCGACATCAGCGCCGATGCCGTCGTGATTCGCTCCCCCATGAGCGAAGGCAACTTCCTGATGCGCCTTCCCAAGGGCTTCACGGAAACCGCCGCGGAGGAACCGTGGCAAAAACAGGTAACGCGCGAGGGCTGCGCCGTTCGCGTACGCATCGAGAAGATCACCCCGGACCAGGAGTCGCTGGGAGCGGCTCAGCTGGCAGCTCCCCACGCCAAGAAACTCGGTGATCTCAAACTCGAGGGCAAGGGTGGTGCGCGCCGGATCGGGAAGGGTGGCGGGAAGGGGAAGACCCGCCTCGCGCTGTTCGTCCGGGACGGGAAGCGCTTCTACCAAGTCGTCGTCGACCTCGACCCGGCGGACGCCGCGACGGAGAAAGAGCTCCTCGAAGCGCTCGAGAATTTCACGCTGCTCGATCCGAAGGGCGCACCCGAGGCGGCTCCGGAGAACCCGGAGACGCTCAAGGCCCAGAAGCTGACCCACGACTTCTACAAGCTCACGCTGGTCAAGCCCGCCGGGTTCGGCGAACGACCGCCCGACGTCGACGGCGACCGTGGCATCTGGAAGCACTTCCGCCGCATCGACAAGGACAACAACACCTGCGAAATCCGGGTGCGCTCGCACTTGGCGGTGTCGAGCAAGCTGAAGGCGGAACAGCTGGTCGCCGGCGCGATGAAGCGCTTCGAGACCAAGTTCAACGACGTACGCATGCCGAAGAAGCCGAAGACGTGGCGCTTCCGCGGTAGCAAGGAAGGCTACATCGCCGAAATGGCCGGTCGCGTCCCGAAGTCCGGCATCATCGTGCACGCCGACTACCGCGTGCTGCTGCATGAGAACGGCCGGCTCTACGAGTTCGACGTGATCCTGTTCGGCAACGCCAAGCGCGCCTTCAAAAAGGAGCTGCGCGCGTTCTGGAAGTCGATCAAGATCGGCTCGAAGTGACGAGCGACCGCTCCACCTGTCGGGCGGCTGCGCCACCCGCAGGTGAGCGCTAAGGTTCCCTAGAGAATCCTGGCGGCTGCGTTCGTCGCTTGGTCGATGTCGGCATCGCCGATGTCGCAATGGGTCACGAGTCGAATGCGGTCGGGGCCGATGGCGACGAGACGGACTCCGGCTTCGGCGAACTTGGCCTCGACCGTCGGGGCCTCTTCCACCTCGGCGATAACAATGTTCGTGTCCACCGTCGCAGGGTCGACACCGAACGCTTCCGCTAGCCGTTTCGCGCGGCGGTGATCCTCGGCGAAGTGATCGAATCCCGCGTCGAGCGCAACCATGCACGGGGCCGCGAGGACGCCGACCTGGCGCATCCCGCCGCCGAGAAGCTTGCGCAGCCGGCGACCCTCCGCGATCGCCTCGCGGGTGCCGAGGACCATGCTGCCCGCCGGGCATCCGAGCCCCTTTGAGAAGCAGACCTGAACCGTATCCACCGCGGCGGCGTACGCGGACAACGAGGTCCCGGATGCCACGTGCGCGTTCCACAACCGCGCTCCGTCCAAGTGGAGGTGAACCTCTGCCGGGAGCGCCTCGCGCAACGCATGGATGGCTTCCAGCGGAACCACCCTGCCGCCATGGAAGTTGTTGGTGTTCTCGATGAGGCACAGCCGCGTGCGCGCGAGATGGACGTTGTCCGGACGCACCAGCGCGGCGACCGCCGCCGGATCCGCGGTTCCGTGATCGCTCGGATAGAGCCGCGCCTGCGCACCCCAGAGCCGCGCCGCACCCGCCACCTCGAAGTGGAAGGTATGCGCCAGCTCCTCCATCAGAATCTCGTCGCCGGGCTGCACGCGCAGGCCGATGGCGATTTGATTCGCCATCGTGCCTGTCGGGCAGAACAATGCGGCCTGCTTCCCGAAGAGCGCGGCGACGCGCTCCTCGAGTGCGATGACGGTCGGGTCGTCCCCGAAGACGTCGTCGCCGACCTCGGCCGACGCCATCGCGCGGCGCATCGTTTCGGACGGCCGCGTGACGGTGTCGGAGCGAAAATCGGAGATCACTTCGACTCCCGCATCATCCGGCGCAACTCCTCAAGCTGCCGCTCGAGTTCGGCCAGGCGACGCTCGTAGCGCTCGATCTCCTTGCGACGCGCTCGGTCGGCCATTTCCTCTTCGGCCTCGGATGCGGCTACGGCACGGACCTCCACTTCGCGCCCCTTCTCGATCAGGACGAAGGTCATGCCGACCATCACGCCCACCATGGCCGGTGCTGCCGCGGAAAGCGACATGCCGAACGGCGAGACGTAGCCGAAACGAATCGCGGTGTCTTCAACCTTCGTGTATCCCAACACCGGGGTCAGGTGCCGCATCAGGACTCCCGCCGACGGCAGGTCGTGGAAGTTGACGGATGCTCCGAACGGCGCGAGCTCGCGATTGATCGCACCCTGTACGCCCTGAAGCACCGGAACCGCCGTGTTGTAAGTCCAGCCGACGAGGCGCGGGAGATCCATGTAGGTCGCGGTGATGGCCCCCTCGGGGATGCCGGCGCGAAGGGACTGGAAGCGCGGGTTGTCCGCCAACGTCGGCTTGCGCCGCAGGGCGTTGCGCAGCGTGTGCGGCCACAGCGCCAACGCGATGTGGTCCTCCCCCATCGTCCAGCACGGCACCACCGGGATCGGCTCGCCGTCAGGCGTCGTGATCTCGATGCAGTGGATCGCGCGATCGCCCTGCATCGTCTTGCGATGGCGGATCTTGGGTGCGCGGCGCACGGCATCCTCGCCGTACATCGCGTTGACCGCGTCGTACTTCTCGACCAGCGCGCGCAGCGATTTCTGCAATCCGGCCCGGTCCTTTACGGAAACGAACATCACGACGTCCGGAATCAGACCGCCTTCGGGCGCATCACTGATGTAGGCCGCCCACTCGTCGCCCAGGCTACCGACCAGATCCTTGCGCAGGTCGATGCCCAGGACCTGGTTGTAGCCGGTGATGAATTCGTTGACTTCGTCGGCGGTTTCGCCGTCGAGCTTGGCCACCCACTCCATCAGGCTGTCCATCGTCTTCCCGAAGTCCTGGCGCTCGGCGCTGTAAACCAGTGCGTTGCTCGGGGTCATCCCGGCGAAGCGATGCGACGTCGGTGCCGACTGCATCAACCCGAAGATCCCTTTGCGCTCGCTCAACTGGATCAGGAACTCGGTGCGGATGTTCTGGTCGTGCGGAATGTCCGCGGCGGCGATGCGCTCGATGGCGTTCATCCCCGTCACTTCCATGATCATGCCGACTTCCTCCATCTCGTTGCCGAGCATCGGCGCCAGCATGCCCATCACGCGCTCGCGCAGACGGGTGACGTCCGCGAGGAACAGCGTTCCCGTCCGGCGCGCGCCCATCGTCTTGAGGGTCTCCTGGTACGCGGGACTGCCATGCAGATTGGCAGCGCGCCCGCCCTTCACACGAACGAGCGCATCCTTGACACGCGCGCGGCTGCTCGCCATCAGCAGGCGGTTGCCGACGATGGCGTAGGCAACTTCGCCGCCCATCGGCAGCTCAGCCCACATGATCTCGATGTCGCCCTGCGCCTCGCGCTGGAAACCGACCCCAGCGAAGGTGCCGGCGGCGGTGCGCAGCGCGTCCAGGATGCGGCGGACGCCATCGATGCCCGACCGCACCTCCATCGTGAGGAGCAGATCGGGATAGGCGTTGCGCGCAGGGTCAAGGTCGATGAGAGCGATCCCGCCGGAGCGCGGCACGATCCCCGTGATGTCGCTCATCTTGAGGCCCACCATCGCGAGCGGGTCGCGGCCCTGCTTGCGCTGGGTTTCGATCGCATTCGCGATCGCCTTCTGCATGCCGCCGAGGAAGCGCTGCATCTCCGGCTCGACCCACATTCGTCCGAGCGCCGTATCCTTCGTCCATCGCTCGTAGCCGCCCAAGTCGTCCATTTCCAGGAGGACCATGGTGTCGGGCGGGACGAGCGAGGAGAGATTGACCGAGGTCGATTTCTCCTGCGCCCATCCCAGGCTGGCCAGAATCAAAAGTGCAATTGTCGCGATCCGCATCGTTCTCCTCGTTTCCTTCGGGACGCGCATCGTAACTCCGGATTCCGGAGCGTGAAACTGCCGCTACGGGAGACGATCCCGCACGGTCAGGGTCGCGACATACGCGGGGTCCTTCGGAAGGTAGCTGCCGAAGTCGAGGGTGCCGTTGGTGAGCACGTAAACGTCGCGATCGTTGCCGGGCGCGATCGCGAGGGAGCCCATGCCCGCACTCAGTTCCGCCGTCAGATCGGCCCCGGCGAACGGGGCGGGATTCACCGCGATCGCCCCGAATTCGATATCGCCCGGGAGTCCGACGACGACCAGGCTCGCCGGCGCGAACGTCGACAGCACCAGCGTGCGCGAGGAGGGCGTCATCGCGATGGCGGGATGGAATCCGCTGCCGACGGTCTGGGATCCGCCCTCCGCCGTTTCGATCGTCCGGAGCAGGCGCACGTCCGCCGGGTTCACCGGGTTCGAATCGAGCCCGCTGAAGTCGACGAGATACGCCGCCGCGAACGTCTGGCTTGCGATGGCGCCGAACGAGCGGTCGAGGCTGTCCTTGCCGAGCGCGATTTTCTGCACCGACGGCAGAATCTTGCCCAGATTGACCTCATAGTTCGTGCGCCACTGTTCCGTCCCCAAGTCCAGGAACTCCAGCATCGCGTCGGATTCCGGATGCGCCACGTAGTTTTCGTCGAAGCGCGACGCGCCCGCGTCCGTCAGCACGAGATAGTTGACGCCGACGGCCGACTGGTAGTGCGTGAGGCCGACCGGGTTGTAGTACTGCGAGACAAACGTTCGCGTGACATCCGTCGGCGCCCTCGCCGTCGTGTCGGGCGTGATCGGCTGCGACTTCGAAAAGTCGACGCGCCACACCTGGATCGTGCCTTGGTACCAGAGCGAGATCCCGTTGGAATCACCGGCACCGTTCGAGCAGGCAACGAACAGGCGCCCCGTCCCCGGCGCATCGGGATTCGGAACGAACGCCACCTGGGACGGCAGGCTCTGCGGAATCACCGTGTACGGCCCCGAGTTGCTGTAGTTCCCGGACCAGAGCTTGGGCCAGGCGAGGTTGATGGTCTGGACGACGCCGCCCTGCTCGGCGTCGATCAGCACGACGTTCGCCAAACGCAGCGGGCTCCCCCCCGGCGCACTGACCGAACTGCCGGCGCTGACGGTGGCGAACACCCAGCGGTCCTCCACGACCTCGAGATCCCCCGTGAACGCGCCGAACAGCCCCTCTCCGTAGTCGACGAGGGTGGGCGTGTTCGCCGGCCGCGCCCCGTCGCTGTCGATCAGGTGCGTGGCCGTGATCGCAACCCTGGGCGTCGGCTGATCGCCGCCGGACGCGGGGTAGCGCAGGAGATGGGCCGGGATCTGCGCGTCGTCGACCGTGTACAGCGAGCCGTTGCGATCGATCACCAGGTCGGACGGATAGGCCCCGGGCTTGCCGAGATCGATAAAGCGCGCGTCGAACTCCACGGCCGGAGTCGGCGTCGGCGTGGGTTGCGGCGTCGGATTCGGCTGCGGCGGTGTCGGGATCGTTCCGGGCACGCCCACGACGACGTCGTCGGTGTCTCCGGGGGAACCGCCACCACTGCACGCAGCAACGAAGGCTAGACAGAAAACGAAACAGCTCGGGCGCAGGAATCGGGCGCGCATAGCACACCTCCACGATTGCCAACGCGCTGGCGCGAGCGCGCGGTCCGGCATCACTTCGGTAACGCAGTGATCCGGTTTATTCAGGCGCCCGTGGGACGGTCTTCTGACTCGGGCCCCTTACACGCGCGCCTTCCCAAAGTTCCGGGGTTTCCTGATCCCGGACTTCAGTGGCACATCACGCGTGCTCTTGCGGTCCCTTACAGCGGCGGCCCCGTGCAGGATTCTCACCTGACTTCCCGGAGCCCACGGGGCACTTCGAAGAACATCCTCGGAGTGCGAGAGGGAGGATACAGGATGGGATCGACCAACGCCAAGAGGCGGGAGCGAGTCCCCGTCTACAGTTCACGGTTTGCAGTCAGAACGCACCGACCCACCCCGCTGACTCATCGTGCCAACGGCGTCAGCCGTTGGACCAGAGACCCGCCAACGGCGTCAGCCGTCGCTTCGTCATGCTGACTCATCGTGCCAACGGCGTCAGCCGTTGGACCAGAAACCCGCCCCCCGCTAGCGGAAGAAGAGCACAGCAACCACGCCGATCAACGCCGCAGCCATGAAGCTCGCCGTCAGAATCAGCATGCGCTTCATGTTCGCTTCGGACTGGTAGAGGATCTGCTCCATGTCCTGGCGCTGCGCCTTGACCGACTGATTCACAGTCTGGAGAGTCTTCTGCGTCGCCTGATGGACCAGGTTCAGCTGCTTCTGGTTGCCGTGGTGAATGACGCGCGCGGTCTGCTGCTGCGCCTCGGCGAGAGAGTTCATCGCCTGCTCCTGCGCCTCGGAGCGGCTCTCCATGACCTCCGGAATCCGCGAGACCATCTCGGCGACGCTGCGAACCGCGTCATTGCCCTCGCCGACCTTCTCGGTCAGGCCATGGACCGCGGCAGCCTGCTCGCGCTGCGCGACCGGAATCTCCGTTAGCGCATCGACCGTGCGGAGGGCGATCTCGTTCTGCTCCTGCTGCAGTGCCGGAAGCTGCCTCAGGTAGTCCGGCAACTCGGTCAACTGGTCGGACAAGTTCGCCGTGCGGTTGTCCTGGCGATCGAGCCGGTCACTCACACTCCCCAACAGGTTGGTGAGCTCCTTGAACGAATCGCCGATGGCGCCGATCACCTCATCGCGCTTGCGGAGTCCGCCGGTCCGAATGCGGATGACCTGCTCGGGAACCGTGATGCGCGGGTCGTCGTCGCGCGCGCTGTCTCCGGCGGGCTCACCCTGCGTCTCGCCGTCCGTTCGCGCGAAACCGCGCGGCTCCGTGGTTTCTCCGGATGTCGATTCCGGTGCGGCGGGCTCCGCCACAGTCGCGGCCTCTTCCACCGGCTTCCGGCCGAATCCGAACAGGCGCGAGACGATCGATTCTTTGGCTGCGTTGGGTTCCATGCTCGACACCCTCTCCTTCGAAGCCCTTCGGCTTCTGTTACTTCCGCATGATCTAGGGGTTCTATCGAGTTTAGGCTACGAGATAGACGACAATTCGCCAACCCCGAAATCCCGCCCCCCGACCGTGACAATTCCGCCCGGCGAGCGCTATACTTCGACAATCATGTGCGTTTCCAGCGACATGCTCCGACTTACGGAGCCGTCGGCCCTTCGGGGCTCCCTCTGAGTCGTACGCGCCCTTCTCCCACCGATATCCAAGCCTCGCGTACGCGAGGCTTCTTTTTTTGAGCGACCCATGAACCAGAAAGCCCACCGCTACAACGCCCAACGCGCCTCCGCCATCGAATCCCGCTGGCAGGAGATCTGGCGCGAGCGCGGCACGTTTCGCCAACCCAACCCGGGTGACGCCGACTTCGACGCGAGCCGCGAGCACTACTACTGCCTCGACATGTTCCCGTACCCGTCGGCGGCCGGACTCCACGTCGGTCACCCCGAGGGCTACACCGCCACCGACATCGTCGCCCGCTTCAAGCGCATGAAGGGCTGGAACGTCCTGCATCCCATGGGCTGGGACGCGTTCGGCCTGCCGGCGGAGCAGTACGCCATCACGACGGGCGTCCATCCGGCGATCACCACCCGCAAGGCAATCGACAACTACCGGCGCCAGTTGATGCGTTTCGGGTTCAGCTACGACTGGTCGCGCGAGTTCGGCACCATCGACGAGGACTACTACCGCTGGACGCAGTGGATCTTCCTGAAGATCTTCGGCAGCTGGTACGACCCGCTGGAAGATCGCGCGCGCCCGATCGACGAACTCGTCGACGAACTGCAGCAAGGCCACGCCGCCGTCGGCCCCAAGCACACGCTGTTGCGCTACGACCACGAAGCGAGCTCCGAGTTGCCGGAGGGCGCCCGCATGTGGGACCTGCTCGACGAACAGGAGCAAGCCGCCTTCGTGGATGCGAATCGTCTCGCGTACGTCAGCGAGCAGACGGTCAACTGGTGCCCCAAGCTCGGCACCGCGCTCGCGAATGAAGAGGTCATCGACGGACGCTCCGAGCGCGGGAGTCACCCGGTACTGCGCAAGCCGTTGAGCCAATGGCTGTTCCGCATCACCGCGTACGCCGATCGCTTGCTCAAGGACCTCGACGATCTCGACTGGCCGAACTCGACCAAGACGATGCAGGCCGAGTGGATTGGTCGCTCCGAGGGCGCGCAGATCGACTTTCCGCTGGTCTCGCCGCCCGAGACAGCTCCCCGCTCGTTGCGCGTGTACACGACGCGTCCGGACACGATTTTCGGCGCGACCTACATGGTCGTGGCGCCGGAACACCCGCTGGTCTCCGTCGTCCTCGAACGTCCGGGCAAGCGCACCGATGTCGATGCGCTGCGCGCCTACGCGGAACAGGCGCGCAATCGCAGCGACAAGGAGCGTCAGGAGAACAAGGAAAAGACCGGCGTATTCACCGGCGCGTACGCCACGAACCCGGCGACCGGTGCGACGATTCCGATCTGGGTCGCCGACTACGTTCTGATGGGCTACGGCTTCGGCGCGATCATGGCGGTGCCCGGCCAGGACCAACGCGACTGGGATTTCGCCAAGAAATTCGACCTGCCGATCATTCGGACCGTGCAGCCCGACGAAGGCTTCGACGGCGACGCATTCCTGGGGGACGGCCCCGCGATCAATTCCGAGTTTCTCGACGGCCTGGAGGTCGATGCGGCCAAGGCGCGCATCCTCGAATGGCTGGAGGAAAAGCGCCTCGGCGAACGCAAGGTCAACTATCGCCTGCGCGACTGGCTGTTCAGCCGTCAGCGCTATTGGGGTGAGCCTTTCCCCATCGTGTGGGACGACGCGGGGCGCGCGCACGGCGTGGTACCGACACGCTGCCCGTCGTACTCCCCGATCTCGAGGACTACGAGCCCGAGGAGAGCGATGAGCCGAAGCCGTTGCTGGCCAAGGCCAAGGACTGGCTCTACACCACCGCGGGAGAGGTCGGCGTGAAGGGCCTGCCGTCGGATGCTCGCGTGCGACGCGAGACGAACACGATGCCGGGCTGGGCTGGCTCGTGTTGGTACTACCTGCGCTATTGCGATCCGAAGAACAGCGAGCGCTTGATCGGCCGCGAAGCCGACGACTACTGGTTGGGCGAAACCGGCGTCGACCTCTACATCGGCGGTGCGGAGCACGCCGTGCTCCATCTGTTGTACGCGCGCTTCTGGCACAAGATCCTGTTCGATCTCGGCGAGGTGAAGTCGCCGGAGCCGTTCCGCCGCCTGTTCCACCAGGGCATGATCACGTCGCACGCGTACCAGCGCGACGACAAGACGCTCGTGCCGGTGGACGAAGTCGAAGACGACGGCGCGGGGAACGCCACCGAGATCGCGACCGGCCAACCGGTGAAGCGCATCATTGCCAAGATGTCGAAATCGTTGAAGAACGTCGTCAACCCCGACGTGATCATCGACCAGTTCGGAGCCGACACGTTCCGCCTGTACGAGATGTACATGGGGCCGCTGCAGGACATGAAGCCGTGGAACACCGATGACACGATCGGTCTCTATCGCTTCCTCCAACGTGCCTGGCGCATGGGCGTCGACGAAGCGACGGGCGAACTCCGCACGGTGGACGACGCCGATCTCGCCATCGAGAAAAAGCTGCACCGCACCATCGCCAAGGTGGAAGCGGACATCGACAAGCTCTCGTTCAACACGGCGATCGCCGCCATGATCGAGTTCGTGAACGCGGCCGGTGCGGGACTGACCCACGATCAACTGGGCCGCTTCATGC
>Ga0209692_10003070_pt1 | contig 16711 bp, 1 predicted proteins | sample tdDd472_FD_187129 | JGI IMG/M metagenome (GOLD analysis project Ga0209692, IMG submission 187129) | Marine sediment microbial communities from the Atlantic coast under amendment with organic carbon and nitrate - tdDd47.2 (SPAdes)... | ecosystem: Environmental > Aquatic > Marine > Coastal >...
ACATCTACGTTACCATCTCCGGTTGGGTTTATATTCGCTGTGTAAACTGTGCCGCTTACTGCTGTGAAGTTATCCGCTGTTCCGTTTGCTACACTTATATCGCCTACTGTAAAGTCTGCTGTACTTTCGTTTGATGTAAACGTTGCTGAGAATGGATCTGAATTTGTTGGGTCTGATGCACCACTTGTAATTGCCATTGTTGGTGGAGTATTATCAACTGTAAATTCTTCAGATGGAGAAGTTAGAATTGATGTATTTCCAGCCAAATCAATTGCAATTCCTGCATCAAGAGTAAACGAAGCTGAACCATCGCCAGACATGTCATAGAATGAAACTGTACTTGAACTTGTTCCAGTATTTTGAACTCTAGATGAAGAACCTGCTGGAGCAGTTAAATTAATGTCTGCAGTAGTTGTTGTTACAGAATTAGCAGAGCCTGCATAAGTAACTTCATAAGTAACAGTACCGCTACTATTAATTACTGAAGCTGAAGGTGATAATAAAGTAACTGTAGGAGGCGTATTATCAACTGTAACAGTAGCAGAGTTAGTAAATGCTATGTTACCATTTGTTGCTAAGTCAGTAGCATGGTTTTCACTTAAGTCGAACCATACAGAACCGTCTCCTGTGAAATTATAAAGAGTAATTGTGCTTGAGGTAGCAGCAGTGTTTTCTACGCTTACACTTGCACCAGCACCATTACTATTATTAATTGTTACGTCAGTTGTTGTCAGTGTATTTGAATTAGCACCAGTATAAGTTACTTCATAAGTAATTGAGGCACTATTATTTGCTATTGCTGCAGAAGGAGCTCCAACAACGAGTGTTGGTTCTTCTGTATCAACAACGATTGCTGATTTTCCAGCTAAAGTACCAACTGCAGGTAAGTCTAAGTCAGTTTTAAATCCTGATTCATCAACTATGCCTACAGTTAATCCAGTTATTGAAGAACTGTAATCTAAGTCTGCACTGTTTTCGCCATCAGCAATTGTATATCTCATTGTGATAGTTTTAGAACCAGAACCAGATAAATAAGTTGCTGAACCACCAGAATTATAAGACAATGATGGGTTGCCAGCTAATTTATATACTGCTCTGTCATATTCTAATTCGATATCTATTGTTTTTGCTTCGTTATAATAACCATCAGCTGTTGTGAATGCTATATCTTGAATAGAAGCTAAAGTATTCATAGTTGCTGAAACTGGAGAACCTGTTATTGCTCTGTTACCAGCTAGGTCATACAATGCATCATTATCTTTTACATCCATTGAATAGACTTCAGTACCGTCTGCAGATTCGTCTGGATTAATAGTTAAAGCAAGAGTGAATGAAGTAGAGCCAGCAACTGGTCCACTATCACCTAAGCCAACAATAAATGCAGTTCCTGCGTTTGTGTTTGTAGTTTGTAAATCAAAGAATGCAGAGAATGCACCTGTACCGAAACCATTTGAAGTAGTAGAAGAGTAAACCCCTTCACTAAATCCTATTGTTGCAGATTCATTATCACTAGATGTGAAATCCCAACCAGTGATGGTAGGAGCTGTATTATCAACTTGTACTAATGTAGAAGAAGAATTTGTAGCTGCAGCATTTGGTGTATTTCCATAAAGGTCAGAACCTGCTGTAAAGTTAGCCCATAAATAACCATCTGGAGTATCACCAGCTGGTGTCCAGTTGTAGGTATATGTAGTAGAGTTAACTCTTGTCATATTAGTTGCACTAAATGTACCTGAATTTGTACCTTCAAGTTTTACATTAGTTCCAGCGTCCATTGCTTCATCAAATACTGCCATAACTTGAACAGTTTTGTCTGAATTTGTTAATGTTACGTTCGTACCATTTAAGGTATAAGTTAAAACTGCACTTGGAGCTTTCATATCTACTCTAAATGTACCACTATGGTCAGAAGCAAGGTTACCTCTTGGGTCTTTACCACCTGTAACTGAAGCTGATTCATTCCCTTCATTAATACCATTATAAGTATATGTAGCAGAGAAAGTTCTTGCATTATCCCATGTTGCACCAGTTTGAGTAAATGAACTTGAGAAGTTCAACATACTTATAGTAGGAAGTACACCTGTATCCATATCTTCATCATATACTACTGATATAGTTTGAGAAGCATTTGCAATATTTACAGGGTCTCTAAGAACGTGTAATGTTGCAGTAGGATTTTCAGTATCTACATAGAATGAAGGAGAAGCGTCTCCAATATCTGTGTTACCATTTGTATCTTTTGCACCAGAAGTAGTAGAAACAGTTGCAGACTCAGCTGCTATTGTCTCGTCTCCTGAATGAGTATATGTGGCTGTATAAGTTCTTGCTGAACCGTTCCATGAACCGCCATCATAACTAAAGTTAGCTGCATTTGTGAAAGTAATAGAAGGAGGGAATGTAGTATTCATATCCTCGTCGTAAACAACGAATACTTTTTGTTCTAAGTCTCCATCATAAATTGGGTCGCTATCTACAGTAACTGTAGCAATTGGATTACGAGTATCAACAGTAAAGTCAGGAGAACTATCTCCTATATCTGTATTACCGGCAACATCGGTTGCTCCTGAAGCATCAGAAACGGTTGCACTTGCATTTGTAATTTCTTCTGAATTACCATTGTGGGTGAATGTAGCAGTATAAGTTCTTGCTGAACCATTCCATGAACCGCCGTTTAATGCAAAATTATCACTATTTGTAAATGTAACTGATGGTATTGATGCTGTATTCATGTCTTCATCATATACGATAAATACTTTTTGCTCTAAATCTCCATCATATACTGGGTCTGTATCTGTTGTTACTGTTGCAATTGGATTACGAGTATCTACTTCAAAGTTAGGTGAATTATCACCTATATCAGTATTACCAGCAACATCAGTTGCACCTGATGTAGTATTTACTACTGCAAATGCGTTAGTTACTTCTTCAGCATTACCATTGTGGGTAAATGTTGCTGTATAAGTTCTTGCTGAGTTATTCCAAGAACCACCGTTTAAAGTAAAGTTATCAGAATTTGTAAATGTTACTGATGGGGTAGAAGTTGCAGTATTCATGTCTTCATTATAAACTATGAATACTTTTTGCTCTAAATCTCCATCATATACTGGGTCTGTATCTGTTGTTACAATTGAAGTTGGATTTTCTGTATCTACTACAAATGTAGGTGAATCATCACCATTATCTCCGTTACCATTTACATCTGTTGCACCTGAATTATCAGAAACAGTTGCAGATTCTGCTGCTATTGTTTCGTCTCCAGAGTGTGTATAAGTTGCTGTATAAGTTCTTGCTGAACCATTCCATGAACCACCGTCTAAGGCGAAGTTCACAGAGTTAGCAAATGAAATAGTTGGTGTAGAACCATTGTCCATATCTTCATTATAAACAACATATACTTTTTGCTCTAAATCACCATCATATACTGGGTCTGTATCTACAGTAACTGTCGCATCTGGTCTGTCAGTATCAACTACAAATGTAGGTGAATCATCGCCATTGTCAGTATTTCCTGCTAAATCAGTGGCACCTGAGGCATCACTAATAGTTGCTGAAACTCCACTAATAGTTTCTTCATTACCTTTGTGTCCAAATGAAGCCCAATATGTAGAAGTTGAAGACCAACCGTCAGTTGTAAATGTCAATGATGGATTGTTTGTAAATGTAACAGATGGATCTTGCGAACCATCGTCAATCATTGCTTCATCATAAGAAACAGTTACAGTCATTGAAGTATTTGCATAATTAACACCAGTAGTACCACCGTAAGTTGTAGTTACAGTAGCAGTTGGTTTTTTAGTATCATTATATACTTTATATGTGCCTGAATTGGACATTGTACCAGATGAAGCAGTTGTTTTATTACCAACTAAATCTTCAACGATTAATGACCATTCTTCAGCATCATCTGGGTCAACAACAGCATCTCCATCAACGATGGTTGCACCAATTGTTCTTGTGTATGTAAATGTTGTTGTATTTCCTGGTTCAGTTAATGTAGCAGAAACATCATTTGCACCATCTTCAGAAGTCAAGGAGAATGTTGCAGATGAGAGTACTACTTCATCAACAGTAAATTTCATATAATAAGTACCTTGTTTCAATCTTGGAGTATCTCCCATAGATGTAGTAAAACCAGCGTCAGAGAAGTATTCGACAGAAATATGAGGCTCTGTAGCATCAAGGAACGCAGCATCAGTAGCTTCGTTCGTTGGGTTAGCTCCTTCTGAGTCTGGAATACCATTACCATCGTTAGTTGTATTACCAGCTAAGTCAGTTCCTCTAATTGAAATAGTTTCTCTAACAGAACCATTTGTATTAGCATCATAAACTATGGTAGGTCTTAATAATCTAAATGTATTTGAAGTTGCGTTAGATCCAATGTGAGTAAGGCTTGTTAAGGCAACATCGTTTTGGTCAGATTGTGAGTTTATTTGAATTTTTGCAGTTTCACTAACTGGCTCATTAGATACTACTTTAATTGTTCTGTTATCATTTACTGTGAGAACAAAATCTTGACCTAAGTAACCTAAGAAACCTGAAGTTGCAAAATATTCAACTGTAAAGTCTGGTCTATTTGCATCTATAGCAAATGGAGCCGTTCCTGCTGCAGAAGTTGTAGTAGTTGAGGTATTACCAAAACTATCTTCTATAACTGCGTAAACTGGAGTAGTTCCAAACGAACCTCTATCTGTATTACCTTCGACTACAGTATAAGTAGAAGAATAAGTATTATTTGCATTATCAACAAATCCACTTACTGTAACTCCATTAACTGTAATAGAAGTAGATGAAAGTCCTGTTTCGGTTGAAGTAACTGTTACAGGGATAAATGAACCAATAGTCCAAGTATTTGAACTTTCACCTGAAGATGTACCTAAAGCAACTGAAGAGATTACTGGTCTAGTTGCATCTATTGCAACTGCACCTCCACCTGAAGCAGTAGGTGTAAATGAAGTTAATGTATTTGAGTTACCATTATCATCTTGCATAACGAAATCTGCTGGTATAACATTTACAGCAGCTCTGTCAGTATGACCTTCGATTACTTCATAATTAAATGTATATGAACCATCGTTTAAGTCAGTGAAGTCAGTAACTGAAATATTGTTAATAGAACCACTGCTTAATGACAATCCACCACTTGCATCTTCACTAGTAGATGTAGTCAAAGTACCAGAGAATGTTGAACCAATACCATGATTTCCAGATTCGAGAACTATTGATGAAATGATTGGTCTTTGAACATCTATTGAAGTAAATGGAGCACCATGATTAACTGGTGCAGTAGTAAACTCATCACTATGGTCATCATAAGTCAAATCTTCGATGTATGCAGAAATTGGAACTAGAGTAGCTGAAGAGCGTGAAGCTGCTCCAGTTGGGTCTTCTTGAACAATATAATCAACTGTATAAGAGTTTGAACCACCAAAGTTTTGGAAATTAACTCCTGTTTCACCATTAATAGTGAATGTACCTGAATCGTAGTTAGATTGGTCAGCTGTGAAAGTTGTAGTGATTGTAGATCCTATACCGAAGGAACCATTTTCGAATACAACTTGAGAAATAACTGGTTTAGAAGCATCAACAGTGAAGCCACCACCATTTTCAACAGTAACTGTTGAGAATGTTAATGATTCGTTACCGTTGTCATCAAATACTGTGAATGATACAGAAAGTGTTGCATCTGAAGCATGTTCAGTATCCCCTTCTATAACAGTATAAGTTGTAGTATATGAATTACTTGCACCAATTTGAGTAAACCCAACAGCTGTTTGACCATTGAAATATTTAGTGTTACCAAATGTATAATCATTACCATCTGTTGTGATAGTAGTAGAAATTTGGTCATCTATACCAAAATCACCAGTTGCAACTGAAATACCGAGTATTTCTGGTGTAATTGGGTCAATTGTTACTGTACCGGTTGAGGTAGCAGAAGTTAGAGTATTAGAAGTGTTAAGTGCATCATCATATAATGCTGCTGTAACAGTCATAGAAGCTACATCAAAGATTTCTGTATCTCCGCTAACAACTGTATAAGTAACAGAATAATTACCATCACCATGATCAGTGTAATCTGTTACAGATTTTCCATTTAATTTAATTATATATTCATCTAATCCAGTTGGGTCAGTAGGAGAAGTAATTGTTGCCGATACGTAAGAACCTATTTTATAATCTCCTGGTTCAATGCTTACACCTGAAATAACTGGAGAGTTAGCATCAACAATTACTACATCACCATTTCCTTGAACACTTGCTGAAGCGGTAAATGAAGCTGATTTATTTCCGAATGTATCGGCTATTTCTAACCCAATTGGAATTGCTCCAACATTTGCTCTATCTCCATCGCCTTCACTTACAGTATAAGTTGTAGTATAAGAACCAGAGCCGATGTCAGTGAATTGAGCTGTAACATCTACATTGTTGATATAGAATGTTCTTGAAGTATAGCCTGCAGCATCAGCAGTAATAGTAGCTGAAATCGCTTGACCAACATTATATGTTCCGGAAGCCAATGCTATACCTGTGATTGATGCTGAACCAGCGTCAATTGCAACTGTACCAACAGTAGCCGAGGTAGTAAATGCATCGCTTATATTTGCGTTAGGGTCATTAATTCCAAATGTTATCGGAATTGCTCCAACATTTGCTCTATCAGTATCATCTTCGACTACAGTATAAGTCGTAGTATATGTATTTGAGTTTTGTGCAAATCCAGTTGGTGTTCGGCCATTAACAGCACCACTATAAAGTTCGTATGTATCTACTCCGTCTGTGATAACATAAACTAAAACTTCTGCTCCGATACCATAATTGCCAGATTCAATTTGTACTTCATGAATAACTGGGGTGTTAGCATCAATTGAAATATCTGTTGAAGTTGCATCATTAAATACTGCTGATAAGTTACCTGTATTATCTTGAAGTTGTACCCAAGCATCTAAAGTTGTTGTTGATGAAACATCTGTTCCACCTTCGGTTACTATATAATCTACATAATAGATACCATCACCGTTATCAACAAAATTAGTTACTGAGTTCGAATTATTAAATGAAGCACTTACGAATTGAAGTCCACCACTTGCATCAAAATCATTATCTGTATTTGTTGTAATCGTTGCAGTTATAGTTGAACCAACAATAAAATCGCCAGATTCAACTGTGAAGTTAGTTATTGTTGGTGAGTGTGCATCAATGTAGAATGCAGAACCGCCAACCAATGAAGGAGCTGTAGTATATTCTACTGATGAGTTACCAAATGTATCTGAAATATAGAAGCTTACTGCTGGAGTTCCAACTACATAAGCACTTGCATCATTCTCACTAACTGTATAAGTAGTAGTGTATGAATTAGAACCTGCGTTTGCAAAGTCTGTCAATGATACACCATTAAAGCTAAATGTTCTTGATACATAGTTATCGTCATCTGATTCTAATGTAAATACTATATCATCGCCTACATTGAAGGTTCCACTTGGTGTCGATAGTTCACTAATTACAGCAACATTTGCATCAATAGCTACAGTCCCTACGGTTGCAGAAGTGGTAAAATTACTACTTGTGTTGCCATTAGGGTCATCAATTGTAGCCGCTAATGGAATCGCACCTACATTTGCTCTATCGGTATTTCCGGAAACTACAGTATAAGTAGTTGTATATGTATTTGTATTTTGGCTGAATTGAGTAGTTGCTACACCATTAACTGTAATAGTATTTTTGGTATATGTATCTACTCCGTCAGTAATGATATGAACTTCTATTTCAGAACCGATACCATATTGACCTGAACTAATTTGAATTTCATTAATTTGAGGCGTATTAGCATCAATTGAAATATCTGTTGATGTTGCATCATTAAATACAGCTGATAAGTTACCAGTATTATCTTGGAGTTGTACCCAAGCATCTAAAGTTGTTGTTGATGAAACATCTGTTCCACCTTCGGTTACTATATAATCTACAAAATAAACTCCATCACCATTATCAACAAAGTTCGTTACTGAGTTTGAATTATTAAATGAAGCACTTACGAATTGAAGTCCACCACTTGCATCAAAATCATTATCTGTGTTTGTTGTAATCGTTGCAGTGATTGTTGAACCAACAACAAAATCGCCAGATTCAACTGTGAAGTTAGTTATTGTTGGTGAGTGTGCATCAATGTAGAATGCAGAACCGCCAACCAATGAAGGAGCTGTAGTATATTCTACTGATGAGTTACCAAATGTATCTGAAATATAGAAGCTTACTGCTGGAGTTCCAACTACATAAGCACTTGCATCATTCTCACTAACTGTATAGGTAGTAGTGTATGAATTAGAACCTGCGTTTGCAAAGTCTGTCAATGATACACCATTAAAACTAAATGTTCTTGATACATAGTTATCATCATCTGATTCTAATGTAAATACTATATCATCACCTACATTAAAGGTTCCACTTGGTGTCGATAGTTCACTAATTGTTGCTTTATTCGCATCAATAGCAACTGTACCAACAGTCGCAGCGGTTGTCCAAGTTGCACTTGTATTTCCATTAGGGTCTTCAATAGTTATTGATAATGGAATTAAAGTAACATGAGCTCTATCAGTATTACCTTCTACAACTGTATATGTAGTAGTATAGGTATTAGTACTTTGGCTAAATTGTGTAGTTGCTACACTATTCACATTAATTGAATTCGCGGAATAATTATCCACTCCATCGGTATAAATATGAACTTCTACTTCCTCACCAATACCATATTGACCAGACTCAATTTCAACACCAGTAATCACAGGTGTATTACCATCAATAGTTACTGGTCCACCTTGAGCATTAGGAGCTGTTGTATAAACATTACTCATATTGCCAGAATCATCTTGAAGTTGAACAGAGATTGGAATTAGATTAACTCCATTTCTATCAGTATCACCTTCTACAACTGTATAGGTTAATGAATATTTACCATTTGAGTGATCAGTGAAGTCAGATATTGAATTTGAATTGTTAAATGATGCACTTGTGAAATTCAATCCACCATTTGCATCGTCTGTTTGTGTTGTTATATCTGTTGTAATAGTTGCAGATACATAAGAACCAACTTTATAATTACCAGTTAATATTGTAACTCCAGTAATTGTTGGAGAATGGGCATCTATATGGAATACTGCTCCACCCTCTAATGTAGGAGTAGTTGTATATTCATTTGATGAGTTGCCGAATGTATCTGAAATATAGAAACTAATATCTGTTCCAGCAATATTTACATCGTTATTATCACCTTCGCCTACTGTATAAGTAGTTGTATATGAGTTAGATGTGATATTAGTGAATGAAGCAGATATATCAACACCGTTGAATGTAAATGTTCTAGCAGTGTAATTATCATCATCAGAAACGAGGGTAAATGTAATATCATCACCAACATTATAAGTACCTGACTGAGTGCTTAGTGCTGAAATTACAGCACGTGTTGCATCAATATATACATTACCTACTGTTGATGACGTGGTAAAGTTTGCACTTGTATTACCGTTAGGGTCATCAATAGTAGCTGCAACAGGAACAGACCCAGCATTTAGTCTATCTGTATTACCTTCTACAACTGTATAAGTAGTTGTATAAGTGTTTGTACTTTGACTAAATTGGGTAGTAGCTACCCCATTTGCTGTGATAGTATTTTTTGAATATGTATCAACACCATCTGTAATAATATGAACTTCAACTTCAGAACCGATACCATATTGACCAGATTCTAATTGAATTTCAGTTATTACAGGGGTATTTGCATCGATTGAAATATCTGTAGAAGTCGCATCATCAAATGTTGCAGATGTGTTACCTGTATTATCTTGGAGTTGTACCCAAGCATCGACAGTAGTTGTTGATGAAACATCTGTTCCACCTTCTGTAACTATATAATCTACAAAATAGACTCCATCACCATTATCAACAAAGTTCGTTACTGAGTTTGAATTATTAAATGAAGCACTTACAAATTGAAGTCCACCATTTGAGTCAAAATCATTATCAGTGTTTGTTGTAATTGTTGCCGTGATAGTCGAACCAACAACAAAATCGCCTGACTCTATAGTAAATGCAGTGATTGTTGGAGAATGGGCATCTACGTAGAATGCAGAACCACCTTCTAATGTTGGGGTAGTGGTATATTCTACTGATGAGTTGCCAAATGTATCAGAAATATAGAAACTTACATCTGGAGTAGCAACAACATAAGCACTTGCATCATTTTCGCCTACAGTATATGTAGTAGTATATGAGTTTGAGCCTATATTATTAAAGTTAGCTGAAATATCTACATTATTAAATCCGAAAGTTCTTGATGTATAATTATCATCATCTGCAACTAAAGTAAATGTAACTGCATCACCTACTTTAAATGTACCACTTGATACACTAAGCTCAGAAATTACTGCTTTATTTGCATCAATAAATAATACTGCGGTTTCAGCTGTAATTGTTGTAGATAAACTTTCGTTTCCTGCATTGTCATCTAATTGAATTACAAAAGGAACATTTTCAGCACCTTCTCTATCAATATCACCATCAGCAACTGTGTAAGTCATGGAATAAGTTCCGCCTCCATGATTTGTAAAATCAGTAGATACTTGGTTATTAATAGTAGCTGAGAAATTCGAATAATTAGCACCATCTGTTGTAAAGGAAACAGAAACATCATCACCAATACCATACATATTAGCTTGATCTGCTTCGAATGTTGCCGATGAAATAACAGGTCTAACGGCATCTAATCTAAATGCAGCATTAGCGGTAGGTGCAGCAATATAAGTATTACTTTCATTACCAGCATCATCATTCATTACGGCATGTACTACGAGAGTATTAGCATTGCTATGTTCTGTATCACCTTCTTCGAATGTAAATGATACTGAATACTTCCCGCCTCCTAAATCTGTAAAGTCAGAAGCTGTGTTATCGTCAAATGAGAAAGAAGCAGAAGTAGTAGTTGCACTATAACCTGCTGCGTCAGCAGTAAAAGTAGCTGTAATTACTTCGCCAATTCCAAAAGTGTTACTTGGGAGTATAACTTCACTAATTACTGGTGAATTTGCATCTATAGAGAATTGACCTGCTGAAGAAATTGCACTAGTTAAAGTATTAGAGTAGTTACTTGCATTATCATTTAGTTGAATAGTTATTGAAGTAGATTCGGCAGAACCTCTATCTGTATCACCTTCTATTACAGTATAATCTACGGTATATGAGCCAGAACCAATATCAGTAAAGTTTGTTACAGCAACTTCATTTATAGAACCTGAAGATAATAGTAAACCGGTGTCAGCCCCGAGGGCATCGTCATCAGCTACGATAGTAGCAGTAATGACATCACCAACTTTATACATACCTGGTGTTAAATCAACTACGTTTAAAACAGGCTTATTAGCATCAACATAAAATTCATTACCACCGTTAACAGTGGTAGAAGCTTTAGCTGTATATTCAACTGATCTATTTAATGTTAAATGGTCTTCAGTAATAATACTAATAGTACCAGAAGAAGTTAAAGAAGAAGCACTAACGATGTCAGTATTTCCTTCGACAACGGTATAAGAAGTAGTATAAGTATTACCAGATAATTGAGTCCAGTTATCGTCGGAATCAACACCATTCATTGTTATAGTAGCAGTAGTGTTATCAAACACGTCATTATTCATTAAATCAGTAAATACCACAGTCAATTCGACTTTATCACCTATACCATAAGTACCAGAGCTTACATCAACATAATTAACAGTGTGAGAGGCATTGTCAATAGCAGCAAAAGCATTTGTCAACGAATTAGATGGTGATAAAGTAGCAGAGTTTCCACCATAATCAGTAGCAGCGATTGTAAACTCCTCAGTATAGTTGTAATTAATTGGATCGCCAAGATTACCATCAGGAATTGTTCTAGCATATACATAAGTAGTTGATGACCATGCTTGCATAGCAACACCATCTAACTCACCTGCACTAAAATATTGTCCATCATCATTAACATCTAAGTATAAAAGAGGATTTGTATCAAGCTCTTCATTAAAAACAGCTTCGATATAATAAGTACCAGCTGTAAGAGTAGGGCTTGAAGAACCTCCTAAAGTAGAAGATAAATTACTATCTGAATAATAAGTTGCTGTAAAAGTAGCAGGTTCATTATCAGTAGGAGTAGAGAAAGATACTGCAGGAGAAGAATAAGCAGACTCAATTGGTCCGTCATAAGCTTTAAGTCTCATTGCATAAGTTCTACTCGAAGTCAGATAATCTAAAGAATAAGAACGAGATGTTCCAGTAGAAGACTCACCAAGACCAATATCAGCACCTTCATAATCTGGATGTGCTGTACCTGAGTCATTATTATATTCAACAACATCTATTATATAGCCATCAACATCTGTAATACCGTCCCAGATAATATCGGTTGCAAATGAACCAAGAGAGCTACCAATGACTGCTAAATTAGTAGGAGCAGAAAGGTCAGTTTTCTTAGAACGTGGATTTAAAGTATAAGTACTAGAATTATAGGAAGTAACTCCTCCTGAATAATTATATTCGAATACCTTGACCCAATAAGTGGTATTAGCAGATAAGTTAGATACACTAACGGCTCTATTTCTGCCTGAACCTTGATAAACAACTTTTGCTTCTTCGCCATAAGTTGTACTTATTGTATTACTTGCATTATCATATGCAGCATTAGCTGTTCCGAATGGGTCCCCATTCAGATGAGTTGCTGCGTCTATTTCTGCTACTTTTGCAGAATCAGAACTTACTACAACAATACGATTACCGCCATTACCATTTATCCAAGAAACTCTCATAGATGTAGAAGTTACTTGGCTAAAGGATACGTTCCTCGCCTGTCTGGAAGGCGCAGAATATAAATCCGTACTACTTAGCAAGGTAAGTAGTATCAGCAGTGAAATTGAGTTGATTATTCTATACATAGAATATCCTAAAAATTTAATAAATACTTATAATTCGTAATAATATTTCATAATGGCATACTAATTGTTAGCGTTTTTGCCAAAATTCACTTAATATCGGCATAGTAGTGCAAAACTTTAATAAAAGTTTCCACTACGAATTTTGCCTATGTTGAGAATATATATTAATATTTTTTTAAAAACAAATATTTTTTTCATTTTAATGAAATAATATTAATATACTTTTGTTATATTTTATTATAAACTGTTTAAAAACAATCCTTTATATTTCATATTCTAATTTACATTTTTATACATTTTTTTTCTATTTTTGTCCGAAATTGACATTTATCACATTAGAGTAATCGCTTTTGTCATTATTGGAAATTGCTCTGACTCTAAAATAATATTCTATTGTCATGTCATCAACCCAAATATCGAATTCAGATGAATTACTTACATCTGCATTATTATATTCTTCTAATATTTCATTGAAATTTTTATCTTTTGCTACTTGAATCTCATAGAAAACACTTCCTTGTACTTTTTCCCACTTAGCAGAAAATATATTTTCTTCAAAGTTATTTACTGGTAACGCCTTTGGTGGGAATAATTTAGGATATACACTTTTAGGGTTATTTAATGATGAGTCGATATTATAATTAACATATTTACCTTCACCATTATATTCTATAACACTGATATAATATTGTTTGTATTCTAAATCTACTAACTTAACCCCTTTTACATCTTTATTTGACTTAGAATCAAATACTACATAAGTTCCATCAGAAACTTTGGATTCTTCTACTCCATATTTCTGATTTCCGCTTTTGTAATCATTACCATCTTTAATTTTGATATATTTGTTGTTGCTTACTATAATTTTTCTATTTATACCTTTGCCCTCGTTCCATATAAATTCGATACAACCAGGTTCAGTGTCTTTTATTCTAATGCCTCTTGAGGGTTTATAGGGTTGAAACGCCAATGTATTAGTTTTTATGGTTGTTAATTTTTCTATTTCTTTATCTTGATAAACAATATTAAAATTATAATCACTACTGAGATTAAGTTTATTAACCTTTAAAACGGATTTTCCTTTTTTGATTTTACCTAAAATAAGGTTATCACTTTTAGTAAAGTTTTTAGGAATATCTATATTATTTTCAATGAATTGAAGCATATTTTTATTTGTTTTAGAGTATTTGCCAACAGATAAAATTCCATCATTTTTTAAATTGAATTCAAGAATTATATAATCTGTACCTTGCTCTTTTACCTGACAGACTTCTGTCCAACTTACGTATGAAGAAAAAATCATACCAATTATAAAAAGCCATGATTTCATTAATTTTCCTAAATATTTATATTTATTATTCTCATATTTTCAAATATACTACATCTACTTTTTAAAGTAAAGAAGTAAATAAAAAAGCATGACTTATTTCTAAGTCATGCTTGAATTTTAAACCATTGTTATAAAATTAATTATAAACTAAGTTATTGTTTTATCTCATACCATGATGTACCATCACTCACAAAGCTACCTGCATCACCGTTTGCAATAGAAGCTCCACCATGAGTCAATGCTCCACCTGAGCTATTGATAACCATGATAAATTGACCTGCTTCTGAAGAAGCTGCAGCTGGGAATGTAATCGCTCCACCACCACCACCAGTAACTTTAACTACAGTGTACATACCAAGTGCTGATATATCAGCTGTTGCAGTTTCACCATAAGAGAAGTTAAATCTACCGGCGTCTGCATCAAATGCAGTGAATGAGTTTGAATAAGCAGCTGCAGTTTCAGCACCAAAGCCACCAGCTATATCAGAGGTAACTTTAAATGCTGTACCTTGTCTATTATGACCAGCTGCAGTACCATCGATTTTACCAAATGAAACTCCAACACCAATATGTTCTGACCAGTTCTTAGAAGCTTCTTGAACAATCTCAATACCATAAACTGGATCAGCTGCATCAGTATTTTTTGTTGTTTCAATTTTCAATCCACTATCACCTGTAGTTGATACATTAATTGCATAAACACCAGTTGAAGTATTCGTACTTGTCAAATCAACCATAGTTCCTGGTACATCGGAATTTACATTCAATGCTTTACCTGCTCCTGCACCAGCTGTTAGATTAACAGTTAATGCATTATCGCCACTTGTTGCATTTCCAACAACCATTGATTCGACACTTGTTATATCACCAGCATCTATATTGATACTTTCGATAATAACAGCATCTGAAGCTGATGTTATAGTTAAATCAGTTGTACCGTTATCATTGTTATGAGTAATTTGGTCGTCATCGATAGTTAAGTAATCATTTGTTGGGTCAGCGTTAAGTCTGAAATCAACAGCTGCGTCAAAATCAGTAGCTGCTTCAACTAATAATACATCTGTATTTGCTGAACCGATAGTTACATCTTCTTGGAATGTTGCATTACCGTTTGCAGCGAAGATTACGTCTCCGTCATCTCCATCCCATGTTAATGTATAATTACCTGCAGCATTCGCTATTGTGGTATTTGCAGTCAAATCTCCACCAAGTTTTAAAGCGTTTGATGCATAAGTAACACCATTTGATGCAGAGAAGTTACCAGTAGATAAGAATGTTCCTGATGCTCCTGCCATTGTATAAGTTACATCTGAAGTAGGATCCATTATTGCTACAGTAGCTTCAAAAGCATCTGCAGTAGCACCTTCAAATACTAATGGAGTTGCACCCTGGATAACAGCATTAATTGTCATTTGATCTGAGTTAGTTGAACCTACTGTTAAACTTTCGTCGATTTTTACATCGCCGTCAGCTTCAAAAGTAGTTGCTCCACTTGAACCTTTGATGAACAAATCATTTGCATTGTTTGTAATCGTAGTAGAACCTGTTAAGTTTCCACCTAATTTCAAAGTTCCGCCTGAGTATGTTACACCATTTGCAACAGAGAAGTTTCCTGTAGATAAGAATGTTCCTGATGCTCCTGCCATTGTATAAGTTACATCTGCTCCTGGATCCATTAAAGCGATTGTTGCTTCGTTTCCGTCGTCAGTTGCTCCTTCTAATATAAATGGAGTTGCTCCTTGGATTTCTCCGTTGAACGTAATGTCATCTGCTGCATCTGAGCCTAATGTTGTGTTAGCTCCGAATGATACGCCACCATTTGCTGCGAATACTACATCACCGTCATCTCCATCCCATGTTAATGATGAGTTTGATGCTCCGTTTGATATTGTTGTATTAGCTGTCAAATCGCCGCCTAATTTCAATGTACTACCTGCATAAGTTACACCATTTTCTACTGAGAAGTTTCCTGTAGATAAGAATGTTCCTGATGCTCCTGCCATTGTATAAGTTACATCTGCTCCTGGATCCATTAAAGCGATTGTTGCTTCGTTTCCGTCGTCAGTTGCTCCTTCTAATATAAATGGAGTTGCTCCTTGGATTTCTCCGTTGAACGTAATGTCATCTGCTGCATCTGAGCCTAATGTTGTGTTTCCATCAAATATTGAATTTGCTGTTGCATTTAAGGTTGTAAATGTACCTGTATTTGCTGCATTATTACCGATTGCTGTTCCATCTATTGAGCCAGCATTTATATCTACTGTTGCTAATGTTGATGTTCCTGTTGCATTTAATGATGTAAATGTTGCTGCTCCAGCTGTACTATTACCTATTGTTGTTGCTGTTAGACCTGTAAATGAACCAACTGTAGCTGATGCACTTCCGATAACTGTTCCATCTATGTTACCTGCATTTACATCTACATTTGCTA
>Ga0209692_10003071_pt1 | contig 16711 bp, 9 predicted proteins | sample tdDd472_FD_187129 | JGI IMG/M metagenome (GOLD analysis project Ga0209692, IMG submission 187129) | Marine sediment microbial communities from the Atlantic coast under amendment with organic carbon and nitrate - tdDd47.2 (SPAdes)... | ecosystem: Environmental > Aquatic > Marine > Coastal >...
ATGTTTACTGATAATTCCAGTATTGGGTGTGAAAAAATAGTTATACTCATCTCCATGATTGATAGGTTTGTCAAACATAAATTGAATTATTTTATCATACTCTTCTAAAAATATATTGGTTTTTTCATGTCTATAAACTCGTACAACTAATGTATCAATATTTTCACTTCTGTAATTTATATATTTATATGAACTATCGTGGGGAATAGTAAAATCAAACAAAACCTGTTCATTACCTTCGTAATATTCCAAAATTTTTTCTTTATCGGATCTTATTAGATGAGTAGTTGAACCAAAATAATGATCTGCCCATGCATTATCATGGAATATGAAGTAAGATTTATTGTTAATAATTATTGAATCTGAAATCGAATTTGTTTGAGAAATACTACTACTATCATTCCAGACATAATTCCACTCATTTCCAACTTGTAAAGGAAAATAATTTTCTGCTCCAAAGGCACTTAAAAAGCATATTTGGCTCAAAATTAAAACTAATAGAATTTTTTTCATATATTGTCTTTTTCCTATTTCACCAACAAACATTTTCGATATTCCATAAAATCACCAGTCTCTATCTTGTAGAAATAAATTCCTGACGAATATTCAGAAGCATCCCAAACAACCTGATGATTTCCTTCACTTTTCTTTTCATTCACCAACGTGGCAATCTTCTGCCCCAGAATATTGTATATACTCAGATTCACGTCACTGGTCATTGGTAATTGATAATTGATCATTGTAGTCGGGTTGAAGGGATTTGGGTAGTTTTGGGATAGATGGAAGGATGTTTGATGGATGTTATCATCGATAACCATATATTCTATTGCTCTCATAAAATGTGAAAGAGAATCAATAATGATATTTTCTTTAAATATTTTTAAATTAATATCAAAATCACCAAGATAGGAATTAAGTGTATCAAATAGTATAATATGTTGAATATTATCCCATGGACATTTGATTGGATTATACCATATTTCATATTTGTATTGTACACCGATGTTATAAACTTCAAAGCCACATTTTGCAAATCCAAAATGGTTTGGTGGATTATGCACTTCAAACCAATTATAAGGTGATGTTATAATTATCGAATCTATATGGCTTGTTTGGCTTATATTAGTAAATAATAAACTAGGTGATGAACAACCCTCACTTATAGTGATAGTATCGAGTTCTGGGAAAAATCGAATGAAATTAGTAATATAATTGTCGTCTATCAAGTAAGATTTTGTCCAAATTTCTGGTTCCATACCGTATACAACTTCCTGCTTTATTAGCCCAACTTCTGGTGCATAAATATTATGAATATAGTGTGAACTATCGTAAAGTGAATGAATATAAAATCCCCGGCATTCATAGTATTTCCTAAAACCTATTTCTATGCTATCAATTCTTGTTGGTTTGAAAACAAGCGAATCATTATTATTGTAGCAAATATAATTTGTATCACAGCCGTTAGAAAAATCAAGTGTAATTTGCTCAGTGCCTTTTTTATAATTCCAAATTCTACCCAATGTATCAATTCTTAGAGTATCAATATCGATATCTCCATAAATTTTGTATACTTCCACTTGAAAATATTTTTGATTATTGATGGATAAAGTATCAGCAATTTTTTCTTTGTATTCAATGCCATGGTTTGCTGAGATCCAGATGTAATTCCATTCATTCCCAACCTGCAAAGGGAAATAATCAACATAAGAAGTCGAATCATTACCAAACAAACCGACAACAATAATTAAAATTGGAAAAAATAACTTAATTTTCATCTGCCATCACTCCTAAACTGAAAATCAAAAACAATTGGTTTTAAATTAATAAAAAATATTATAAAACATACATTTTAATTTTGCATTTGAATAACTGTGACTCATATCACAAAAATGTAAACAATTATATGTAATTGCTAGCAGAATTTTCTTGCAAAAGTTGGTGTTTACCCTGAAGTTTCAGAAAAACCGAAAGGACATTATGGACTGGCTAAAAATAGCAGAACCCTACAGAATCGAAGGAAAAATCAGTAATACACGAACAGAATTTGAACGTGACCAGGATCGGATCATTTTCTCCATTGCTTTCAAAAAATTGAATGACAAAACCCAGGTGTTTCCCATCCCGGAAAACCAGATTGTCCACAGTCGCATGACCCACAGTTTGGAAACCTCATCAGTTGGTCGTTCTATCGGACAGCAAGTCGCTGAGGAAATCGCGGATAAGCATCCTGAAATCCTCGAAGCAAACCCAAGTTTCGCTAAAGAAATTGGTGAAATAGTGAAAACTGCTGCTTTGACCCATGATATTGGCAATCCCCCTTTTGGACATTCTGGTGAAGATGCAATTTCACAATTTTATATAGAAAATCAATCCTTGCTTTCGGGATTAACTGATGCTGAGAAACAGGATTTATTGAAATTCGAAGGCAATGCCCAGGGATTTCGTCTTCTTACCAATATCAATAATGGACTGAAAGTTACATCCAATATTCTGGTTTCCTTCACAAAATATCCACGTGAATCTATAGTGTACTTTGATAATGAATTTGATAATAAGCGAATTGACCAAAAGAAATTTGGGGCCTTTCAATCAGAAAAAGAAATCCTTCGAAGTGTGACTGATTATTTTGATTTGAGACCATTGTCAAATAAAAGTGTATCCAGTATTCGTCATCCACTTGCATATATTGTTGAGGCAGCTGATGATTTTTGTTACCTCATCATGGACATGGAAGATTCTGTTAAATTACGGATCATGCCTTTTGAAGAAGTGCAGGATTTATTGATTGCTATAATTCAAGATGGCGATTTGGAATATGATGAATGCTATCTCAAGAATTTACAAAGTGAAGATGAAAAAGTTGGCTATTTACGAGCGAAAACAATCCAGAGTTTGATCAAACAAACCAAAGAATATTTCATTGGAAATCTGGATTCTATCATTAATGGTGAGATCACGACCTCGCTTTCCAAAAGGATTAAATCAGCAGAAACCTTAAAATGCATCACTAATATTTCTGTTAAACGAATATATAATTACCGTCCGGTTCTGGAAATTGAAGCGGCAGGTTTTGAAGTTCTTGGGGGATTGTTGGAAATCATTACTGATGCAGTATTAGAACAAGAAAATCCAAGACGTAAAAAAATAATTGAGTTATTGCCTGGTAATATCTTAATTCCAAACGGAAGTCAATATGAAAAACTGATGAGAATCAATGATTATGTTTCTGGAATGACAGACAACTTTGCCATCGCAATGTATCGAAAATTGAAAGGCATTTCTCTACCGAGAGTTTATTGATGAGTAAAAAACGGAAATTTGGAAAATGCAATCTATGTTTGAAGGAAAATTGGTTGTGCAAATCACACATTTATCCGAAAGCTTTTGTAAATCATTTAAGAGATAAAAAAGTTGATAATATATTTCTAGTTTTATCAGATATAATTCTAAAAAAATCGAAACAAGATGGGCCAAAAGAATATCTGTTGTGTGAAAAATGTGAAACACATATAAAATTATATGAAGATTATTATAAAGAATTTTTTATTGATAAAAAGAATATTTCTCTAAAACAAATAGAAAATGGATTAATTCATATTTCAGGTTATAATTATAAGAAGTTAAGATTATTTTTACTTTCTGTATTATGGCGCACATCAATTACATCTCTAGAAAATTGGCATATAGAACTAAGTACTATTGATCAGGAGTTATTGAGAAATGCAATACTAAATGATATCCCAGGTAGTTATGATTTTTTCCCTTTTTATACATTTTTAATACAAATTGATGGACATAATGAATCATCATTCTTTATGAATCCATTTGATTCAAATGTTCCAATTGATAATTGTGTATTTATGTATATTTTCGGAGTGTTATATATGTTTTCAAAAACTTCTATAAATGAGAGGTTTACTCAATTGAACTCTCTCACTCGTGAAAAATGGATTTGTAATATTAAAAATATAAAAGAAGTACCTATTTTATTAGAAAAAATTAAATCAATTAATATTGATAAAAGTTAGGGTAATAAATGAAAAATATTATGAACTTCACTGGTCATAACCTGCTTTTGCCGAATATCGTGAAAGCTGAGGGCTGTTACATTTTTGATGATAAAGGTAACAAATATCTTGATTTGGAATCTGGTGTCTGGTGCACATCCATTGGCCATATTCATCCAAGAGTCAACAATATAATCTCTGACCAAATATCAAAAATTAGTCATGTTGGATTTTGTTATTCATCAGAAATTGTCAACAAAGCAGCACAAAATGTTTTATCAATTACAAATATGAAAAATGGTAAATGTGTTTTCCTCTGTTCCGGCAGTGAAGCCATAGAATTAGCCCGACAGATTGCGAAATATTTGACCAAAAAGCCTGTCTCAATGACCTTACATGATTCCTATCTTGGTTCCTATAGTTCAGTAATTAACAGAATTGATGGCTGGTTTTTATTCGATTGGTCACAATGTCGAAATTGTAATAAAAAAGATACTTGTGATCTTGATTGCCCATTGATTCGCAATATTCCTCACAATATCTCAGAATTCCTATTTGAACCCGGAAGCGCTGGTGGTTTTGTACGATTCCCACCAAAAGCAATGATTCAGAATATATCAGATAAAGTTTGTAAAAATGGTGGTAAAATTATTATCAATGAAGTAACAACAGGAATTGGAAGAACCGGAAAATGGTTTGGATACAATTATTATAATATAAAGCCGGATATGATTGCAATGGGAAAAGGAATTGGAAATGGCTATCCTGTCAGTGTCACCACTATTAGCAAATCAATATTATCAGAATTGGAAGGGGAAGATTTTCATTATTCCCAATCCCACCAAAACGATCCATTAGGAGCAGCAATTGTCAATGAAGTACTGAATACAATAAAAGATGAAAAATTGCTGATAAATGCACAGGACTGTGGCAATTATCTAAAAACAGAACTTACACAACTTGTTGATGGCGAAATGATTACTGGAGTTCGTGGGCGTGGATTGATGTTGGCAATTGATATTCCCAATGAGAAAATTTGTAAGGAAATATATTTAAAGTTAATAGATAAGGGTTTTATTGTCTGTTACCGTAAATCAGCATTAAGAATTGATCCACCATTGATAATCAGGATTGAAGAATTAACCAGTTTTGTAATCGAGTTGAAAGAAATTATTCAATGTATAAAATAAGAAGAATTTGTGTTTATTGTGGATCAGGGATCGGGGCTGATTCTGCTTTTGTCAATGCTGCCAATAAATTGGGTAAAGTCTTAGTCGATAATAATATAGAATTAGTTTATGGTGGTGCAAGTGTTGGGCTGATGGGCACAATTGCAAAGTCAGTCCTTGAAAATGGAGGCAAAGTCATTGGTATCATTCCTAAATCGCTGGTTGGAAAAGAAGTGGCTCTTACTGAATTAACGGATTTGAGAATTGTGAATACAATGCATGAACGGAAAATTCTCATGACAGAACTATCTGATGGATTTATAGCGATGCCAGGTGGATTTGGTACATTAGAAGAAATATTTGAGATAATTACCTGGGCACAACTGGGCTTCCACAACAAACCTTGCAGCCTTCTTAATATCAATGGTTATTATGATCATTTGTTGAAGTTTCTCGATCACACTGTTGATCAACATTTCATAGAAAAAGAACATTACAAAATGGTTATTGTAGATACATATCCTGAATTAATTATAAGTAAGTTTAAAAAATATTCTGCACCAAATATAGATAAAGCAAAATGGGCATTGAATAATAAAATTTTACTATGAAAAATGAAGTTAAAATGAAGAAAAATAGTTTGGTCTTATGTCTGTTTTTATTTGCATTACTTACATTTCAAACCTGATCTTTGTGGGAAGATATAACTAGGGATAATGATGATGATATTCTAGAAGAAAATGAGAAAATATCATTAATTTTTAAGGTGGAACATTACTCATTTCTACAAATCCTGAAACCAATGTTTTCACTTCCTTCTCCGGGAATTCCTGTCCCTCTTGAGATTGATCGACATGCATAGGACTTATTACTGAAACTACCACCTCGTACGGTTCTGGCAGCACCATTTAACAATCCTGTTGGATTAATTTGTGGTTCAGATGTATATCCTCCATACCAATCCCAACACCATTCCCAGACATTTCCACTCAAATCAAAAATTCCAAGTGAATTGCCTTTCCGAGTCCCAATAGGGTGAGTGAAATTTCCACTATTATCCGTAAACCACATATAATATTTTGCATCTGCTTCGCTATCTGTACCACTCCATTTATTGAAATCATCTCCTCTGGATCTTGCTGCATATTCCCATTCTGCTTCTGTGGGCATTCTGTAACCCTTTGCATTCCAATTGCAGACTACTGAGCCCTGTGAAATTGTGTACACTTTAGGATAACCATTTTTTTCACTCATCCAGTTACAATACTCTGCGACACCATACCATGTACAATAAATGACTGGACATTGTATTGATGAAGTTCCTCCAGTATTAACAAAAATAAATTGAGAACCATTATGTTGGATTGGAGTGTTGCTATTTATTTGAATCAAAGTGTTATCATTGAAATTTCCATCTTCACTTATTTCTATATCGTTCATAAATACTAAAAATTTTTCAATTGATACTTCATATTTGTTTAGATAGAAACCATTGACAGTCACCTCATGAACTGGATTCTCATTGGAATAGCCGTCACCCCAAATATCACCCATATCAAAGTTTCCACCTTCTACAAACACCATTTCTTCTTCCTGTGGATTGTTGCCTTCCCATCCATTCTCGTAAAAAAGATCTTTGACTTCATTATTGTTCAAAGCATAATTGAATATTCTTACATCATCTATATTGCCATTGAAATGATAATCGTCACTTCCAGATTTTCCTAAATAAATGTTTTGTGAAAGATTATTGATTTTATCAAAAGTTGTGGCTTTTACATCTTCCATTTCTCCATCAAGAAATATGATTAATTCACTTCCGTTGAATGTAACTGCTACATGATGCCAGAGGTTCTGATAGATGGAACTAGTGGATTCAATATTTATCGTTTGACCATCATTTTTAAGGAAAAATCTTACATGGTTATTTACTTCAGATAGATCTATAAGAAAACCACCATCTTGATTGTTGGACGAAAATTTTGAAATAATACATGGTCTGTTATTTTTATATTGATCAGGTCTGAACCAAATTGAAATTGACAATTGCTCGGAGTTTAACTCACCCAAATCGATGTAATCATCTTCACCATCAAATTTGTATGAACCCTCTGAATTATTAAACCTGTCATCATCGAGAATTGCTCCATTGACAATACCATCAATTCCATCATTGTGACCTTCATCATTTGCATTGCCATTGAAAGGATAATATACAAGCGGGCCTTCAATGATTTCCTCGATATAAATAGAATCTTCATTGCTGTATTCGGACAAAAATTCACCTACAAAAGCAGCAACCCGAAAAGTATATTGAATATTTTTTTTGATGTTTGGAACTGTAATTTCTGTGGAATTGGATTCTACTCGTCCAGTTTCACTGAAATCACCATCGTCCAATTTTACTTCCACGATAAATCCATCTTCACCAGTGTTATTATCATCCCAGGTTAGTTTGACTTCATCATCAAAAAGTTGAGTGACTGAAAGATTTTCTGGTGCATTGAGATTTATATTGGTCATGATACTGACATGATCTGAATGATAAGTATTGTAAAAGGCAAATAGGATGTAAGATACCGGGACACCGGGAGTGATTTCCGTATCAGTGAAACTTGTAACATTTTCTCCAACAATAGCATAATTAAGTTGCACATCCTGATTACCAACTTTTTTCCCAATTACAAAACCTTCTTCGCCCTCAATAGATTCTTCCCAGGTCAGTTCAATAGATGTTAATGTCTGTGAGGCGACTTGAAAATTTGTCGGAGGTGGGAAATTTAATGTGGTTTCGCTTGGTACAAATTTAGATTCATTTTGGTCTGCATAAGCATATAAACGATATTGCGTTCTTTGTTGAGGAATCAATTCACTATCAGTATAACTTGTTACAGAATTATCTAGTGTCGCATATCCAATTATCCATTCTTCCGAGCCTCTTTTTTTATCAATTTTGAAACCATCGATATTATCTTCGTTTTGTATCCAGTTAAGTTGAACTGTGTGAATATTTTGTTCTTCAATTACAAGGTTCTCTGGCATCCAAAGTGAATTATCATAGGAAGAGTCATAAGGATTTGATCGGACAAAATCTGTATCACAAGTTGTTATTGTAATTAGAGTAGAAATCAGTAGAACATATATTATATTTTTAAACATCAACTATCACCTGTTTTTCACAATCCGGAAGCCAACAATGGGTAAATACTTGTCAGGTTCGACAGAAAATCTTTTAGAAACTCTACAATCAAGGTATTTGTCTCCCCAGCCACCACCTCGCACTACTCTGTGTTTTTCAGAATTTTTTATTGTGGTTTGTCTTTTCCTGTCCAAAGGATAATCTGTATAAGAATTCCAGCACCATTCCCGCACATTGCCTGTCATGTCATAAATACCCAGTTCATTTGGCAACTTCATTCCCACTGTCTGGATTTGGTAATAACTGGATCTATTGTACCATGCATATTCATCCAGATTGAAGGCCCTGTCTGTACCAGAAAAAACCCTGTCCTTACGACCACGGCTTCTGGCTGCATATTCCCATTCTTTTTCTGTAGGCAATCGATAGCCATTTGCCGACCAATTACATGTAACATTTTCATTGTCAATAGTATAACATGGTTCAAGATTTTCATTTTCACTCAAGCTATTGCAAAATTCAATAGCCTGATACCAGGTAACATTTTCAATTGGGAATGATTCTCCTTTAACCTGGGATGGATTGTTTCGCATTATTGCTTCGTAAAGTGATTGTGTCACTTCCTTTTTGCTGATATAAAAGTCTGAAATTGTTTGGTTGTGAGTGGGTTTCTCGTTTTTTGCACCTTCGTCACCATGATTACCCATGGAATATTTCCCACCCATAACGAAAATAAATCCAATAGGTTCTATCTGTATTTTTCTATCAGTAGGTTCATTCTCTATTGCCTGACTTTTTGAAATAGCTACATCAGTAGCTAGTAAGCCATCAATACGATAATATTTTTCTTTGAACATACTGTAAACCGCAAACCCCAAGGGAATAAGAGATACACTGTAAGAAATATCTCTCAAACCAGAGTAACTATCAATGTTTTTGCTTGCTGAATTTGCTTCCTTTGTTGTCTTCGCTTTTTGGTAGTCACTATAACTATTGACTGCTTTGGAGTTGAAATAAATTCCTAAAACATCAAGTACAAATGTCCCACCAACACCGATCCAAACATTACGCCGCCAGAATTTTGCATTTTCGATAAAGTATTCACTCTCAGAATCATAATCACGTAGGGCAGCAGGTGCAAATTTATAATTTATTTGATCGTACCGAATGGATCTGTCAAATTCTGATTTTTGACTACTGAAATAATTTTCTTCTAATGGAGATTTTTGCTCTATCGCTAGCATTTTTGTATCATTCTTTTGTACAATTTGCTGGGCAGATAGAAAACTCAGCATCAATGAAAGAATAATAATGCCGATTATAAAAAATTTCATAATATCAAATTTTCCTGATTTTTAGTATGTTACACTAAACTTTGTAATATAATTAATTATTTTATGATATTTTATTCAAAATGAATAAAAATAACTTTTAAAAAACTTGTTATAAAATGCAATTACAATACCACATATGTTTTGAATTTGAAGATAGAGGATTGTGAATTATTATAAGAGTTTATTTTGAAACAGTCTCGCACAAATTATACACAAGCAAGATCAACTTGTGTAATAGAATTATTTTTGATATGTAGAAGAATTGATTATCTAAAAGGATTTAATATATCAAATTCTAAAAATATAATCATAGCAATGATGGCAAACATCATGAGCCATGTGATCAATGTGTTTATTCTCTGTTGTCCAAAGTTTTTCACCATCATTTTATTGATTTCCAGCATTTTTCTAGAGATGTTTGTCTGGAATGCTGCAATCTGTTTATTTTGGTTATTATTTACATCGTTTACTTTTTCCTTGATGCTGACTTCAACTTTTTCAGTATAGTCATATAAACTCTGCATCCTGGAGGAAACTTCTGAAATTCGTGTACTCAGATTGTCCATTCTGGATGTGATTTCCAACTCTGTGATTACCCTTACAATCTCTTTTCCCACAGTTTCCATATTGGAATTCAACTTCACGGCTGCATCTTTTTGAATGCTGATCAATTCACTACCTAGGGATTGTAGTTTTTCCGGAATTCTTTGCTCTTCAATAGTATTAGTGAGTTGATATTGTGACTTTGAAGATTTATCTAACTCCCAGCGAATTTTCTCAAATTGACCATCAAAATCAGTGTTGACTATTTTCTGACTCACTCTACCTATTTCATCTAAAGTTTCGCGTTTAATAGTGTCGAGTTGAGTAATAGTATTTCTTACAATCATTTCAATTTTATCAAAGTTAGCGGGAAAATCGATGTTTCTGATTTCATCTATGAATTTTTCAGATTTTACTACTTCCTGCTGAATTTTTTCAAAATACCCCTCAAAATCAGTATTAACGATTTTTTTGGTAGTTTTGTTTAATTCGTCTAATGTTTCTTGTTTGATATTGTCTAATTGAGAGATTGTATTTCTTACACTCATTTCAATTTTATCAAGACGAGTTGGAAAATCTATTTTTTGTATTTTATCAATGAACGTGGAAATTGAGTCTTCCAGGTTTAGAAAAGAATCATAGGTTTTTTTAATTTCACTGATGCGATTTGTAAAGTGTTCTTCTACATTTTTTACAGAGTCAATTGAATCTTTGACTGAAGATTTTGCTGCGTCCAAATATTCTACTGTAGAGTGAAAATTATTTAGTTCTTCAACTAATTTCTGAAGTTCTTGTTCTACTTGATTTACCAATGTTTTAGCCATATTTAAACCTCCGGGATTCCTTATATGCTTATGGAACTTAATATTTTATTTAATGAATTAAGAGTTTTATTTGCAAATTGTAAAGGTTTCAGGAAATGTGAAATCATGATAGAAGAAAAACCGAATTCCAATCCATATTCTTCCATTAGTTTCCTGATTTCTTCATTATGATTTGTTATTTGTATTATAAATTTATTGTAATTGTCTTCTAAGACAGTTTCGTCAATATTTTCTGTATTTTCCTGAAATGTTGTAAAGGCTTTTACCAATAATTTTTCTGCTTCATCCAGATATGATTTTTCAGTGAATTTTAACATGTAGATTGTATAAGCCTTTAAAAGTAGGACTGTAAAATTCTCAGGATTAATTTTTATCAGAGCATCACATGAATTTCTTAGGTGCTTGAGGTTTTCCACCTGGCTTCCACTGGGATCACTATTTACAATATCAATATAATGCCAAACCAATTGGATATTTTGATATTCTCCATTGTTTGTGTCATCCAGTAATGAAGATGTAACCCGCTGACCGTCGTTCTTTCGAAAATTGTATCCTGAAATGAGATACTTATATTTTACAAATTTATTGAGGTATTCTTTCAACCAGAAGTGGTCTTTGCCAATAGCACGACTACAAGCATCCTGCATGATCTGTATAGCATTTTGTTGTTTATCCAGAATTTCGCGATTAGAGAAACTTACCAATGTATATAAATATTTTCGAATTGTGTCGGGTTCATCTGCAGGAGCATAGGATTGCAGTTTGGTATTGATCAATTTTTTAGAGAAAAATCGGGAAAGGTAATCCATCAAATTTTGTTGGTAATCCGAAATATTTTTCTTTTTTCCATATATGATGAATTTTGAAGTATTCTCATTGATATAATATCCATCGATTACACCTAGCAAAAGCAAACGATAAATTGCCAATTCTGAATCTTCTTTGTGTCGACATTGATTGTAAAGGGTGCAAAAGTCTTTATAATTTGTGCCTGATTCAACATTGCTTTTCTGGTCTTGTTTTTTACACAGTTCCAGAAAATTTGTTGGATTTTCTTCATCATTTTCATCTCGAAGAAATGTATTGAGTTTACCAAGAAAGATAGAAAGTTCTCTGGAACTTTGGCTCCATTGTAATACTTTCTTTTGGTCAATTTTCTCATTTACAATTGATCGCAACCATTCTGTGATATCTTTCATTAGAATAGAGATATTGTTAGAAAAACCAAATTCTATTTCAAATGAATCACCCTCATTTGTCCTTTCGAGAACTTTTAGCATTCCATCTGTAGAATCCTTATACTTTATCCATTCTTCAGGAGCAAGTTCTTGTGAAAGAAAGAATTGTTTTACCAGGTCAAAGATCGCTGTTGAGTTTTCCTCTTCGAAAGATTCAGAGATATCCTCTTCCATTGAGTTAAGATCAATAAATCCAAATATTTCACGAGGATGTTTGTTTATAATTAGTTTTGGAATATCATTTTCTACCACATAATGACATTCGTTACTGATTCCCAGCTCTTTATATATTTTATCTGACAGTTCACCGATCCTACCTGGAAAAACTATTTCACTAAGCATTTCATCGAGAATTATCATTTCCTTTTCAAAACTGGAGCGTGAATGCATTAGTGATGTTTTGTTAATTTCCAGATCATGGTCAAATTTTTCAGATCTTTTGTCTATTTCAATTGATTGATCATTGAACAGAATATAAGAGTAGGTTGGATTTCCATCACGAACTGCCCGGCCGGATTCCTGAACAAAATTTTCTATAGACATCGGATAGTTTAAGTGAATGGTATATCGGATATTCCTTTCATCAATACCAATTCCAAAATCCTTGGTGGCCACCATGAGATTGGTTTTGTTTTTTTGAAAATCATCCTGGTGAGAAAGTGATTTTTCATTGATGTCCCGATTGGATTTATCAGAACTTACATAAAAACCAGCTTTGATATGATCCATTAGATATACATTATCATAGGACCCACGGAAAACGCCATAGGTTTGTTGATTAAATCTATCTGTAACCCCATAATACCCAGATTCATGAGGACAAAAAATAATGCCGGCTGGTGTTTTTGATATCTCCTCAAATTTTTTGGGAATTTCTTCCAAAAGGGATATTAGTGTATCCTGTTTCTGAGCACCGAGAATATCACTGAAGTTTTGAGTATCGTTAAATACTTCGTCATTTATTTCACAATTTTCTATCACATATTGTGATTCTTCACCCACAAGATTTTTGGACTTGATGATGTTATCTTCATTGTAATTTTCAAACTCATTACAAATATCCATTACTACGTCATAGGAAGCAGTGGCAGTAAGGCTGAAAAATGGGAGTCTATCCAGATTTTTCGTTTTGCAATTGTTACCTGCGAATTTTACCAGTTTCAGGTAGTTGGTACGGAAATCGTGTCCCCATTCGGATATACAATGGGCTTCATCAATGACACAATAACTGAAGTATTGTTCTGCATTGTGCATGTCCCGCAATATTTCCCGAAATTCACGGGTCCTTAATTGGTCTGGTGATATGTGTAAAAATTGAATATTTCCCTGTACCAGTTTTTGGAATAGTTCTTTTCTGTCCACATTATCAAAAAAAGTACATAAAGATGAACATATATCAATCTTGTTGTTTTGCAAGGAATCTACTTGATTCTTTATCAATGATTTTGTCGGATTTACAATCATACAAACTCCGGGTTGCAAGAATGCAGACAATTGGTAAGTAATGGATTTTCCGGATCCTGGAGCCAAAAGACCGATAACGGATTCACATTGTAGTGAACTATTCAAAATCGGGATTTGATGGTCTCTAAAGGTTTGTTTTCTGAAAATTGATTGTAGAAAATATTCGAGGTTTTTAGTAGCAATAGAGTCTGTTTCCCAATCATTGGAAATTTCATCATTATCCGTAATGCTAAAAGCATTATATTTTAGAAGTGAATTGGTGCAAATTTTACGATCTTCTTCGATGTATTGTGAAGAGCGAATGGTGATTACTTCTTCGGCATTCTGAAATTTTTGATTGGGATGCTGGTTTGCTTCCAATGTGCTTACATCAATTATCAGATCAAAGGTATTTTCATCTTTAAAATTACTGATTAATTCTGTATCGGCACTTTGGAATCTACTATTTTGAAACTCTTCAGTAATGTAAATCTTCAGGTGGATTTCAGGGAAAAATAGTTTGTCTTTCTCATCCAGAAGACTACTCAATCTAAAAACTGTTTCCTGTAAATCATCAAATGCTAATTTTCCACAAGGGACATCCCGCTCGATAATAGCAATTTTCCAACTATCTTTTTGTAATGGTAATTTTTCTTGAGCAATTGCTTCAAGTAATGTTCTCTGGATTCTGGCAATAGCGAAAGGTATCAAAGAAAGATGCAGGATTTCATTTCCAACTGCATCAGCCCAAAGTGGATTGAAGAAATTATCTCGGCATGTGCTGATGTAATCACTATAAACAATATCGAAGAGTGAATTTTTTAATTTGTAAAAATAGTCAGTTGTTTTGAAATCTTCTTTGGTCAGTCGAAGGGTTTCGTACCAATTGCATTCCTGAAGTGCTTCGTTAACCTTTTTATCAAACTCGGATTGTTCATCTTCACTGTGTAATTCTCCGTCAACTTCTATTACTATTCCCTGTGGTTTACCTTCAGCTGAATAGGGCATTTCCAGAGAATAATCTGTCGGCTGTTGAATCGATTTGTCCTCATCTAATCCAATGGAGATTTCATTTTTCTCTGATCTTTCAATGATATTTGACAGTGATCTTTGTCTTGTTAGAAGCTGGATGAAATAATTACTTGGGTCTTTAAGGATTTTTTCCAACGCATCTGGAAGTTCTTTTTGGAGGAACTCAATCTCATACTTATCGTCAAGATTTTCCCATGTTTTTTGATAATTTGCAGATAAGTCTTCGACAGTCAACCTTGAATCAATAGGGTGCAGGGCTCGGAAAAATAGTTTTCTGGTTTCATCACTTTCTGATGTGAACCTGATTTTGATTTCATCAGAATTGGATTGATCAAATTCCAGAAGAGATGAGTTTTCCACAAGATAGCGCAAAGCAAACATGTTGAGTTTTGTTGGTAATCCACGTTGGAGAATGTTTATTAGTACAGCGATATTCGATGGATATTCAGGATGATCATTTTCCATTTTACTTTTTGAAATAACCTGAAAGTGAGTCAATCTCCTCAGTAGAGAGTTCACATCATCATATATCTTGGATCCCGGTTCAAAAAGGTCCAAAAAATTATCAATAATATATCCTGATATATACTGTTTCATTTATTTTTCTAGCGCTTTTTATTGCTGTTAATATTTTCGGTCATTACCTACTCACTTTTAATATAGTGTAATTATAATAAGAATAAATAAAATTCTTTTCCAACTTTTGGAATATAATTACTTAGGCAATAACGAAGTATGTTAATTATATATTAACAGATTGTCAAGGAATTTTATAGAGGAGTGTTTTGAATTATTTTGAAATTATATTGCATCTTATTTTTTAAATTATTAAAGTAAATAATGTTTTAGTTACGGCGAACTTTGATAAGAGGAATTCATGAAAAGGATTTTATTTGTTCTCACAATTTGTTTATTCAGTAATTTATTCAGTGAGGTAATTGATACCCTTCCACCGGTTGTTGTGGATTTTAAGGTGAATGGGAAATCGTTTCTTGATGGAGTTCCTGAAGTTGCTCCAAGTGTATTGGCTGAATTTAAATTATCAATAAGTGATTCCGGATCAGGACTTGAATCTGTTTGTTCATTTATTGATTTTGATGAAGATGGTAATTATTCAGAAAATGATTCCTTAATATGTAATTATACTAATTTGAGCGGCCTGAAAGAATTGACATCTTGTGATACTGTTGATTTATTTTTCATTATACCAGATACATACAATATTATTGTAGAGGTCATCGATACATCTGGAAATGTAAATTCAAATAAAAATTTTCTTTTTACAATTATTGAGGGTGGAAGTCCGTCTGTTCCAGTTATTGTAGCCATTGATGAAAGTATTCTTGGAACCGGTGAAATCCAAATGACACTGTTTGCATTTACGGGTTTATGTTATCCATCCGGATATAAATATTGGCCAGGTTATGTAAAATATGAATATAAAATAGATGATAATTGGATTGAAATTGATCGTGTTTATTCTGAAGAAAGTGTACAAGGAGCAGAAAATAATTTTACAGTTTGGCCTTTTAAATTTATTTATAACGAAGAATTGGAATTTTTGGATAAGGAAGTAAGAGCAAGTTTTATGCTCACGTATTACAACAGTGATACTTTAAAAATTTCAGGTCCTTTAATCATCCCCCAACAAATCCTGGAAAACAAAATCAAACCAATGTCTGATGGAATAATAGAAATAAAATCCAACAACCAAATCGCTAGTCCTTACAATATTGTTCTATCAATGACTAAAAGTGATACAGTATTACAGTTTGATGCAATATCCACTGAAAAAGTCAATGGATTATTTAGAGGGACTTTGCCAATTGATCCATGTGATATTTTAGTAGATGAATCCGGCACAGTCACTTTCTGGACTTTCAGTTCTTATAATATCAATCAGCCAACTTTTGAGTTTGACCTCAATGCTTCTGTACTAGATATCAATAAAATATATCAAGATCAGGATAATGTGGTTTCTA
>Ga0209692_10003073_pt1 | contig 16699 bp, 12 predicted proteins | sample tdDd472_FD_187129 | JGI IMG/M metagenome (GOLD analysis project Ga0209692, IMG submission 187129) | Marine sediment microbial communities from the Atlantic coast under amendment with organic carbon and nitrate - tdDd47.2 (SPAdes)... | ecosystem: Environmental > Aquatic > Marine > Coastal >...
TCCCCCCAGCGGGCGTAGCTGCGCAGGGCGGCATCGTCCACCGCGGCCCCCCGGGCTTCGGCGCCGGGCAGGAAGGGGTCCAAATCTTCGCGCGGGGGCGTGGTGGGCTCGTGGGGGTCGTTGAAAAGGACGAAGCAGAACCAGGGGCGGTCGCTGTGCCGGCGGATCCAATCCTCGGCCAGCCGCGAGAGGTCCTGGGCCGGCAGGTTGTGGTAGCTGTGGTGGTCGAAAGTCTCGGCCAGCCCGAAGGCGAAGAACTGGTTGGAGTAGAAAGCCGCCGTGCGGTAGCCCTGACCCGACAGGTGGGTCGCCAGGGTCGTGACGTTGTCGGCCAACCGCCGCGGCGGTTGGTGATCCATATTCCGGATGTCTCCGCTCAGGTAGGCCCCGTGCAGTCCGGGCATGAGCCCGGTCAGGGCGCTGGAAAACGACGGCAGGGTCCAGGGGGCGGCGGCGGTGGCGTCGGAAAAGACGGTGCCGCGGCCGGCAAGGTGATCCAGGCAGGGGGAGGTGGGGCCGCTGTAGCCGCCCAGACCCAGATGATCCGCGCGCAGGGTGTCGATGCCCACCAGGAGCAGGTTGGCCGGACCGGGCCGGTCAGGCGTCACGCGGGACGGGCGCACCGGGCGCAGTGCCAAATCGCGCCAGCGCCCCAGTCGTGCCTGCCAAACGGGTTTGAATGTGAGGTCCTTGAAAGGGTTGCCGGACATGCGCCTTCTCTTTAGCTGGTGGACTATATCCTGTTGTCCGCACGGTCAGTTGCTGGACAAGGGGCCGACCTGCCGTTACTTTCGACCCATGAAGCTCCTGGACTATACAATAGAAAGCGGCTTCCTGCCGCATATCAAGTCCGCCAGTCTGGACGAGGCCGTGGACCGCCTGGTTGACTGCCTGGTCCGTGCCGGAGACGTGGCTGATGGTCCGGGTCTCAGTGCCGAGATCCTGAGGCGCGAGCGGGACGGGAGCACCGCCGTCGGGGGCGGCCTGGTGATTCCCCACGGCCGGTTCGAGGGCGTCAGCGGCGTGCGCGTGGCCGTGGCCACCCTCGCCGAGCCCCTGGACGTCCCCACGTCCGACAACCGCCCGGTGGACATCGTGGTGCTGTTGGTGGGCCCGGCCGGTGACGCTCGACGCATGTTGCGGGTCCTGGCCCGTCTGGCCCGGCTGGTCAAACAGGGGGAGACCCTGGACCGCCTGCGGGCCGCCGTTTCCCCCGTTGATTTGAGGGGCGTTTTCGCCGACGCCGACTGACTCTGTATTCTCACCTCGAATTGTCTCCATTTAGGGATAAATAATTCACTAATCCCGCCTTGAACGGCGGGAGCTGTCCTGCTATTGTGCTTCGTCTAACCAAAATTCAGGCTTCACTCCAAATACTCTCGAAGGGAGTGTGTTTAGATGTCCAGAAATCACAGGAGTGCCTCCAGGGTTCTGTGGGTGCTGGCGGGGCTTTTGGCCCTGTGTCCGGTCGCTCAGGCTGCGGACGCCGATCACCTCGTCGTGACGGAATTCATGGTCAAGACCCGGACCCCCTACACCACATTCGGCAGCCCGTTCATTGAAATCAGCAATCCCACGGCCGGGCCCATCGACATGAGCCGGGTCTACATCACCGATGGCACGACGGCGCCCACCGCCCATTACCATTACATCACCCTGAACAATCCGGGCACGAGCAATCCCGGCGGCGGGGTCGGGGGCGATTTCCACGCCCGGTTCCCGGACGGCTTCAGTCTGGCCGCCGGCCAGTCGGTGACCGTTTCCCTGAACGGCAGCACCCAGTTCAACACCGCCTACGGCCGGAATCCGGACTTCGAACTCTACGAAGACGCCCTGGCTCCCGACGCGGTGGCCGACCTGGTTGAAGCCTTCCCCGGCAGCGTCAACGCCGGTCCTTTCGGGGGCGACAACATACCCGCGCTGAGTGACCTGACCGAGAGCATCGTCCTCTACACCTGGGACGGATCCAGCGATCTGGTCCAGGACGTGGACTACGTTTTCTGGGGGTCCAGCGAGGCCGTGCGCGTGGACAAGACGGGCGTCATCGTGGGCAGCGGCACCTATGCCGCCGATACCGCGGTAGCGAGCCAGGACCCCGCGGCCGCCACCGGCCCGAATTTCGGCCAGGCCCTTCGCCGCAACTCCGCCGACGAGGGGACCGAAACCCTGACCGGCGGGAACGGCTTGACCGGGCACGACGAGACCAGTGAAAACCTCTCGGCGGCCTGGGCCATCGCCTCGCCCGCCGAGCCGGGCCCGGCCATCAGCCCGGCCTTCCCGTCGGCGCCGGTGGTTTCCGAGCTGACCACCAGTCCGTCGCGCCCCTACGCCGATGTGACGACCCTTCTGACGGCCACCGTGCTGAGCTTCGGTTCGGTATCGGGTGTCGATTTCATGTACAGCGTGGACGGCGGCGCCTATACCACCGTGGCCGGCACCTATAACGCGGATGAAGAGGCCTGGCAGGCCACCCTGCCCGCCCAGGCCGCCCAGGCCGAAGTCAGCTGGTATGTGGAGGCCGAGGGGGCCGAAGGTGGCCTGACCACGGCCCCGGTGGCCGCGCCCCGCTACGTCACCACCTTCACCGTGGGCGACGCGCCGGTGGCCGGCGAGGGTGCCGAGAAGCTGCTCATCACCGAGGTGAGCACCGGTGAGAACGTCTATCCCTACACGGGCATGTCGCAGATCGCCACGGAGTTCATTGAGATCCACAATCCCAACAGCTACGCCGTGGACATGAGCGACTACTACATCACCGACGCCATCAACTACGCGTTCAGCACCCAGCTCTATTGGTACATCGCCAACGGGCTGCCCAGTGAACAGGGCATCGTCGGCGGCGGTCACTACAACGACTTCACCGCCCGTTTCCCCGACGGCTACACCATCGGCGCGAACCAGACCATCACCGTGTCCATCGCGGGCAGCGGCTGGTTCAGCAGCGTGTTCGGGATCATGCCGGATCTCGAAATGTACGAGGACGGCACCGAAGCGGATGATATTCCCGACATGCGCACCGTGTTCGGCGAGCCCAACGATCCGGCCGGCAACAGTATCCACACCCCGGGCCGTCCCGCTGGCAGCGACGATATGCCCCGCGGTATCCCCGAATTGGAAGAGTTCTACGGCGAGCCCCTGATCCTGTACCACTGGACCGAGGGCGACGATCTCGTCACCGATATCGACTTGTTTCTGTTCGGCAATTCCAAAACCGGCGACTTCGCGGTGGGCTTCGACAAAACCGGAGAAACCTTCGGAACGTCGGCCTACCTCGACGACACGCCCATTGCGACCCAGGACTGGTACAATGATCTGGATCAGTCCGGCACCGTGTCCTACAGCCGGATCAGTCATACCGAGGGTAACCAGGTCATGACCGGCGGCAACGGTGTGGATGGCCGCGACGAGACCAGCGAGGACCTGAGCGCCACCTTCGAGGTCGGTCCTTTCTCGCCCGGCGTCTACTACCTCGGCGGCGGCGAAGGCCCCCCCGTGGTCACCGTTGAACTGAAGGTGGAGGCCAAGACCTTCATTCCCACCATGGGCGAGCAGTTCCCGGTGAGCTTCAAGGCCGACGCGGGCAAAGAGATCAAAGTGCGGCTCTTCGACCTTGAAGGCCGCATGATCTATTCCCTGTTCGATAACCGCTTCGACAGTATGATTCCCGGCCTCTTCACCACCGTGTGGTGGGATGGCCGCGACGCCAACTACGAGCGGGTCCGGGCCGGTATGTACATTGTCCACCTTTCGGTGGTCGATGAACGGTCCGGAGAAGAGGAAACCATTACAGCGCCCGTGGTCGTGGCCACGCGGCTCAGCAAGTAGAGAGGGTGAGCGATGTTCCGGAAACTGACAATTTGCATCATTCTGGTGGCGCTCGGCCTCGCGGCGGGTTCTGCTCTGGCGGCTTTTGAAAACGTGCCCGTCAGTCCCCGTGCCCGCGGCATGGGTGAGACAGGCGTGGCCGTTCCCGACGGCGTTTACGCCACGGCCCTGAACCCCAGCCACCTGGGGTCCTGGACCACGGGCGGCCTGGCGGCCAGCTACGTGCGTCCCTTCGGCGTGAACTACGCCGACTTCGTTCATCTGGGCGCGGCCGTGCCCCTGTCCCCCAAGGACGGGGCCATCGGCATCAGCCTGAGCAAGTACACGGTGGACTACACCGGCGTGCGGCTGGCGGACGAGACCCAGCTCACATTCGGCTACGGCCGGTCCCTGTACAAGGATCTGCACTCCAGCGTGGACATCGGCGCTTCGGTGAACATGTACCACCTGAAGTTCGGGGAGTCCATCTCGGGCATCAAGCCCGGTAACGACACGGCCCTGGGCCTGGACCTGGGCATGCTCCTGACGTTGCACCGACGCACCCATGTGGCCTTCATGATCAAGAACATGAACAATCCCCAGATCGGTATCGACGAAGAGGAACTCGGCCAGCGGTTGACCGGGGCCGTCAGTTACATCCCCTACGACGGGGTTGTCACGACCTTCGAAATCGACAACGAACTGGGCCAGGACGTGCAGTACCACGGCGGTCTGGAAATGGTCATGGTGGAAGGCTTCGCCCTGCGGGCGGGCGTGATCACCAACCCCAGCAAGCTGACCGCCGGTTTCGGCTACCAGGCGCAGGGCTTCAGCGTGGACTACGGCTTCTCCACCGGTGGCGGCACCCTGACGAGCACCCACCAATTCGGCGTCCGTTTCGCCTGGGGCGGTGAGGCGCAGTGAAACTGACTCCCAATAGCAGCGGAGGGATCCGTCTGCGTGGATGGCTGACCATCGGGTTTGTCCTGATGGTGGCGTTGGCCGGCTTGCCGGCCTGGCCGGGTGCGCCCGGCGGCGTCACAGCCTCCGCCATGACGGGGTCCGACTCCGTTGACCTGAACAGCGCTCCGCTGGAGGAAGTGCTGTCGCTCCCCATCCCCGAGGAAATGGCCAACCGCATCGTCGACTACCGGACCTTCGTCCGGTTCTTCGACAATGTGTACGAGCTCATGGACATCGACGGGATGACGCCGGAGCTGTTCGCGACCCTGAAGCCGCTGGTGGCCACCATGCCCCCGCCGGCCCAGGACGCCAGCATCGCCCGCCTGTCCGCCTCCTACCGTCAGGTGCAGCGTTACCTGGGCCAGGAAGGCGCCAGCGAGGGTCTGGTGGACGAGTATCTGGACAAGATGCGGAACCCCGAAGACGTCAACAACATGGATCTCTACGATCTCATGTCCTACCAGATGGTGTCCCCCGTGGATGCCACCAATATCCTGAAGGCCCGCAAACGCCTGGGGCGGTTCGAGAGCACCCGGCAGCTGCGCAGCAGCGAAGGCCTGCGTTATTACTCGTACCGCAACCTGCGCGACTTCGTGGTCTACAGCGAGGAAGAAAAGACCTCCGAATCGGCCAACAAGGTGAGCGGCTACGTTCAGACGCGGTACTACGAGACACCGTTCTCCAACGCCGACGACGAACTGGGCAGCTTCGCCAGCGGACAGCCGCGCGGCCGCTATTACGTGGGCCAGAAGCAGCTCTACAACCCCGGCTTCCTCAACAAGATCCGGGTCAATGCCGACGGCGCCTTCACCGCCGGTCTGCTCACCAACCGCGAGTACGGCGAGCAGAACTGGAACGAGACCGTCAAGGCCTACATCGGGTTCACCGATCAGGTCAAGGACGGCTGGGGGATGAAGGGTGCCTATTTCGGCAGTTACCGCCTGGCCTTCGGTCTGGGTCTGGTCATGGACAACACCGACTACATCCACTACCGCAAAACGGGCTTCGGCTTCAACAAGCGGCTGCTGGGCGTGCACGGCGACCTGAGCCGGAGTTACGAGTACAACCTGACCGGGGCGGCCGTGGAGCTGGCCCTGGGCCCGGTGAACGCGTCCTTCTTTGCCAGTCACAATCGGCGCGACGGCGTGCTGAATCCCGACGGGACCATCAACCGCTACGTGGTGATGCAGCCCCGACCGCCCGCCGAATGGCTGGAGGACCGGGAAGTGGACGGCGTGGCCACCGGTTTGCGCCGGGACGCCTTTACCGAGGACATGGTCGGCGGCAACGTCAAGCTGATGCTGGCCCCGGGGACCTTCATCGGGGTGACCGGTTTCCAGTCCAACTACGACAAGGGCTGGCGGGCCGACGAGGAAATGCTGATCACGGACCCGGGCCTGCTCACCGCCCGCGACAACGAGATCTGGAACAGCTACACGAGCGTCTTCGACAACGGGGACGGGACCAGCGAGGTCACCAAGTGGCGGCGGGTCATGGGCGCCGAGGCCCAGGCGGTCTACGGCAACATGTCCGTGCAGGGCGAATACGCCTTCATGCAGGATCCCCGCAACAAGTTCCTGGATTCCAAAAATCCGGACGCCTACATCATCAACGCCTTCGCCCAGTGGGAGAATCTGCACCTGCTGGCCATCTGGCGCGATTACGACGTGGGCTTCGACAATCCCTACAACCGGGCCTTCAGCAACGACAACCGCTACGAGATGACGCTGCTGGATTCGCCCTACCGCCTGAACGACGATCTGTATACCTGGCTTGAAACGGGTACGCCCCAGCCCAAGCCGGAAAAAGGCATGTTCCTCGATATGCGGTATCGGATCAGCCGGCAGCTCACCCTCAGCGGTCTGCAGTACGACCAGTGGCAGCGCAAGGCCGACGGCGCCGACATGCAGCGCTACACCATCAAGGGTGAGTATCAGCCCATCTTCAACCTGCGCTTCCGGGTGCGGCATCGCTACAGCAGCCGCAGTGAGAACAACCCGGACGACGTGCGGGTCTACAAGAACTGGGAGACGCGCTGGCAGATGATCACCATGCTCAGCAACTGGAACCGCCTGGCCTTCACCTACATGACCAGCAACGTCATGTTCCCGCCCCGGCCGCGCCTTTCCGGCACCGCCGAGTCGGGAGCGGGGAATCCCAGCGTCGGCACCGCGGGCATGCCCGCCCACGCCTTCGAGGTGCGGTACGAGCACAACGTGACCCCCGGTCTGAAACTCACCCTGGGGTCTTCGGTCTACGACGGCTTCATGTGGAATTTCGAGGGTAACGAGTTCGTCCTGTTGGACGGCAACGGCTTCCGTAACTGGTTCAAGGTCGAAAGCCGGGTGTCACAACGGCTGCTGTTTCAGCTGAAGGTCACCCGCGACCACAACCTGCCCAAGACCTATGTGGATGTCCGGCAGTACGGGGATCCTTCGGGCAACGAACCCGATGCGACCTATGTGCCCAAAGACGACACCATCGTCCGTCTGCAGATGGACTACACGTTCTGATAGATCGAGGAGACTAGAGAGATGAGCAATCGAATGACCAAGAATCCGGCGACCGGCAAAGTGCTGATCCTGGCTGTGCTCGGTCTGCTGGCCACCGCCTCGACCGTCGGTGCGGTGCCCCAGATCATGACGGAGTACGGTGATATCATGGGTTGGCGAAATGCCGACATCAACGCCATGGGCGGGACCGGTGTGGCCCTGTACCGCGGCGGGATGTCGAATATCTACAACCCGGCCATGCTGGCCACGGCCGACGGCGGCCGCTTCGACCTGAGTTTCTCCCTGGAGCAGGAGCACGAGGACCGCTTCCAGCCGCTGTTCGACAGTTTCGACAGCTGGGTGACGGATGCGGCCATCGCCAGCAACCGCGACCACTACTGGCAGTCGGGCTTCGCCCTGGCGGGGCGGCCCTTCGGTGAGGAAACCCCCGTGCGGGCGGCAATTTCCCTGGTGGACCGCTACGCCTTCGGCTACCGGTTCGAAGAGGAACTGCGCAATCCGAGCCCCTTCCCGCCCGGCGGCGGCGAACCGGCGCGGGATGCCATCATCGAGGAACGCACCCGCAAGGTGACCGGCACGCTCCGTAACCTGTCCGCCGGTGTGGGCGTGGACGTCGACCCCAAGATTTCGGTCGGGGCCACCCTCAACTACGCCTTCGGCAAGCGCAACGAGGTCAACTCGGTGCGGGATCGGATCGAAGCGGACAACAGCTACAACAACGAAGACGAGCTGGACATCAACGGGGTGAACTTCATCCTGGGCGCCCGGGTCGTCCTCACCGAACGGGTGGAACTGGGCTTGGCCTGGGAGAGTGAACTGTCGGCCGACGGCACCCTCACCCAGGCGCACTACAACGCCGCCGACGGCGTGACCACCGACACCAGCATGGACGCCTACTACCGCTATCCCCAGATCGTGCGCGCCGGGCTGACCTTTCGGCCTCAGACCGATCCCCGCACGGTGTTCACCATCGAGGGCGAGTGGACCGAGTGGAGCGAACTGAAGGACAGCCAGACCGCCGGTGACGAATTCGCCACCCCCCTGGAAAACACCATGGACGTGCGGATCGGACTGGAGCACCTATTTTATAATGGAATGCCCCTGCGGTTCGGTTTCCGTCATTTCGACACCTACGCCGACCGCGACGCCGGCAGCAGTGTGTTCTCGGCGGGCGTGGGCTTCAACGCCATGGAGGGGCAGATCTCGGTCTCCCTGGAACTGGGCAAGATCACCAGTATTCAACCCCACCAGTTCCCCTACCCGGATGATTATTTCGGGGACAGCTACGTGACCGATCCCGAAGCCCGCGTGGAGGACACCCGCTTTCGTCTGGGTGTCGGCTACACGCTGGACTTCTAGCAGACCAGGGGCCCGCACGGCGGGCCCGTCCCGGGCCTCGCGGCCGGAAGGTAGACAGACATGAATTTTCTGACCGATAAACGGCTGCTGCTGGCCCTGACCCTCGGTGTGCTTCTGGCGGGAATTCCCGCCGGCGCCGCCGACGACTCGGGCGTGCTGCGGCTGCACCTGATGTGGACCAACGACTTGCACGGGCACATCGCCCCCGAGCCGGCCCGGTTCATGAATCCGGCCTTCCCGCCGCCCCTGGGCGGAGGGGCCTCCGCCGCCGCCTACATCAACGAGGTGCGGGCCAAGGCCGCGGCGGCCGGCGAAGAGGTCATGCTGGTGGATGTGGGCGATTTCTTCCAGGGCACCCCCATCGGGAGCAAGACCCAGGGCACCGCGGTGATTGAGTACATGAACCATATCAAGTACGACTTCACGGTGCCTGGAAACCATGACTTCGACATGGGCCGGATCAACGCGGAACGCCTGGAGGGGCTGTCCGAGTTCCCCTGGATCTGCGCCAACCTGGTTGAAGAGGCCACCGGGGAACTGGTGGACTGGGTTCAGCCCACCCTGATGATGGAGTTCCAGGGCCTGAAGATCGGTGTGATCGGGATCATTACCCCCAGCACCGCCGTCATGTCCTTTCCCCAGAACATCGAGGGTCTGAAGTTCCTGGATATGGGGACCAGCGTGGCCAAGTACCGGGATGAGCTCAAGGAGGACGGGGCCGACCTCATTCTGCTGGCCATCCACGAGGGCCTGCCCTACGACCCCACCGAAGGCTGGAAGCGGATCGCCGGCTCCACCGAGACCGAAACCGCCACCGAGCAGGAGGGCACCTACGGCGCCAACCACTCCTACGGCGGCATGAACCTCATGGAACTGGTGAACGCGGTGCCGGGCATTGATTTCGCCGTGGGTGGACACACCCACCGCGGCTACCACGAGCCCTGGATCGATCCGGTGAACCATACCATGTGCTTCGAGAGCTTCGGCAACGGGTCGAGCATCGGCCACGCGGTTCTGCTTATCGACAAGGCCACCGGCACGCTCCTGGGCTACGAGGGCTCCCACGACCGGGGCACCCTCATTACCCTGTTCGAGGATGAGATCTGGCCGGACGAGGCGACCACCGAAGTCATCCGTCCGCACCAGGAAGCCACCGAGGCGGCCATGGCCACCGTGGTCGGCTCCACGGCCGTGTCCCTGGGCCGGGGCGGTCCCGGCGCCAACCTGGTGGGCAACCTGGTAACCGATGCCATGATCGCCTACTTCGAGGCGGACTTCGGCTTCCAGAACATGGGCGGTCTGCGGGCCGACCTGCCCGCCGGCGACCTGACCGCGCGGGACATCTTCTCGGTGCTGCCCTTCGGCAACGAGCTGGTGCTGGTGGAAATGGACGGCCGCATGGTACGCCGCATCGTGGAGCGCAAGATGGCCGGCCGCAGCGGCGGCATCGTCATTGCGGGTGCCGAGGCGACCTACGACACCGACCGCCCGGACTACGACCGGCTGGTGGAGTTCAAGGTGGCCGGACAGCCCTGGGACCCGGATCGGATCTACCGGGTTGTGTGCACCAGCTTCCTCATGGAGGGGAACAGCGGGCTGCACTTCCTGACGGCCATTCCGCCGGAGAACGTCACGCCCACGCAGATCACCACCGCCGAGGCGGTGGAACACTATCTGAAGGAAAACAGCCCGGTGCGTCCCAAGGTGGACAACCGCTGGGTCGACAAATCGGGCCAGAATCAGGTTCAGGAAGCCTATCTGGCCAAGAAATACCTGCCGGAGGTCGAATCCTGAGCCGCCGGTCAAGGTGATCTTCAGCGCCCTGATGCCTCCGGGTATCAGGGCGTTTTTCATTTATGGTGATGACTGTTTAGATAACGTCCTGTAATCGACTGGGAATGCTAAAGTTAGGGAATTATCTGCTAAAGGCCCGGCTCCGTTGGCCCGAAACAAGGGTCAGAGGGGAAACCGGGCAGGATGGTTCCCCGGACCGGCGCCAAGGATGGCACCCAACAAGGTGGACACGGACGTGAAAATCCTCAAAAGAGAAAAGCGCAACGACCAGCTCGTCAGATTCGCTTCCCACATGAACAAGATGGTGGTGGGGCAGCCCCAGGCCATCGACAAACTCACCGACAGTTTCAGTCGCCTGATCGCCGGGGTCCACGACCCGGAGAGCCCCTTGCTGACCATGATGTTCATGGGGCCCACCGGTGTGGGGAAGACCGAAACGGTGCGGGCCCTGGCGGAAACGATCTTTGGCAACAAGCGGGCCTACACCCGCGTGAACTGCCAGGAGTATTCGGCGCACTACAACATCAGCAAGCTGCTGGGATCGCCTCCGGGCTACGTGGGCGGGGAGATCCGTCCCCTGCTGGCTCAGGAGAACATCGACCGTCATCACCGCAAAGCGGTGGAGAAGCAGACCGGCATGGTCAGCGAGGCGGAGAGCAAACTGAGCCAGCTCTATCCCGCGGAGTCGGAGAAGAACCTCTCCATCATTCTCTTCGACGAGATAGAAAAGGCCCACCCCAAGCTGTGGAACCTGTTGTTGGGCATCCTCGAGGACGGCACCGTGGTGCTGGGCAACAACGAGGAAGTGGATTTCCGCAACTCCATCATCATCCTGACCACGAACGTGGGCAGCGAGGCGATGGGGTCGCACCTGGCCCAGAACGACATCGGCTTTTCGACCGGGATGTCGGACGGTCGCCTGGACCGGGACATCGAGGGCTCCGCCATGCGGGAGGCCAAAAAGGTTTTCCCCTTCGAGTTCCTCAACCGGTTCGACGACATCATCACCTACCACACGCTCAAGGAGCAGCACCTGTACAGCATCCTGGACATTCTCATTACCCAGGTGCACCACCGGTCGCTGCTCTGCTCCGAGCCCTTCCTTCTCGAAATCACCCAGGGGGCCAAGACGCACCTGGTGGAGGCCGGCACGGATATCCAGTACGGGGCGCGCCCGTTGAAGCGGGCGGTGGAGGCGGAAATCGTCACTCCCATCAGCCACTACATCTGCAGCGATCAGATCCGCAAGGGCGACCTGATCACCGTGGATCTGGACCAGGGAGACCTGGTGTTCCGCAAGGAGACCGGCGTGACCAGCTGGGAAGAGCTGGAGAGCCTGGGACCCTTCCCGGCCAACCAGTGGGCCAAGGAGGACCTGGGGGTCAAGGACGACGGCGGCGAGAAAAAGGAAATCGTGGAGGAGATCACGCAGGTGGTTGCCAACGCGGGGGTCCTGACCGGCGCTGAAGACTGAACTTGTTTGATCAGTTGTAATTACGGGCCGCCTGACCGGGCGGCCCGTTTCTTTTGTTCTTACATTTCAGGCACTGTACTTGACGGCGCTGACCGGAGGGATAACCATCAGCCTTATGATCAACCGACGTGTAATCAGCCGACTTCCCCAAACGGCACTTCTGATGTGGCTTCTCGTAACCGGCGGAGCCGCCCGGTCCCAGACGGATCTGGCCCCGCTGTTCGACCCGGCCACGCCCGCGGAGATCAATACCGTCCAGGCCGACTGGGCCACCCGGTCCCACAACGGCACCGAATTCACCATCAACACGACCGCCACCTACGCCGGGTTTACCCTGTCCCGGGTGAGCTTCATGTACGATGGGCTCAAGCAGTACGGGTTCCTGCGCTATCCCCGCGACTATGACCCGGCGGGTGATTTCCCGGTGATGGTCATTCACCACGGTGGCGAGACGGGCATCTATTACACCTGGGTCACCGGTTTCGACGCCGACTGGCCCGGCACCTGTGTCGCGGACAGCTTCTTCGTGTTGGCGCCTTCCTACCGCGGCGAGGCCTGCAACGGATCAAGCCTGCTCGGGATCAAGGTGTCCGAGGGGTCGCCGAGTCTCTGGGACCGGGACTGCGACGATGGCATGGCCATGGTGCGCGCCTTCCTGGATGTCACCCCGCAGGCCGACCCCGGCCGGGTTTTCAGTCTGGGCCGCAGCCGCGGGTCCATTGTGGCCTACCATCAGGCGGTCCGGGACCCGTTGGTCCAGCGGTCGGTCATCCTGTTTGCGGCCAGCGACTATCGGCACGACACCATCCTTGAAGATTGTCAGATTGAAGCGGACGGCGGACCGGTGGCCACCAATACCCTCTCGCGCAAGGTCATGGCCCATATGGTCTGGCCCTGGCTGGACGGGGAGCAGACCCTGGGTGAGGTTCGGGAACGGCTGTGTGCCTGGTCCATCATTCATCATCTGTCCGGGGATCTGTCCATGCAGCTTCACCATGGGGAACTGGATATGGATATTCCCATCCAGCACTCGGAATGGACGGAGACCGCGATGCTGGCCCAGGGCGCGGGGGCGCCCGATTTCGAATTATTTCGATACCCCCTGGCGTCCCACGGCACCAGCGGCATGCTGGAACTGGGACAGCGCGTGGAGGCGTATGTGTGCGGGTTTCCCGGCCGGGTCTCCGCGGCGGATACGCCGTCCCTGGCGCCCGAACTGCGCGCCTGGCCCAACCCCTTCCAGGGACGGGTTGACCTCCGGTTAAGCGGAGACGCCGCCCTTAAGGCAGGCGCCGAGCCGCAGGAAATCGAGATCCTGGACCTGCGGGGCCGGGTGGTGAGGACTCTGGCGTTGACCGCGGGCCTGGCCCGTTGGGACAGCCGGGATGCCGCAGGCCGGACGGTGGGCGCGGGCGTGTATCTGGCGCGCACAAAAAAACCCGGCCAATCGGCCGGGGCTTTCCTGCCCCCGGAGGGGTATCTGAAATTGGTGGTCCTGCACTGACCCGACGGGATCCTAGGGCCAATAGAGGATGCGGCCGCAGCTTTCGCAGCGCTGCACCCGGTTCTCGTTGGTCTTGCTGACGAAGGACGACGGAATGTTCGCGAAACAGCCGGTGCAGAGGTTGTTGACCACGGGCACCACGGCATGTCCGAACTTACCGGTCAGGCGCTTGTACCAGCTCATGTGGCGGGGGTCGACCTTGCCGGCCAGCTCATCGTGGGCGGCCTTGAGCTTGCCCAGACCTTCGTGGGTGAAGCCCATGCCCTCGAGTTCCTCACCCGCCTGATCCACTTCGCGGATCATCTCTTCCATTTCCTGAAGGGCGACCAAAAGCTGCAACTGGGGATGCATACCCTAGTCCTCCTTCATGGCGGCGCAGAAGGATTCGTAATCCTCGGCGGCCATCAACTTGTCCCGCAGGCCCTCGACCTGGATGCGGTCGATGAGAGCGGCCAGCGACTTGATGTACTGGTGTCCGGAGTCCTGGGGCGGGGCGATCAGCACGAAGAACAAGTGGGTGGGGTTCCCGTCCTCGGAATCAAAATCGACGCCGGCGGCGGAGCGGGCCACGAGGATGGTGAGCCGCTGGACCGACAGGGTCCGTCCGTGGGGGAAGGCCACGCCGGGGGCCACGGCGGTGCTGCCCAGGTTTTCCCGACTCTGCAGCATCTGCAGAATGGTCTCGTTGTTCGTGATGTCGGTGCCGGAGATAAGACCCTCGACGAGTTCCGTCAGGGTGGAGGCCTTGTCGGTGGCCTTCAGGTCGGTGAGAAAAAGGTCGGGTGAGGTATGTTTGAGAACCTCGACAATATCCATGCTTGAACGCTCCACCTTGAGAATGCCGTCAAAATGTGTTACACACTGGTTTCCTGCCGAAAACTAAACCATTGGCAGGGGATTAACAAGCCGAATCACATATCCAGGGCGGTCTCCAGGGCCGTCGGAGGGTCACAATCACCACCGGAAATGAACAGGCCCCGGGCGTCGATCGCCTGGGAATCGTCATCCGCGCCTCAGGCGGGCACAGCCTTGTCTCCAGCGACGGCGCGACTTGGCGTTGCCAGGTGCGTGGACGCCTGAAAAAGGGCCCCCGCACCATGCAGACGATCGCCGTGGTGGGCGACCGCGTCCGGTTCCTGGTACTGGACCCCGCGGTGGATCCCCCCACCGGAATCATTGAGGAGGTCCTGCCCCGGGCCACCAAGGTTTCGCGCATGGCCGCCCGGCGCAGCGGCGGTCGCACCGAGCAGGTGCTGATGGCCAACCTGGAGCAGGTGGTGGCGGTGCAGTCGCTGCGGGAACCGGCGCCCCAGACCGGCTTCGTGGACCGTCTGCTGGTGGCCGCCGAACGCTTCGGGGTTGAAGGCGTGCTCGTGCTCAACAAATGCGATCTGGCACGCAAGCCGGCCGACCGGGATTTCTGGTCCTACTTCACCGGCCTGGGGTACCGGGTCATCTTCACCTCGGCGGAATCCGGCGAGGGCGTGGAGGATTTTCGCGCGGCCCTGAAGGGGCGGATCTCGCTGCTGCTGGGGGCGTCGGGCGTGGGCAAGAGCACCCTGCTGAACTGCATCCAGCCGGGGCTGCGTTTGAGGGTCAACGAGGTCACGGAGAAAACCGGACTGGGTCGTCACACCACCACCCGCACGGAATTGTTCCCCCTGGAGGGCGGCGGTTTCATCGCCGACAGCCCGGGCATCCGGGGCTTCGACCCCTGGGACATTGATCCGCTGGCCGTCCGGGATTATTTTCCCGACTTCACCGAGGCGGCGGCCGGCTGCCGTTTTCGCACCTGCGTCCATCGGGGAGAACCGGACTGCGGGGTCAAGGACCTGGTGGCGCGGGGCCGGGTTCCGCGCTGGCGCTACGAGGCGTACCTGTCCCTCCTGGGTGACCTGGAGGAGCGGGCGGCCGCGCAGCGGCCCTAGACTGTTTTCTGCTCAGAAGGTTTTGCGGGCCAGCAGGCCGTAGTAGCGGGCGGCTTCTTCGCCTTCGTGGAGGAGCTTGTCCACCGGCAGGATGCCCGTGGGCTGCTGCCAGCGGGTGCTTTCCTCGACCTGGCGGGATTCGAGCCAGCCGGGCAGGGGGACGCCCAGGATCGCCGGAGACTTGGCGGTCATTTCATAGAGGCCAAGAGCCCCCAGGGCGGTGGCCATCAGCACAATCAGGGTTTCGGTCAGAAATCGCATGGAGCCTCTTCGGATGGGGATTCGCCTCCCATTCGCAAACGCCGTGCCACCTGGCCGGTCGTCCGTTTTCAGGATGAGAGGTCAGCCGTGACGGGACGGGATTCGGTCCGCACCATGAAACGTCGTCTGACCGGGTGGCTGGCCAGTGCGGTGAGGCGCCCGGCGCTGGACCCGGGGCAACTGCTGGCCCTGCGGCCCGCCCGCATCCTTATCGTGCGGCAGCACAACCAGATGGGCGACATGGTCTGCGCCACGCCGGCCTTGCGGGCCATCCGGGAAACCTGGCCCCAGGCCGAGATCGCCCTGGTCACTGCTCCGGTGAATCGCGGCGTGGTGGCTCATAATCCCCACCTGGACCGGATTTTTACCTTCGCCCAGCGGCTGTGGCGCAACCCGGTCAAATTGACCGCCTTCCTGGGGGAGGTCCGGCGCTTTCGTCCCGATTTGGCCCTGGTCCTGGCCAGCGTGTCCTTTTCCGCCACCAGCGCGGCCATTGCCCTGGCGTCCGGGGCCCGCTACGTGGTGGGGGCGGACAGTCGTCCCTTCGGCCTGGACATCAGTCCCAACGCCTTCTCCCTGCTCATGCCCGCGCAGCCCGAACTGGACCGGCATGCGGTGGCCCACAGCCTGGCGCCCCTGGAGGCGGTGGGAATCACCACGGACGATCATTCCACGGTGGTGGTGCCGTCGGCGGACGAGGTGGAGACCGCCCGGAAGATCCTGGGGAACCTGGATCTGACCCCGGGGTTCTGGGCGCTGCATCCGGGCGCGGGCAAGGAACAGAATCTCTGGCCCGCCCACGGGTTTGCCGCCGTGGCCGAGCGGGCTCTGGCCGACGGGCAGTCCGTCCTGGTCCTGCATGGCCCCGTGGATGCGCCGGCCCTGACCGCGTTTCTGGGGGCCCTGGATCCGGCGAATCGCCCGCGGGTGAAGGTGGCGCCGCAGTGCCCGGTGGGCGTGGGGGCCGCCCTGTTGGCGAAGGCCGACCGCTTCCTGTGCAACGACACGGGCATCATGCATGTGGCCGGCGCCCTGCGCATTCCCACGGTGGCCCTTTTCGGTCCCACCGATCCGGCGCTCTGGAAGCCGCCGGCGGTGG
>Ga0209692_10003074_pt1 | contig 16698 bp, 14 predicted proteins | sample tdDd472_FD_187129 | JGI IMG/M metagenome (GOLD analysis project Ga0209692, IMG submission 187129) | Marine sediment microbial communities from the Atlantic coast under amendment with organic carbon and nitrate - tdDd47.2 (SPAdes)... | ecosystem: Environmental > Aquatic > Marine > Coastal >...
CGGCCGTCCCACCCGGGGCGGCCGTTTTTTGTTTCAAATCCGTGAAAAACGCACACATCCGCTTGCGCGGTGCCACCGATCTTGGCAGGCTTGTCTTACCGTTTGAGACAAGGAGAGCGGATTGGCCATTGGCGCCCTGACCCCACCGCAAGCCGAAAGCGCACCGCAAGAGGTGCTGATCGAATTTCCCGACAATCGCCTGCTGATCGACCTGTGTGGCGAATACGACCGCAACCTCGCCGAGATCGAGCGCAAGCTCTCGGTGCAGATCCTGCGGCGTGGAAACCAGGTGGCGATCATGGGCGAGGAGGCCGCGCAGAAGCAGGCGATCGAGGTGCTGAATGCGCTCTACCATCGGCTGGAAAGCGGCCGCGCGGTGGACTCCGGCGACGTCGACCGGGAATTACGGATGGGCGGCTCCGATGCAGGTGGCGACGACGGCGACCAGCTCGAGATGTTCAAACGCGGCCCGGTCGAGATCAAGACCCGCAAGAAGCTGGTCGAGCCGCGCACCGACGCGCAGAAGGCCTATGTCCGGTCGCTGTTCGAGAACGAACTTGCCTTTGGCATCGGCCCGGCGGGCACCGGCAAGACCTATCTCGCGGTGGCGGTCGGGGTCTCGATGTTCATCGGCGGTCACGTCGACCGGATCATCCTGTCGCGCCCGGCGGTCGAGGCCGGTGAAAAGCTCGGCTATCTGCCCGGAGACATGAAGGAAAAGGTCGATCCCTACATGCAGCCGCTCTACGATGCGCTGAACGATTTCCTGCCGGGCAAGCAGCTTGCCAAGCTGATCGAGGAAAAGCGCATCGAGATCGCACCGCTGGCCTTCATGCGCGGGCGCACGCTGGCCAATGCCTTCGTGGTGCTGGACGAGGCGCAGAACGCCACCACCATGCAGATGAAGATGTTCCTGACCCGCCTGGGCGAGGGCAGCCGCATGGTCATCACCGGCGACCGCACCCAGATCGACCTGCCGCGCGGCATGCCCTCGGGGCTGGCGGATGCGGAGCGGCTGTTGAAAACGGTCGGCGGCATCAGCTTCAACTATTTCACCTCCAGGGATGTGGTCCGTCACCCGCTTGTCGCGGCCATCATCGAGGCGTATGAGGCCGAAACCTGACTGTGGCTGCCGGGTCTCCGGGCCGTCTGTCCGGCCTGGATGAACCGAAGATGACGTTTGAAATTTCTGTCGACGACTCCCGTTGGGGTAAGGTCGATCTGCCCTCGCTCGCGGAACGGGCGGTGGCGGAAACGCTGCGGCGCCTGGGGCTTGACCCGGACGACTGCGAGGTTGCCCTGCTGGCCTGCGACGATACGCGCATCGCCGAACTCAACGCCGATTTCCGGGGTAAACCGCAGCCGACCAACGTGCTGAGCTGGCCGGCCGAGGATCTGGGTGCCGAAATTCCGGGCGCCCGTCCCGACCTGCCCGAGCCGGATTTTACCGGGGAAATCGCCTTGGGCGACATCGCCATCGCCTTTGGAACCTGCGCGCGCGAGGCCCGGGAACAGGGCAAATCCCTGGCCGATCACACCACACATCTGATCGTGCACGGGCTGTTGCATCTGCTTGGCTATGACCACATCCGTGACCCGGATGCCACTTTGATGGAAGGCCTGGAGGTCGAGATACTTGGCAGACTGGGCCTTGATGACCCATATAGGGAACAACACGGGCCATGAGGCCCTTTTCGGACAGGATCAATGGGCGACGACACAGACGATTGTTCTAACGCGGCGCAACGCGCGCATCCAGAGAACAGCGAGACGGGAACCGGGGAAAAGACGGGTTTTCTCGGACGCTTATTCGAGGCTCTTGCACCGGTAGAGAGCGCACCTTCAGAGGCGCTCAACGGCCATCCGGCCGCGGCGGTGAACCCGCGCGGCATGATCAACCTGCGGCGGCTGCGGGTCGAGGACGTGGCGATCCCCACGGCCGAGATTGTCGCGGTGCCCAGCGCGATCTCGATGGAGGAGCTCGTCGGCGTCTTCCGCGAAAGCGGGATGACGCGAATCCCGGTCTATGACGGGACGCTGGACACGCCGCTGGGTTTTGTCCACCTCAAGGACCTAGCCCTGACCCACGGGTTCAACGGCAACAACGAGGCCGAGTTCGATCTGGCCGCGATGGTACGCCCGCTGCTTTTCGTGCCGCCCTCGATGCCGCTGGGCGTGCTGCTGACCAAGATGCAGACCGAACGGCGGCACATGGCGCTGGTGATCGACGAATATGGCGGCGTTGACGGGCTGGTGACCATCGAGGACCTGATCGAACAGGTGGTGGGCGAGATCGAGGACGAATACGACACCGACGAGGACCAGCCCTGGGTCAAGGAAAAGCCGGGCTGCTACGTCGCCCAGGCGCGCACCCCCTTGGACGAGTTCGAGGCCGAGATCGGTCGCTCGCTGACCAGCCACGATGCGGTGGACGAGGAAGAGATCGACACCCTCGGCGGGCTGGTCTTCATGCTGTCGGGGCGGGTGCCGACGCGGGGCGAGGTGGTGGTGCACCCCGACGGCCCCGAGTTCGAGGTGATCGACGCCGACCCGCGCCGCATCAAGCGGTTGCGCGTGCACGTCCCGGACCCCGGCGAATGACAGGAACCGCATGACGCGGGTGGCCCGGTGGCGGTTGCGCTGGCGCATGGCCATCGCCGCGCTGATCGGCGCGATCGGTGCCATGGGGCTGGCGCCGGTCGGCGCCTGGCCGGCGACACTGCTGGCGCTGGTGCTACTGCCCTCGCTGCTCATCGCCTGCGCGACCCCGCGTGCGGCGGCACTCACCGGCTGGGCCTTTGGCGCCGGCTGGTTTGCCCACGGGCTGTTGTGGATCATCGAGCCGTTCCTCGTCGAGCCCGAGCGCCATGGCTGGATGGCGCCCTTTGCCCTCGTGTTCATGGCCGGCGGGCTGGCGCTGTTCTGGGCGGCGGCGGCCTGGGCCGCGCACCGTTTCGCCCGTGGTCCGGCCAGCCGCACCGCCGCGCTGGCGGTGACCCTGTCGCTGGCCGAGGTCGGGCGCGCCTACCTGCTCACCGGGTTTCCGTGGGCCGCACCGGCGCAGGTCTGGGTCGATACCCCGGTCGCCCTGCTTCTGGCCTGGATCGGACCGCAGGGCCTGGGGCTGGCAACGCTGGTCGCCGCGCTACCGCCGGGCTGGGCACTGGCCCGGGGCCGGGGGGCGGGCGCCCTCGCGCTGTCCTGCCTGCCTGCCGCAGTTCTCGCCGCCGCCGCCTTCGCCGCCGCTTCGGACCGCGAGGCACCGGCAGGCACCGGCGCGATTGTCCGGCTGGTCCAGCCCAACGCGCCGCAGCACCAGAAATGGGATCCGGCCTATATCCCGGTCTTTTTCAAGCGGCAGATCGACTTTACCGCGGCAGACCCGCGCCCCGACCTGATCGTCTGGCCGGAAAGCGCGGTGCCGGTCGCGCTGAACGACGCCGCCGCGACGCTGGAGCGCATCGCGCAGGCGGCAAGGGGCGCCCAGGTGGTTCTGGGCATCCAGCGTTTCGACGGCTGGAGGGTCTACAATTCGCTGGTGCGCCTCGATGGCGCGGGTGAGGTCGCCGGGCTTTACGACAAGCACCACCTTGTGCCCTTTGGCGAATACCTGCCGCTGGGCGATCTGGCAGCGCGGCTCGGGGTGTACGGCTTTGCCGCGCAGGAGGGGCAGGGCTATAGCGCCGGGCCGGGCCCGCGCCTGCTGGATCTGGGCGCATTGGGCGCGGCGCTGCCGCTGATCTGTTACGAGGCGGTGTTCCCGCAGGACGTGAACGCGGCACCCGCGCGCCCAAACCTGTTGCTGCAGGTGACCAACGACGCCTGGTTCGGCACCCATTCCGGCCCCTATCAGCACCTCGCGCAGGCGCGGATGCGCGCGATCGAGCAGGGGCTGTCGCTGGCGCGCGCGGCCAATACCGGCATCTCGGCGATGATCGGCCCGCGTGGAGAGGTGATCCGCTCGCTCCCGTTGGGGCAGGCGGGTTTTGTCGATGCGGTGCTGCCGGCGCCGATTCCGCCGACGTTCTACGCGCGCATGGGGGACGGACCTGTGTTCCTGGTGCTACTTTGTGCCGCCTTGGCGATTATGCTGATGCAAAGCCCCCGCAGATCGCCTACATAGCGATTGACCGGCCCGCGGCTCGCGCGGACCCGGGTTTGACCGCTGTCACAACGGCTTCCTGGCGTGACAGGCAAAAAACCAATGGAGCACTTTCATGTCCCGCAAGAACTACACGTTTACCTCCGAGTCCGTCTCGGAGGGCCACCCCGACAAGGTCTGCGACCGGATTTCCGACGCCGTTCTCGATGCCTTCCTCGCCGAGGAGCCCGAGGCGCGCGTCGCCTGCGAGACCTTCGCGACGACGGGCATGGTTGTCATCGGCGGCGAGGTCGGCCTGTCCGACCAGGAGCAGCTCAAGAACTACATGGGCCGGATCGGCCAGATCGCCCGCGATTGCATCAAGGACATCGGCTACGAGCAGGAACATTTCCACTGGAACACCTGCCACGTGCTGAACTTCCTGCACGAGCAGTCGGCCCATATCGCCCAGGGCGTCAACGCCGCCGACAACAAGGACGAGGGCGCCGGCGACCAGGGCATCATGTTCGGCTATGCCACCGACGAGACCGAGGCGCTGATGCCGGCGCCGATCCAGTATTCCCACGCCATCCTGCGCCGCCTGGCCGAGGTGCGCAAATCCGGTGCAGAACCCAGCCTGCGCCCCGATGCCAAGAGCCAGCTCTCGGTGGTCTACGAGGATGGCAAGCCGGTCGGCATCAGCTCGATCGTGCTCTCCACCCAGCACGCGAGCGAGGATCAGACCAGCGACGACATCCGCGCCATTGTCGAGCCTTATATCCGCGAGGTGCTGCCCGAGGGCTGGATCACGCCGGAAACCGAATGGTGGGTCAACCCGACCGGCACCTTCGTGATCGGCGGGCCCGATGGGGACGCCGGGTTGACCGGGCGCAAGATCATCGTCGACACCTACGGCGGCGCGGCCCCGCATGGCGGCGGCGCATTTTCCGGCAAGGACCCGACCAAGGTCGACCGTTCGGCGGCCTATGCCGCGCGCTACCTGGCCAAGAACGTGGTGGCGGCGGGGCTCGCGAAGAAATGCACGCTGCAACTCTCCTACGCCATCGGGGTCAGCAAGCCGCTGTCGATCTACATCGACACCCACGGCACCGGTGAACTGCCCGACGAGGTGATCGAGAAGGCGGTCGGCCAGGCGATGGACCTGACCCCGCGCGGCATCCGCCAGCATCTGCAGCTGAACAAGCCGATCTACCAGCGCACCGCGGCCTATGGCCATTTCGGCCGCGAGCCGGACGCCGACGGCGGCTTCAGCTGGGAAAAGACCGATCTGGCCGAGGCGCTGAAAAAGGCGGTCTGAGCGACGAAATTGCGGGCATCGCTTGCCCAGGCGGACAACATGCCAGGGGCGTCCTTTCGGGCGCCCCTTTTCGCATCATGACCTGCGGTCTGCCCTCTGGCCTAGAGAATGAAATCCGATGCGTGGAGCGTCTGCACCCCGTCCAGTGTGATGACCAGGTCTGATCGGCCATCGCCATCGGTATCGCCAAGGATGACCGTTTTCTTGTCGTCCCGCCGTTTGACATAACGCAGTTCTCCAGCGGTATCGGAATAGCCATCGCGACCAATGAACTCGAAGGTATTGACGCCGCGCTTGCCGATGTTCGCGTCAATCGAACTCAGGTCGATCTTGTCGCCCTGGGAGGCCGCGAAGTCGGTGATCGTATCGGCCTTGCCATAGCTGGGGCTGTCTGACGTGGCCCGGAAAATGAAAAGGTCACCCTTCACACCGCCAGAGAGAGTGTCCTGCCCCGATCCGCCAAAGAGCTTGTCCTTGCCTCTTCCTCCCGAAAGCGTGTCATCGCCACGATGGCCGATCAGACGATCATCGCCGGCCTCGCCCAGCAACATGTCTTTGCCCTTCTGGCCGGCGAGAGTGTCGTCACCGCGCCCGCCTTCGACATGGTCTTTGCCCTTCAGGCCGGAGAGGATGTCGTTGCCGTCACCGCCAAGAATGAAATCATTGTCTGCCGAGCCAACGATTGTGTCTGCTGCCGTCCCGATGGTCCAGTAATCAGCATGATCATGGGTCACCGGCAAGTTTGCGTGCACAAAGAACGAGTCATAGTCGATCCCGTGCACCTTTCCGGTGAAGACATCGTCCGCCCAGCCTTCGTTCTCGAAGAAACGTATAATCTCCAGATAGAGCGTCATGGAATGCAGGTTGGCCGCGTCCAAAAGCCCGCTCGCCTCCGACATGTTGTGGTAAATGATGTTTTCGTCCCCTTCGTTGTCGGCCAGGAACGTGGCGGCAAGGATCGGGTCGCCATCAATCCAGATGTTGCTTTGCCGATCCTCGTCGCCGTCAATGTCGACCCCGTAGCCGGGGCTGGCGAAGGTCATCGTTTCCACCTTCTTGCTTCCCCAGGCATCTGTGAGTTTCTCGGCCATCGCCGCACCCAGACTGTGACCGGTGACAAAGACCTTCTTGATGCCATTCTCCGAATTTTTCGTGTAGGCGATCAGCCTTTCCAGCAGGTGTTCGTACTGGTCATAGTGGTCGCTCTTGTTGTCCCAGTCGGCGATATCCGGGGTCGCACCTGACAGGACCTCCCACCACTCCGCGTCGACGTCACTCGCATCGTTGGTTCCGCGAAACGCCAGGAACAACGCATCCTTGGAGCGGCCGACCAAAGCGGCGGCGTTGCCACTGGTGAAGATACCGTCCTTCAGGCCATTGCGATCAAAAGGATAGTCGGGACCCGTGGGCGGCGTGGCGCCTCCGAAAGTTCCGGCATCCATGCACAGATCCTCGCCATTCAGAAGCCGGATCTGTGCGCCAATGCTGTCATAGGCTTTTCGGCCTGCTGCGCTGAAATCGTTGATCCCGCTCCCCTCTACTTCAGTCTCCAGACTGTAAGCCGCAAGAGCAAGGGTCGCCATGAAATCGGTCTTGCCCTGTTTTGCGAATATCTTGTCAAAGGCCTTGAGCTTGGTTCCCGGTCGGGGCAGGGCGTAATCCGGCGAAAGCATCTCAACGGAGATCCACTCGACGCCCTTGTATGTGCTTTGTTGGTCCCGTTGGATGGTATAGGTATAATCCTCGGGGCGGTCGCTCAGCACCGGAAACTCGTTGGTTACACCGCTGGTATCGTCGGACCACCACATCGCCAGCCCGTTGTAATCGGCCACTCCATCATAGAATTCCCACCAATCCGCATCCGCATCGAGGAGGTCGTAGGTTTTCGTAAACGCAACGGGGTTATCGACCCACCAGTGATCCGTTCTGCCATTCACGGAATGGATTACCGGAAGGCCGCACGTCTCGCTGTCCACACTACCGATGCCGTTGCCGTCATCATCTCGGATAGTGAGTGTTACGCTCTCCCCGTTCCAACCAAGCCGACGAATACCATAGAAATCATTGGCGGCGATTTCGACGGTGTAAAAATAGTCCTTCATGCAGAATCCTCGATGATTTGCGTTCCTGAGGAGAGGATAAACGAAAGTGTTGGCAGGGTCCTTGCGCCAGAACAAATGGGGGCAGGGGGTCGAAGGTTTTGCGAGCAGACAGGCGTTTGAACCAGCGGAACCTTCCCTTTGCGGTGCCTTGGAGGGCAGACGCCTGGCTTGCCGTTGATCGGCCCGATTGCGCCCGCTTGCCCCGCGCGCGCCCAATCGCTACACCGCGCGCCATGACGCAGCACCCTGACCGCCCCCGGCGCAATTTCTATGGCCGCCTCAAGGGCAAGACCCTGAAGAAAAGCCAGAAGACCTATCTGGACGAGGATCTCGCGCGGCTCTCGCCCGGGCCGGTGGGCTGGGACGAGAATCCCGGGCGCATCCCTCTGGACCTCGACGCATTGTACGGCGGCCGGCCGGTCTGGCTGGAGGTCGGATTCGGCGGCGGTGAGCATATGGTGCACCAGGCCGCTTTGAACCCCGGTGTGGGGATCATCGGGGCCGAACCCTATATCAACGGGGTGGCGATGCTGCTGGGCAAGATCCGGCGGGCGGGGGTGGAAAACCTCGCCGTGCATCCCGGTGATGTGCGCGATCTGATGGACGTGCTGCCGGACAACTCCATTTCGCGCGCCTTCCTGCTCTATCCCGATCCCTGGCCCAAGGCACGGCATCACCGCCGCCGCTTCGTCACGCAGGAGCATCTGGTGCCGCTGGCGCGGGTGTTGAAGCCCGGCGCGATCTTTCGCGTGGCGACCGATATCCCCGACTACGTCCGCCAGACGCTGGAGGAGGTGCCGCGCGCCGGGTTCGAGTGGCTGGCAGAGCGCCCTTCGGATTGGCGTGCGCCCTGGGGTGACTGGATCTCGACCCGCTACGAGCAGAAGGCGCTGCGCGAGGGGCGGGTGCCGCATTACCTGACCTTTCGCCGGAACTGACCCGGCGGATCGGGGAGTTTCGGGGCCGGAATGTACGGTTTGGCCGCGTGGTGGTCCGGGACGGGGTTTCGGGGCCAAACACGTCATGGACGGCTGCGCCGTCATGCGCTACCCAACCCGCAGACCAAGCAAGGAACCCGCGCAGATGTCAGCCCACGGCACCCCGATCCCGATGAAGACCGCGGCCTCCGGCCCCCTGTCCGGCGTGGCCGAGGTGCCGGGCGACAAGTCGATCTCGCACCGGGCGCTGATCCTGGGCGCGATGGCGGTGGGCGAGACCCGGATCACCGGGTTGCTGGAGGGCGAGGACGTTCTGGACACCGCCAGGGCGATGCGGGCCTTTGGCGCCGAGGTGACGCGCGACGACGACGGCACCTGGCATGTGCACGGGGTCGGTGTCGGCGGGTTTGCCGAGCCGGATCAGGTGATCGACTGCGGCAACTCGGGCACCGGCGTGCGGCTGATCATGGGGGCGATGGCGACCTGCCCGATCACCGCGACCTTTACCGGTGATGCCAGCCTAACCAAGCGGCCGATGGCGCGGGTGACCGATCCGCTGGCGCTGTTCGGAACGCGGGCGGTGGGGCGCGCGGGCGGGCGGCTGCCGATGACGATCGAGGGCGCCTATGACCCGCTGCCGGTGCGCTACACCGTGCCGGTGCCCTCGGCGCAGGTGAAATCGGCGGTGCTGCTGGCCGGGCTGAACGCGCCGGGCCAGACGGTGGTGATCGAAAAGGAGGCCACCCGCGACCATACCGAGCGGATGCTGGCCGGGTTCGGCGCCGAGGTCATGACCGAACAGAGTGACGAGGGTCGGGTGATCACCCTGACCGGCCAGCCCGAGCTGAAGCCGCAGGTGATCGCGGTGCCGCGCGACCCCTCCAGCGCCGCGTTCCCGGTCTGCGCCGCACTGATCGTGCCGGGCTCGGACGTGCTGGTGCCTGGGATCGGGCTGAACCCGACGCGGGCGGGCCTCTTTACCACGCTGCGCGAGATGGGTGCCGATCTGAGTTACGAGAACGAGCGCGAAGAGGGCGGCGAGCCGGTGGCGGATCTGCGCGCGCGGTATTCGCCCGAGATGACGGGCATTTCGGTGCCGCCCGAGCGCGCGGCAAGCATGATCGATGAATACCCCGTCCTGTCGGTGGTGGCGGCCTGCGCCACGGGCAAGACGCTGATGACCGGGGTGAAAGAGTTGCGGGTCAAGGAATCCGACCGGATTGACGCCATGGCGGTGGGGCTGCGCGCCTGCGGCGTCAGCGTCGAGGAGGGCGAGGATTGGTGGGAGGTTACCGGGCTTGGCGCCGGCAAGGTGCCGGGCGGGGCGACCTGTGCCAGCCATCTGGACCATCGCATCGCCATGTCGTTCCTGGTGCTGGGGATGGCGGCACAGAACCCGGTCGCGGTGGATGACGGCAGTCCGATCGCCACGTCGTTCCCGGTGTTCGAGCCGCTGATGGCGGCGCTGGGGGCAAGGGTCGAGCGGACGTGAGCCGGGCGCGGATCACATATTGGGTGGTCTTCGCCGCCACGCTGGCGGTCTATGGCGCGATGGTGGGCTGGACCCTGCCGGCGATTTCCCGCGATGCCGGCGGGCTGGTGCCGTTCGACATGCGCCCGATGGGCTATTCGGTGGCCGAGGCGCGGGCCTTTCTGGCGGCGCTGGGCGCGGAGGGCCACGCGCTTTATCTCGGGCCGCAGCATGCGCTGGACCTGGTCTATCCGGCGCTTCTTGCGGTGGTGCTGATCGGTGCCGTGTGCGCACTGATCGGCCCGGTATCGCTGCGCTGGGGATTGGCGCTGATGGCGCTGGGCGGCATGGCGGCGGATTACCTTGAAAACGCGCGCGTCGGCGCCATGCTGCGCCATGACGGGGCCATCACCGACGCGATGATCACGGCGGCCAGCCGGGCGACGCAGGTCAAGGCGGGGCTGAGCACGGTGGTGATTCTGGCGGTTTGTGCCGGGCTGGCGCTGGCCGCATGGAAGAAATGGAGGAAGACGTGAGCGAACCTTTTACCGTGGCCATCGACGGGCCGGCGGCCTCGGGCAAGGGCACGATTTCGCGGGCGGTGGCCGAGCGTTTCGGCTTTGCCCATCTGGATACCGGACTGCTCTATCGCGCGGTCGGGGTGAAGATGCTGGAGGGGGTCGATCCGGTCGCGGCGGCGCGGGCGCTCACGCGCGCGGATCTGGAGGACGGGGACCGGCTGCGCGGCGCCGAGGCGGCGCAGGCGGCCAGCAAGGTGGCGGTTCTGCCGGCGGTGCGCGCGGCGTTGGTGGATTTCCAGCGCGCCTTTGCCCGCCGGGCCGGGGGCGCGGTGCTGGACGGGCGCGACATCGGCACGGTGATCTGTCCACAGGCGGAGGTGAAGCTTTTCGTCACCGCCAGCGCCGAGGTGCGGGCGCATCGGCGTTACCTTGAGCTGAGGGCCAAGGGCAGCGACGCCACCGAGAAGGAGGTGCTGGCCGATGTGATCGCCCGCGACGAACGCGACAGCGAACGGGCCACAGCGCCGCTGCGCGCGGCCGGGGATGCGCAGCGCCTCGACACCTCGCACCTGAGCATCGGTGAGGCGGTCTCCGAGGCCGTGCGGGCGGTGGAAGAAAGATACAAGGCAATTTGAGGAGCAGGGATCATGAAACAGCGGACCATGGGTGGGAACGGCGCGGAAACCTCGGCCATCGGCATCGGGGCGATGTCGTTCTCCAACTTCTACGGGCCCACCGACGAGGCGCGCAGCCATGCCATCCTGGAGGCGGCGCTGGAGCTGGGGGTGAGCCATATCGACACCTCCAACGTCTATGGCATGGGCAAGTCGGAAGAGGCGATCGGCAGCTTTCTCAAGGCCCGGCCCGGAACGCGGGACCGCTTCCACATCGCCACCAAGGCGGGGATCGCGCGGGACTCCGAGGGCAACCGTTATTTCGACAACACGGCGGAACATCTCGAGGCAGAGCTGGACAAGTCGCTGGCGCGGATGGGGATCGATTGCGTCGATCTGTTCTACATCCATCGCCGGGATGCCGGGATGCCGGTCGAGGAGGCGACGGGTAACCTCGCCACGCTGGTCGAAAAGGGCAAGGCGCGCGCCATCGGGTTTTCCGAGATCGCGCCCAGCAGCCTGCGGCGGGCGGCGGCAGTGCATCCGATCGCGGCGGTACAGTCGGAATATTCGCTCTCGACCCGCAGCCCGGAGCTGGGGCTGGTGCAGGCCTGTGCCGAGCTGGGCACCGCGCTGGTGGCGTTCTCGCCCGTCGGGCGGTCCTTGTTGACCGATCATCCCCTGCCGAAGGAGGTGATCCCCGAGTTGGGGTTCCTCAAGGCCAACCCGCGTTTCATGGAGCCGAATCTGAGCGCCAACCTGACGATCACCGACGGATTTCGCGCTCTGGCCGCCGAGATGGGGGTGCCGGCGGCGGCGCTGGCCATCGCCTGGCTGCTGCACCGGGGCGATCAGGTGATCCCGATCCCCGGCACCCGGTCGGTGGAGCATTTCCGCGAGTTGGTGGCGGGCTGCGATCTGGAGCTGACGGCGGCGGACATGGACCGGATCGAACAGGTGCTGCCGCTGGGCTGGGCCCATGGCGACCGTTATAACGAGGGCCAGTGGGTCGGGCCGGAGCGGTATTGCTGATCGCGTGTTGCCCGCTCGCCACGGCCATATCGCCGGCTGAAAACGCCTGTGTCGCGGCCATTGGCGGGCAAAATGCCCGCCCTACGGCCCTTTGACCGAAATCCGGCCTTGCGGCCGGGCCATCGTTGTCATCCCCGCGAAGGCGGCGATCCTATCGCCCTTGTGCCGGCCGCGAGTGGCCCCCGTTTCCGCGGGGGTGACAGGGCCGGTTCGGCCCTATTGGCGGCCATGCGCCCCGACCTTGTCCCGCAGAATCTGCCCGTGGGGCGGGCTTCAGTCCGCCGTTCGGTGCGGCATCGCGGCGGGCTGAAGCCCGCCCTACGGGGGTGTTACGCCCCGACCTGATCGCGCAGCATGCGGCGCAGGATCTTGCCGGCGGCGGATTTCGGGATCTCGGAGACCACCTCCATCTTGCGCAGCTGCTTGTAATGCGACAGCCGCCCGTCGAGATAGCCCTGCAGGGTGTCCAGCGTCGGGGTGCTGCCCGGCACGGGCACCACGAATGCCATCGGCACCTCGCCGGCCTCGTCGTCGGGAAAGCCGATCACCGCAACGTCGGCGATCTCGGGATGGGTGAGGATCTCGGCCTCCAGTTCGGCCGGGGCGACCTGGAACCCCTTGTACTTGATCAGCTCCTTGAGCCGGTCGGTGATGTAGAGATAGCCGTCCTCGTCGAAATGGCCGATGTCGCCGGTTCGCAGCCAGCCGTCGCCGGTAATGGTTTCTGAGGTGGCCTTCGGGTTGTTGAGATAGCCCTTCATCACCTGCGGACCGCGCACCCAGAGCTCGCCATCCTGTCCCGGCGGCAGATCCGCCCCGGTCTGCGGATCGACGATGCGGCTTTCGGTGTTGGAGATGGCGACACCCGAGGCGCCGGGCTTGCCCTTGCCCTGGGGCGAGACATGGCTGACCGGGCTGAGCTCGGTCATGCCATAGCCCTGGGTGGCGTTGGTGCCGAGCCGCGCGCCCATCGCCTCGGCCACGTCGGCGCCCAGCGGGGCGGCGGCGGAGTTGACCTGTTCGATGAAGGACAGATCGAACTTGTCAACCAGCGGGTGCTTTGCCAGCGCCAGCGCCACCGGCGGCACGATCCAGAGCCGCGGCGTGCGGTGCTTTGCGCAGAGCGTCAGGAACTGTTCGAGGTCGAAACGCGGCATGGTCACCAGCCCGCCGCCGGCGGCGAGGTAGATGTTCATCAGCACCTCGAGCCCGTAGATGTGGAAGAACGGCAGGAAGGCGACCGTCAATTCGCCTTCGCGCACGTCGGCGGGAACCAACGCCTGGTCGATGTTCACGGCGAGGTTGCGGTGGGTCAGCATCACCCCCTTGGGCAGCCCGGTGGTGCCCGAGGAATAGGGCAGCGCGACCACATGTTCGGCGGTGTCGACCAATGCCTGAGCCTCCAGCGGCGGGCCCATCAGGTCGGACAGCGGCGTGACGCCCTCGGCCTCGCCGATGACGATGAGCTCCTGCACGTTGGTGCCTTGCACCGCCTCGCGCGCGGTGTCGAGGAAGGGGGCTACGACGACGAGGATCCGGGCATCGGAATCGAGCAGCTGGTGCTTGACCTCATGCGCGGTATAGGTCGGGTTGATCGTGGTCACGGTGCCGCCCGCCCAGGCCGCGCCATGGAACACCACGCAATATTCGGGGATGTTCGGCGCCATCAGCGCCAGCACCTGCCCCGCCAGCCCCCGTTCGGTCAGACCGCCGGCCAGAGATTTCACCGCGCCGATGAACTGCGCGCCGGTCATCTCGCGCCCCGAGGGGCCGTCGATCAGGATGGTGCGATCGGGGTCAATGCCCCGGAACACCCGTTCGGTGACGGATTGGGCGGTGATCTCCACATCGGGAAACCGGCTCTTGATGATTGTCATGTGTTGTCCTCCCGGGGGAAAACCTACACCGGGCGGGGGCGTTGCCAAACGGTTTTCGGGATCGCCGCGCGCTGACGGCGGAGGACGCGTCGGTGCGGTGGCGCGAAAGCACTCCCCCTTGCGCCGTGGCGCGCAACCGCTTATAGAACCCCGGTCAACAAGGGCGAAAATGCCCGCAAGCGAAGAGAGCGAGCAGGGTCGGGATGCACCGGCCCTCTTTGTTTTGCGGATCGTCCTGACCAACGAAATCCCAAGACCGGCGGAGACAACCGCGCGGCCAGTTAAAGCGTACGTAAAAGGAAATCAGAGACCACATGGCTCAGAACGCATCCATGGAGGAATTCGAAGCCCTCCTGAACGAAAGCTTCGAAATGGACACCCCCGATGAGGGGACTGTCGTCAAAGGCAAGGTCATCGCCGTCGAGGCGGGCCAGGCCATCATCGATGTCGGCTACAAGATGGAAGGCCGCGTCGATCTGAAGGAATTCGCGAATCCCGGCGAGGCCCCCGAGATTGCCGTCGGCGACGAGGTCGAGGTTTATCTTCGCTCCGCCGAGAACGCCCGTGGCGAAGCCGTCATCTCGCGCGAGATGGCCCGCCGCGAAGAAGCCTGGGACCGGCTGGAAAAAGCCTATGCCGACGACCAGCGTGTCGAAGGCGCGATCTTTGGCCGGGTCAAGGGCGGCTTTACCGTCGATCTCGGCGGTGCCGTGGCCTTCCTGCCCGGCTCTCAGGTCGATGTGCGCCCGGTGCGCGACGCCGGCCCGCTGATGGGTCTCAAGCAGCCGTTCCAGATCCTGAAAATGGACCGCCGCCGCGGCAACATCGTTGTCTCGCGCCGCGCCATCCTGGAAGAGAGCCGCGCCGAGCAGCGTGCCGAGGTCATCGCCAACCTGACCGAAGGTCAGACCGTGGACGGCGTGGTCAAGAACATCACCGAATACGGTGCCTTCGTTGACCTGGGCGGCGTTGACGGGCTGCTGCACGTCACCGACATGGCCTGGCGTCGTGTGAACCACCCCTCCGAGATCCTGTCGATCGGCGAAACCGTCAAGGTTCAGGTCATCAAGATCAACAAGGAAACCCACCGCATCAGCCTGGGCATGAAGCAGCTGCAGGATGATCCGTGGGATCTGGTCGGCGCCAAGTTCCCGCTGGGTTCGGTGCACAAGGGCCGCGTCACCAACATCACCGATTACGGCGCCTTCGTGGAGCTGGAGCCGGGGGTCGAGGGGCTGGTCCACGTGTCGGAAATGTCCTGGACCAAGAAGAACGTCCACCCCGGCAAGATCGTTTCGACCAGCCAGGAAGTCGATGTCATGGTTCTGGAAATCGACGCGGCCAAGCGTCGCGTCTCGCTGGGCCTGAAGCAGACCATGCGCAACCCGTGGGAGGTCTTTGCCGAGACCCATCCCGAGGGCACCGAGGTCGAGGGCGAGGTCAAGAACATCACCGAATTCGGTCTGTTCATCGGTCTCGACGGCGACATCGACGGCATGGTTCACCTGTCGGATCTGTCGTGGGACGAGCGTGGCGAGGACGCGATCCAGAACTACAAGAAGGGCGACATCGTCAAGGCCGTCGTCTCGGAAGTGGACGTGGAGAAAGAGCGGATCTCGCTGTCGATCAAGGCGCTGGGCGGCGACAAGTTCGCCGAGGCCGTGGGCGGCGTGAAGCGTGGCTCGATCATCACTGTCAACGTGACCGCGATCGAGGATGGCGGCATCGAGGTGGAATACGAGGGCATGAAGTCCTTTATCCGCCGTTCGGACCTGAGCCGCGACCGTGGCGAGCAGCGTCCTGACCGGTTCTCGGTCGGCAACAAGGTCGATGTGCGCGTAACCAACGTGGACAGCAAGACCCGCCGTCTGGGTCTGTCGATCAAGGCGCGCGAGATCGCCGAAGAGAAGGAAGCCGTGCAGCAGTATGGCAGCTCTGACTCGGGTGCCTCGCTCGGCGACATCCTGGGCGCCGCGCTGAAGGGTGACAACGACTGATCGGGGTCATTTCTCCGAACTGAAACGGGGCGGGCCCCGGGCGTTCTGCCCAGGGCCCGTTTCCTTGCTAGGGCCCCCGGTCCGCGAATCGGGTCGCCATATGTGCGGCCCGCACGACCGTGCGGATGCTGCGCCAAAGGCACAAATCGGGTGCGAGACCCGTGTCGTCCCTGATACGCCCCCGAATTTCCGTGTTAAATCCTGTACTTCCCGTTTCCGTGATGGAAAATTCTGCTTATAGTCGTGCAAAATGCATCGCAGAATGCCTGCCGCAAGATCAACCCGCGCCTCGGGAGGGCCTTCCATGATCCGGTCTGAACTGATCCAGAAGATCGCAGACGACAACCCGCATCTGTATCAACGCGACGTCGAGCGCATCGTGAACACCGTATTCGAAGAGGTGACCGAGGCGATGGCGCGCGGCGACCGGGTGGAGTTGCGCGGGTTCGGCGCGTTCTCGGTGAAAAAGCGCGACGCGCGGATCGGTCGCAATCCCCGCACCGGCGAAACCGTGCATGTTGAGGAGAAGTTCGTTCCCTTCTTCAAGACGGGGAAACTTCTTCGGGATCGTTTGAACGGAAAACCTGACTGATGCGTTACATTCGATATGCGTTCCTGGCGGCGCTGGGAATCGTGTTGATCTCTGTCTCTCTGGCCAATCGCGGCGCGGTGACGCTGCAGCTGATGCCGGACGACATCGCCGCGCTGCTGGGGTGGAACTATTCCATCGCGCTGCCGCTGTTCGTG
>Ga0209692_10003080_pt1 | contig 16669 bp, 14 predicted proteins | sample tdDd472_FD_187129 | JGI IMG/M metagenome (GOLD analysis project Ga0209692, IMG submission 187129) | Marine sediment microbial communities from the Atlantic coast under amendment with organic carbon and nitrate - tdDd47.2 (SPAdes)... | ecosystem: Environmental > Aquatic > Marine > Coastal >...
ACAATGGGTTCTCGAAATGGAAGATGAACGACATCGTTTTTGGCCTTCAAACCGGCATGACGCCTGACGGCGACTTTCTTGGTGGAACGATGGGAAAGGTGATCGCCAACACGACCGGAAAGTTGAGCGACGCCGACTTGCAAGCGATAGCGACCTACCTGAATGATCCAGAATAAATATCATGGCGCGCTCACTTAAATGGTTCACGGCCAGTGCAATCTTGATTGCTGTTGCCTGGCTGGTTTTGGGGGATCTGCCAATTGACGCGATAACGCGAGAGCAGGTTGTTGAGTGGGTAGGGCAAACCGGAGCGCTTGGCCCTGTCCTAATCATTGCTCTGATGACTGTGGCAATTGTTTTCAGCCCTTTACCGAGCGCGCCAATCGCCTTGGCATCCGGTGCTTTATACGGCCACTACTTCGGGAGTCTGCTTGTCGTAGCCGGAGCCGTTATCGGCGCTATGGCCGCATTCGCCATTTCACGTTATGCCGGACGGGATGCAGTCATACGCTGGCTCGGCGAAGATTTGCACAATATTCCCTGGCTGCAAGCGGCCAGGAGCCAGAACAGCCTCACCGCAATTGTCTTTTTCTCGCGTATGATCCCGTTTATTTCCTTCGATGCGATCAGTTGGCTCGCCGGCCTCACCCCAATTACCTCGGTAAGATTTTTTTGGGCGACCGCCCTTGGAATTCTTCCCATGAGCTTCCTGCTCGGCCATTTCGGCTCGGAACTCGGTTCATTGGAAAGCGAAGTGGTGGCCTGGGCCTTTGCCGGACTGGGAGCTCTGTTCGCAGCCATGATCGGATGGAAAGCTTTACGCTCACCCAAAAAGAAGACTTAAGGAACTGCTCCGAAAAGCCGATCAGCGCCAATCTCTAGCGCATCCGCTATCTTTCCAACCACCTCAACGGTTGGGTTCCGCACCCCACGCTCAACACCGCTGATATAGGTGCGATGCAGTCCTGATTCGAAGGCAAGCTCTTCCTGGGACCAGCCTTTTTGACGGCGGTACTTCTGCACGTTGATCCCAAGCTGCTTGCGAATATCCATAAACGCAAGGTCGCCTGATTGTAGAAAATCAGTCTACAGACGATGAGTCACAATAGTAGTTGCAGCTTTTGATCGCATATGTAGATTATAAGTAACGCTTTTTTTGTCTCATTGGGGAGGAGATATGACTTATTCGCATGGAGGGACATGTTCATTTTGTGGCACTGAGGTCGATGCTGATTTTTGTGTTTGCAAAGGTTGTGGGGCTAAGTGGCAAGAGAAGAATGCAATTCTGCAGATGCTCGCTGGGTTTCTGGCTTTTGGGGCCGTTGCATGGGGCATAGCCATTGTTGGAAATATCATCGGGAGTGGAGGAATGGCTCTCGTGGGCATTTTTCTCTGTGTCATTTGGGGCGGAAGCTTTTTACGGCCCCAATGGCCGCTGGCCGAGCAAAAGCTGGCCAGCGGTGGTATCGGTGAATGTCTATGGGTGATTTAGCGATCTAACGGCCCTACATTTGCATGGGCAATATTTTTTGTCGGTACTTTCACTCTCGCAACTTCTGCCGGGTTGGGAAAAGGGCAAATGGCAGGGTAGGGACCAGGAAGGATTTTCGACCTACCGGCTGACCGACGACCATAGTGCGTCGATGCTGTTTTGCTTGAGAAATGCCCCATCAGAGCCGCAATTTCCTCCAGCAGGAGAAACTGCTTCCAATTGGCTGCCGCTTGGTGTCTGGCGGAGTACAGGGTGTATCTCTTCTTTCGGCGCGGCCAAAGCTCCTTGTTCGCATTGCAAAGAGCCCTTCGCGCAGATCCAACTTTTCTTTCAAAAACGTCGGTTTTCTGCAGAAGTTGAACATAACCGATCAAGATTTCTATTGAGCTCAAAAGATCATCGCATTGGTTTTCCATGGGAATGGACCTAGCTTTCCCATGGGCTCGTCCATTGGTGTTCTTGGCATTCTGAACGCATACCCTAAAAAAAGACCGATCGGGGGACACTTGGATCGAAGCATTTGCCCACTCAATGGGCCTGAGCCCGGTTAGCGTCCCGCATGTCAAAAGCATGGCTGCAAAAGCAGCAGAAGGGACATCACTTCGACTTTTGGCTTTTGCTGACTTTTGTTCCAGATGAATGACTAGCCGTTCCAGATCTTCGGGCGGGAGTTTCTTAATTTTAAGTGCTGAGGTTTGATCCGAGCATTTTTTGGACGGGGGTAAGTCGTGTTTTGCCAATTCGTTTGTGAAGCAATCGCCAAAGGCATTGCTGCAAGCCGCAATGTATTGTCTCCAGGTCGCCTTTGACCAATTTGGTTTGTTGCTGACCAACCATTTGACGAACTGGCTAGCTGAAATTTCATTGCCGCTGGGCCCAAGTTCAGAATTGGCTCGCTGAATGAGTTGGTTGGCCTTGTTTAAGTAGGCTTGCTCAGTCTTTCTTGTTCGGGTCTGAATAACATGCATTTTTACATTTCTCCCCACGTTACTTGGATTGTTTCAGGTAAGCTAAGTCGAAGTGGAGGAAACGCTGGTTGCAGGTCCCCGCAACCAATAAAAAACGCCGCTAACTCAATAAGTTAGCGGCGTTTGGCGTTCTGAGGCAACGAGGCCGAAATCAGGCCGGGTAAGCACAGGGTAAGCAGACAGCGACCGATTTTGGCAAGCTGGCGGCAAAACTTGCTTTGGTTTGATCATAGTTAAGTTGACCAAACGCTAATCTAAGCATATTGCTTTTCGAAATGGGGTGGCGTTCTTTCTTTTGAACGCCTTTGGAACAATTAGAATTGGTTTTGCGGAACTCAGTGATGGGGCCCCATGGGAGTCTTTTGCCTTAAGGAATCGAGTGTTCGGCGGTGGCGCGCGCGCGTTGCGGTTTTGGCCGTGCTTGCGCTTGCGCTCCAGCCTTTGCTTCCGGCGGCTCTTTCGCATGCCTCCGAAAAACCTGTTGCGGCGAGTGCGGAAAGCGCCCTGCAGGCGGATCTCCTTTTTACGTGTCTCGCGAGCCTTTCAGGGTATGAAGCGCCTCAAAATGGGGGCGATCGAAATACGCCGGATTTGCCATCCTGTCCTTGGTGCGTCGTCAAAATTTTCGGGAAAAATCTGGCGTTGGCAACGCAGCCGCCGAGCCTCCCCGCGCCGTCTATTTCATGGCGGCTTGGGTGGGCGGCAAAGATAGCCGATGGGGCGACCTCTCATACAGATTCCACAAAACAGCCGCGCGCTCCTCCCTATTGGGTCTGATTTGAACTGAAGTGGATTTTTTGCCGGCCGTTGAGCCGGTGTGAGGAAAATCCAAGCCTTTCTAGAAATGATCTGTATATGAGGACGCAGCCTCTTTGGCTGCGCGGTTTAGACTATGTTCACTTACGATTGCCCGCGAGGCAAATTCGGCGCAGCCCTTTGCGCATTTTCTTTGGTAACGGCGGTTTCCCTGCCCGCGATGGCGGAAGACCTGATGCTCGCCGACACATCGGTGATGTTGGATGAAGTGACGGTGACCGGTACGCGGGAGGAACAAAAGAAATCGGAAACGCCGGCGACGGTCGATATGATTTCCGGGGAAGACCTGAGAGATATCAAGGCGTCGCATCCCGGTGAAGTGATGAGCCGGATTCCGGGGGTTCATGTCAACGTCACCAATGGGGAAGGGCACATGGCGGCGATCCGCCAACCGATCACCACGGGTTCGGTGTACCTCTATCTGGAAGACGGCATCCCCACCCGGGCCACCGGGTTCTTTAACCACAACGCCCTTTATGAAGTGAACCTTCCTCAGGCCGACGGCGTTGAGGTGACGAAAGGACCAGGAAGTGCGTTGCAGGGGAGCGATGCGATTGGCGGCGTGATCAATGTTGTCACGCGAGCGCCGAGCAACGAATTTGAGGTTGAGGGGTCTGCCGAATACGGTTCGAACGGCTGGTTGCGCGGTCTTGCTTCGGTTAGCAATACCTGGGGAAACGATGCCGTCCGGATCGATGCCAACTATACGCGGACGGACGGCTGGCGCCAGGCCACGGAATATGACCGTCAAAGCGGCACCGTTCGTTGGGACAGGAGCTTTAACGACGGCGCTTTTTTGAAAACCGTTTTGTCCGTGTCGAATATCAATCAGCAAACCGCGGGAACCACGAGGCTGCGGCGGGACGACTACTACGACAACGCCACGGCAAACTACTATCCGATCTCCATTCGAAACGTCAGGGCAGTGAGGCTTTCTTCCGCTTACGAGCGCGAGGACGGCCCGGGGCTTCTCAGCATCACGCCTTATATGCGCTGGAACGATATGGAGCTGTTACCCAATTGGCAGCTGACCTATGACCCGACCATTTACCATAGCGGACATAGCTCATTAGGATTGATGGCAAAGTACCGGCATGATTTTGAAAAATGGCGCACCCGCTTGGTCAGTGGGGCGGATTTCGACTACAGCCCCGGCTGGCATCATGAGAATGAAATATCGGCCCCAAGAACTGACGGGAGATATTACCGTTCATACGCCTTGGGAGAAGAAATTTATAACTATGATGCGACCTATATGTCGGCGTCGCCCTATATCCACCTGGAGACGTCGCCAATTGAAAGATTGCGCCTCAGCGCAGGTGGGCGCTTCGACCTCATGCGCTATGAGTATGAGAATAACCTCAGTGAAGTGACGACTGGAAGTCACCGGAAGGCGGCTTCGAACACAACAAACTATATGCACTTCAGCCCAAAGCTGGGGGCGACCTACGCGGTTGCGCCGGGTATATCGGTTTTCGGCACCTACAATCATGCTTTCCGCGCTCCGTCGGCCAATACCCTGTTTCGCTCAGGCAGCGCGGCGGACACGTTGCACCTCGATCCGGTGAAGGTGGACAATTATGAGGCTGGCCTCCGCGGTAAAACCGCATCAGGTTACAGTTATGAAGCCTCGCTCTATTACATGGTGAAACAGGATGACATTCTGAGTTACGACGACGGAACGACGACGGTTAAAACCAACGCGGGAGAGACACTGCATAGAGGTGTCGAAGTGGGACTCGGCGTGCCGCTAAGTGATCAATACCGTCTTGATGTTTCCTACTCCTACGCCAAGCACACCTATGAAGAATGGAAGCCGGATAACTCGACCGATTACAGCGGCAATGAGATGAGCTCGGCTCCGAGGACCATCGCCAACGCTACCTTGGCCTATCGTCCGAAGATTTTGCCCGGATCGGCTTTCGAATTGGAGTGGACGCACCTGGGTAAGTACTTCATGGATGATGCGAACGAGCATACCTACAAGGGACATCATTTGTTCAACCTGCGGGGCAGCTACGACATAAACGACCGGGTGAAAATTTATGGCCGGGTGAATAACCTGTTCGATACGCGTTACGCCATGTCGGCCAGCTACAACAGCTTCCGGGGTGAAGAACTGGCGCCGGGAATGCCGTTGACGGCCTATTTTGGCATCGAAGGCAAGTTCTGAGATGCTGAAGGCGATATCAATGATGGCTGCCGTCTTATTGACGGCAGCCAATCCGGCAATTGCCCAACATGCGGGTCATCAACCTGAGAAAGCCAAGGCGTCCGGGTTGCCACCGCAATGTCTTGCCGAGCAGGCGGAGCCCCAACCGCGTTGCGCCAGCGTTATAACGCCTGCATTTGCCCCCAATGGGCCGCTATGGCTTGCCTGGGTGCAAAATGAAAGGGTCTATGCGGCGGTTTCTCACGATAAAGGAGAGTCATTTTCAAAACCCGTGCAGGTTACCAGGGAAGCTTTGCCGATTGACGACAATGGAGAAAACCGCCCTAAAATTGCCTTCGGTCAGAGTGGCCATGTTTATGTGACTTTTACCGTAAGAGGAAAGCGGCGCTTTACCGGCGATGTGCTGTTCAGCCGATCCCTTGACGGTGGACGGACGTTTAGCAAGCCCCGGTCCGTATCGGATGAGCAAACCGTCAGCAGTATGCGTTTTGAAGACATGGGGGTTGGGGCCGACGGTAAAATCTACATCGCTTGGCTCGACAAGCGCGACCGGTTTGCCGCCGAGACCACCAACAAAGCTTATACAGGGGCGGCGCTCTACTACACTTTCTCCGATGACGGTGGCGAGACCTTCGCCCAAAACCGCCCTATCCAGCACTCGACCTGCGAATGCTGTCGGACGGATATGGCCATGGATGAAGGTCTTCCGTCGATCATTTGGCGCAACATCTATGGGCAGAATACGCGGGATCATGGCTTCGTCCATTTCACCGGACCGGAAAGCTTCAGTCCCCCAACTCGGGTCAGCAAGGATGAATGGGCGATCGACGCTTGTCCGCATCATGGACCGGCCTTGGCTGTCGATGGACGGGGCGGCTATCACGCAACATGGTATACTGAGGGCCAAGTCCGGGAAGGCATTTTTTATGCGCATTCCGGCGACAAGGGAAAAACTTTCTCCACACCGCGCCCCCTCGGAATGCCTGAAAACGTCCCGGAGCATCCGCATGTCGTAGCCGCTGGCGATACGGTGGTCCTTGCCTGGAAGGAATTTGATGGGCAGGCCTCAAACGCCATGGTGATGACCTCTCGCGATAGGGGGCAGACCTGGACGGCGCCATTACAGGCGGCTTCGACGAGCGGAAACTCAGACCACCCACTCCTCGTTAGTAATGGTGAGTGGGTCTTTCTTTCCTGGCAAACCGCCATTGACGGATGGCGGCTCTTCCCAGTTGCCCAACAATAGGGGGGAGAGGTGAAGACGGCTGTTCTTGCGGTTTTGATATTGCTGTTGAGTGGCTCAATGGGCTCGGCTGGTGACGTCCGTCTTTTTGGCGTCGACTCGTTTGTCCAAATCACTCGAAGTGAAGACAGGCCGCTAATCGTCAATTTTTGGTCGATCTATTGCCCCCCCTGCATTGCGGAAATGCCGGTCTGGAAAAAGCTGCTTGCCGCTCGTGCGGACGTTCGGCTCGTTCTTGTTTCGACCGACCCGCCCCATTTGGCGGAAAAGGTTAGTCGAGTCCTCAAACGTCACGGGCTTGATGATGTGGAATCTTGGGTGTTTGATAGCGACTTCGTATTGCCGATCCGCCGGTCGGTCGATCAAAAGTGGCGGGGAACACTTCCCCGGACGGAAATATTTCTTCGTGATGGTCAACGCCATACGGTCACAGGCTTGGTTGATGAAAAGACGCTTTCTCATTTGCTAGGGCAAGACAAAGGGAGGCGGTGAAGATGCGGGCACCTCACATTACGGCAAAAGCCTCGTCGCTTGGTTTTTCGGTCTTTCTGCACGGTCTTCTTGTTGCTGCTGCTGTGATGCTGCCCCAGATTTCAACGATCCCGCCGGTAGCCGTCGGTGGGTTTGAGGTTGTCGACCTTGCTTCGTTTGCGCCGCCACCGGTTGAGCCGGAGATTATCCCTGAAAAGAAAGAACAAGAGGTGATCCAGCCCGAAGAACCGGAACAGGAGACAATAGACGATTTTGAACCGTTGACCGATCCGGAACCGATTGTGGAAAAAGAACCGGCGATAGAGGCTGTCCGGAAACCGCCCGAGAAGCTTGCGGATATTGTTCCGAAGACGAAGCCGAAGCCAAAACCGGTTCCCAAAAAACGGGTCGAGATTAAAAAAGAACCCGCACCCAAACCGGTTGAAATTGCGCCAAGTAAAACGGCTCCCAAGAAGCCGGTCGATACCGGTGCGCCTTCCTATGTGGCCCCAAACAGCAGCCCCGCTCATTTGCAAAACCGCAAGCCTTCCTATCCGTTGGTCGCGCGGCGAAGAGGTATGGAGGGGACGGTTGTGCTGTTGGTCGATGTGAGCGAAACGGGCCAACCGATGGCGGTGACCGTAAAGCGAAAGTCGGGCTTCTCGGTTCTGGATCACGCCGCCGTAAAGGCGGTGCGGGGCTGGCGTTTTATTCCGGCCCGCCGCTTTGGCGTAGCCGTGCGTGCCGCCGTTGAAGTCCCGATCAGTTTTAAGTTGAAAGGATAAATAATGAACGTCTCGATCGACGATTTGGCCTGGATGTCCTGGTGGAGCGATGCCGATTGGATCGTCCGGGGTGTCTTTATCTTGCTGATCGCCCTCTCGATGATCAGTTGGACCATCATGATTTACAAGGCGCATCAGCTTTCACGGGCCTATCGCGGTGAGCGGAAAATCAGCGGGGGTCATACGAAAATGGACGGACTGCCGTCAGGGCATGTCGTTCAGGGGCTTCAAGGAATTGCCGAGCCGGACCGGGAAACCATGGCCGGGGTTCTGGTGCGGGAAAGCCGTCTGACTTTTGAGGGCGGTTTGACGCCCCTGGCGACCATCGGCAACACCGCGCCGTTTATCGGGTTGTTTGGCACGGTGTGGGGCATCATGCACGCCCTGCAAGGATTAAGCGGGGCGGAAACCCTGAGTATGGACTTGGTGGCCGGTCCGGTCGCCGAAGCCCTGGTCGCCACGGCCGCGGGGTTGTTTACCGCGATCCCCGCCGTGGTTGGCTATAACCTTCTGCTACGTCAACTGCGCCGCCTGTTCGGCGCGGTGGAAGGAAATACGGTGCGCATTCTCGCCAATAAAACCATGGAGGCTTGACCATGGCCGGCGGTATTTCCGGGGGCGATCCCGACCAACCGATGAGTGAAATCAACGTGACGCCGCTGGTCGACGTCATGCTGGTGCTCTTGGTGATCTTTATCGTTGCGGCGCCACTCATGGCCGAGGCCTTGCGCGTTGATTTGCCGAAGGCCCAGGCCGAGCCGATGACCGAGCCGAAGGTAACGACGTTGGAGGTTCTGTCCAACGGCGAACTTATGCTCGATGGAGAGGTCGTTGTGGATGCGAACCTCTTGGGTCGGCTGCGGGCTGTTGTGCATTCGGAGTCCGAGAGGGTGCTGAAGCTGGGCGGCGATGGCGCGGTTCCCTATCAGCGTATCGCCGAAGTTTTGTCGATCGCTAAGCAAAGCGGGTTCAAACGCATCGCCTTTGCCACTCAAGCACCAAGGTGAAGTGCTGTCAAAACTCTACGCTAACAGTTGTAATGCTGAATTCGACCATTGCAAAGAAAGGCTCTCACTTGACGTGGGGTTCCCAATCTGACCTTGACTTTCATCCGGGCGAGCAATAGCTGACAAGGAGAAAAACATCCCCATTGTTAGAAAGTTGCGGGGCGGCATGACGGAAAAGCGGTATCGAGTTTGTTCGATTTGTGAGGCGACCTGTGGGTTGGAATTCACCCTTGATGGCGAAGAGATCGTTTCCATTCGGGGAAACAACACCGACGTTTTCAGCCACGGGTTCATTTGCCCGAAAGGGATTGCACTCAAGGATCTTCACAACGATCCGGATCGGTTGAAGACGCCCCTGGTTAAGCGGGACGGGATTTTCGTCGAGGCCTCCTGGGATGAGGCGTTTGCCGAGATCGCCAAACGCCTTCCACCCATCATCCAGCAATTCGGCAAAGACGCCGTCGCCACCTACAGCGGCAATCCTGGCGCGCATAAAGTTTCCTTGGGGCTCTATGGGGGCGTTCTGCGCAAGGCCATCGGCACAAAAAATATCTTTACCGCCAGCACGCTTGACCAGATGCCCAAACAACTTTCCTCAGGATTGATGTTCGGCTCTTGGCTGTCCATCGCCGTGCCGGATATCGACCGAACGGATTACCTGCTGATCTTGGGAGGCAATCCGTTGGTCTCCAACGGCAGCATCTGGACGGTGGCCGATTTTAGAGGGCGGATGAAGGCCCTGCAGGCGCGCGGCGGCAAGATGGTTGTGATCGATCCCAAGCGCAGCGAAACGGCCAAAGCAGCCGATGCTTATCATGCCATCAGACCCGGCGCCGACGGTTTGTTTCTGGCGGCCGTGGTTCAAACGTTGTTTGCCGAGGGGCTGGTCGAGCTGGGCCGCCTGGAAGACCATCTCAATGGCGTTGCCGAGATTGAAGCCACCGTTTCAGGTTTTACGCCGGAAACGGTTGCTGACCGCTGTGGGATTGCTGCCGAGACGATCAAACAGATCGCCCGCGATATCGCCGGAGCGGAACGGGCTGCCGTCTATGGGCGGATCGGCACCTGCACGCAGGAGTTTGGCACGCTCAATAGCTGGTTGGTCGATGTTATCAATGTGCTGACCGGCAATTTGGACCGAGAAGGTGGGGCCATGTTCCCCAAGGCGGCGGCCTTTGCATCCAACACGCGGGGCAAGCCGGGCCAGGGGCGCGGCATCGTCACCGGAAGATACAAAAGCCGTGTGGGCGGACACCCTGAAGTGGCCGGAGAATTTCCCTCCGCCTGCTTGGCCGAAGAAATTGAAACGCCGGGAGAGGGGCAGGTGCGAGCCCTGATTACAATCGCCGGCAATCCCGTGCTCAGTTCACCGGGTGGCGAAGCTCTGGGCGAGGCCTTGGACAAGCTCGACTTCATGGTCAGCCTAGACATCTACCTCAATGAAACCACGCGCCATGCCGATGTAATTTTGCCCGGCGTTTCTCCCTTGGAGGAGGAGCATTGGGATACGGCGCTCAATCAGTTGGCGACCCACAACACGGCGCGTTTCTCGCCGCCGATGTTTGAAAAGTCGCCGGACCATCCCTTTGAATGGGAAGTGTTGCTCAAACTGGCGGCGATTGTTTCCGGCTCCAATGAAACCGTTGAGGCCATGGACGATGCCATTGCCGCAAGTTCTGCCCCAAAGGAAGTCTTGGACATGCTGGTTGCGAAAAGCGGCCCGGCGCGTCTTGTCGAGTTGGGTATTCGTTCCGGCCCCTATGGCGATGGTTTTGGTCGGAACCCGGACGGGCTAACGTTGCAAAAGCTGCTCGACAATCCAGATGGCATCGACTTGGGGCCATTGGTTCCCCGTATCCCGGAAGTGTTGCGAACGCCCTCTGGCAAAATTGAATTGGCGCCCGAGACATTGTTGGCCGATATGGAGCGTCTGCGGGAACTTTTAGATGTGGACGGGAATGGTGGTCTTGTGATGATTGGCCGCCGAGCGCTTCGGACCAATAATTCCTGGATGCACAATTTGCCCGTTCTGGCCAAGGGGCCGAACCTTTGCACCCTGCAAATTCACCCCTTAGACGCTGAAAACGTTGGTGTCCAGTCGGGCATTAAAGCGCGGGTTAAAGGCGCGAAGGGGCAATTTGAAATGGTCGTAGAAATTACCGAGGACGTGATGCCCGGCGTCGTCTGCGCGCCCCATGGGTGGGGGCATGATGCTGAAGGCGCTAAGTTGTCCGTTGCGGCACAAAATCCTGGGGGTAACAGCAATGCGGTAGCCACCAATGGCGTGCGGTTCGACCCGCTGTCGGGGAATGCCGTGTTGAACGGCATCCCCGTGACCGTTGAGCCTGTTCCCGCCTGAACCCGTTCGATCACAATCAACGAGCCGGAGAGGTGGTTAAAGCCTGCGTAACTCTGCGCCATGGTGCCGACGATGTGACCCAAGAAAGCATTATCGCCTAGTGCCACGAAAATATGGCAGCCTATAAATGCCCTCACGAGGTTGCAATTATGGAAAAACTTCCTAAATCCGCTACGGGGAAGGTTAAGTGTCAACAGGCCCTAGTTCAGGGGTCCACAAAAAACAACGAGGAGACGCATACCGTGAATCGGGACACAGTTTTTATCGATGGTCAGTGGGTGAAACCCCATGGCCAAGCGAAGATCGACGTCGTCAATCCGGCGACCGAGCAGGTGCTGGGAACTATTCCTGCTTGTGATGCGGAAGACGCCGAAGCCGCCGCATCGGCAGCGCGCCGGGCCTTCGACGGCTGGTCTGCGACCACCGTTGAAGAGCGGGTCGACTACCTGAACAAAATCTTTGAAGGACTGAAAGGCCGAGCCGACGAAATCGCCCGGACCATCACCGATGAAGTGGGTATGCCCTTAAAGCTCTCGGCGATGATCCAGGCCGGATCGCCGATTGGTCAGTTCAAAGGCATGACCAAGCTGCTGCCGACGTTTGAGTTCGAAAAGAAAGTCGGTAACTCTTTGGTCGTTCGCGAGGCGATGGGCGTGGCCGTCTGCATCACGCCGTGGAACTATCCGCTGCACCAGATTGCCGCCAAGGTGGCCCCGGCGCTGGCGGCGGGCTGTACTGTGGTGCTCAAACCCAGTGAAGTCGCCCCGATGAACGCCTTTATTCTGGCTGAAGTGATCGAAGCCGCCGGACTGCCCAAGGGTGTGTTTAACTTGGTCACCGGTTATGGCCAGGAAGTTGGGGAGCCGTTGGTCAAGCACCCGGAAGTGGACATGATCTCCTTTACCGGTTCGACTGCAGCCGGACGGCGGATTTCGGAATTGGCCGCGCAGCAGATCAAGCGCGTGTCGCTGGAGTTGGGAGGCAAGTCGGCGGCTATTTTGCTCGACGATGCCGACATGGTGAAAGCCGTCAAAGGCGTGTTCAACGCCTGCTACATCAACTCCGGCCAAACCTGCACGGCGCATACCCGTTTGCTGGTGCCGGAAAGCCGCTATGAGGAAGTCAAAGAGATTGCCGCCAAGGTGGCCGCCGGTTGGACCGTCGCCAATCCCAACGAAGAAACGGCCCGGTTGGGGCCGCTCGTTTCCAAGGCGCAGTGGGACCGGGTCCAGAGCTACATCAAGAAGGGCATTGAGGCCGGACACGATGTGGTTGCGGGCGGTGAAGGCAAGCCTGAAGGGCTGGAAACCGGCTATTACGTTAAGTCCACTATCTTCGGCAAGGTGGATCCCAAATCGGAAATCGCCCAAGAGGAAATTTTCGGGCCGGTGCTGGCCATTATTACCTATAAGGACGAAGACGAAGCCGTGGCCATCGCCAACGATTCCATTTACGGCCTCTCGGGCGGCGTTTGGTCGGCTGATGAAGAGCGGGCTTTGAAAGTGGCGCGGCGTATTCGAACCGGCATGGTCGATGTTAATGGCGGGGCTTTCAACCCCATAGCACCGTTCGGCGGCTACAAGCAATCGGGCAACGGGCGTGAGTTCGGTCTTTATGGTTTGGAGGAGTTTCTCGAAACCAAATCGATCCAGATGTAACAAGTTCTGACGTCTAAAAAGAAAAACCCGGCCGATTGAGCCGGGTTTTTTTCTGAAGGATGTCGTTCCCTAAATCGCTAGATATTGCTGGCGGAGGTCTTCGTTGTCCAACACCTCTTGCGACGTGCCGTCGAATACCACTTGTCCCATATCCATGATGATCGCCCGGTCGGCAAGGTGCAGCGCCGCAATGGCGTTCTGCTCGACGATGATCGTCGTGATGCCGTGCAGTTTGATTTCTTCCAAAATGGATTCGATTTCGTGCACGATCACCGGGGCCAACCCTTCGTAGGGTTCGTCCAACAATAAGAGCTTGATATCCCGCGCCAACGCCCGCGCTACGGCCAACATTTGCTGCTCACCGCCCGAAAGGGTCACCCCTTCCTGGTTGCGCCGTTCGGCGAGTCTCGGAAAGTGCTCGTAGAGCCGTTCGATCGACCAGCCAACCGGCGGGGCGATCTGTGACAGCTCAAGATTTTCCTGGACCGTTAGGCCCGGAATAATACAGCGGTCTTCCGGGACGAGGCCGATGCCGACGCGGGCCGCCTCGTAGGAGCTCATGTTGTGCAGCGGTTGGTGGTCCAGCCAGATTTCACCATGGTTGAGTTGCGGATCGTCCATTCTGGCCAAAGACCGTAAGGTCGATGTCTTGCCGGCGCCGTTACGGCCGAGAAGGGCGACGATTTCACCTTCGTGGATATCGAAGCTGACGCCTTGGACGATATAACTTTCACCGTAGTAGGCCTGAACGTCCCAGGCCGAGAAAAAGGCCGGAGCCGATCCGTGGGACTGAACCGGCGCAACCCCAGGCGCTCTTTGTTTAACCTGCTCACTCATAGGTGGGCTCCTCCCAAGTAGGCTTCTTGAACGCGGGGATCGCCCTTGATGTCTTCAGGCTTTCCTTCGGCGATCACCGTGCCCTGGGCGAGCACGCTGATCTTGCTGGCCAGAGAGAAAACGACGTGCATGTCGTGTTCGATGACCACCTTGGTAATGCCGCGTTCGCCGATCTTTTTGAGAAGATCGATGGTGTTGTTCGTATCGGCACGGGACATGCCGGCTGTCGGTTCGTCGAGCAGCAACAGTTTAGGCTCTTGAACTAGGCACATGGCCAACTCCAGTCGCCGCTTATCGCCCCGCGAAAGGCTGTTGGCGATAACGTGCCGTTTTTCAGCCAAGCCGATATCTTCAAGGATATGTTCGGCCTTTTCGATCACGTCTTTCTGGGCTGTCACGCCTGACCAGCCGTTCATTTTGAACGCACCGTCCCGTCTGGCGAACGCCGGGATCATGGCGTTCTCGAGGATCGACAATTCGCCGAAAACCTCCGGGGTTTGGAAAACGCGCGAGACGCCGGCTTGGTTAATCGCATGTGGCGACAGGCCCAACAGCGACGTATTGCCGTTGAACATAACCGTACCGGTGTCCGGGATCAGACGGCCGATAAAGCAGTTGAGAAGCGTCGACTTCCCTGCTCCGTTCGGCCCGATGATGGCATGGACGGCCCCGTCTTCCACGGTCAGGTTTACGTCATTCAGCGCCTTGAGACCGGCGAAGTTTTTGTTGACGCCTTTGACTTCGAGAATTGCAGTCATTGTTTTTCGGCCTCCCTATTCGCTTGCCGGAGCCGGGTTTGACCCGGCGGTTTCTTCGCGGCCTTTTCGGGTCACGAGGTTATAGAGGCGGCGGAAGCCTTCCACCGCACCACCCGGCAGATAGATCACAATGACCATGAAGAGCAGACCTAAGGTCAGGTGCCAGCCTTCACCGACGAACAGGCTGGTGAACGACACCACGGCCCCTTCGAGGAAGTCGGGTAAAAACGAAAACACGTTATGAAGAAGCGTTTCGTTGAAGGAGGAGAAAATATTCTCGAAGTACTTGATGACAGCCGCGCCAATCACCGGACCGAGCAGGGTGCCGACACCGCCGAGGATGGTCATCAAAACCACCTCACCAGACGCCGTCCATTGCATGCGTTCTGCCCCGGCGAGCGGATCGGTGCAGGCCATCAACGTTCCGGCCAAACCGGCGTACATCCCTGAGATGACAAAGGCCGCTAAAGTGTAGGGCTTGGAATCGAGGCCGGTGTAGTTCATCCGGTTTTGGTTGGTTTTCACCGCTTTCAGCATCATGCCAAAGGGCGAGCGGTAGATCTTCAGCGAGATGAAGAAGCCGATGATCAACAAGACCGCACAGAAGTAAAACCCGGGGTAACCCTTTAGGCTCATGGCGAAGAAGTTCGTCGAGGGCAAACCTTGAGCGACTTCGACACCGAAAGCGCCATCGATGAGGCGTGGATCCTGGCGGGTCAATTGCAGGCCCGTTTCACCATTGGTGATCGGGGTCAGAACCGAATAGGCCATGTTGTATGACATCTGGGCAAAGGCCAGCGTCAGGATCGAGAAATAGATGCCTGAACGGCGCAAGCTGATGTAACCGATGATCAATGCAAACAGACCGGACATAACGACGCCGAAAACGACGGCTGGCAACACATTCATGGTCAGCAGCTTGAACGACCAGACCGCCGTGTAGGAGCCGACGCCGAGAAAGGCCGCATGACCGAACGACAGATAGCCGGTGAGGCCGAACAGGATGTTAAACCCGATGGCGAAGATGCCGAAGATGGCAAACCGCTGCATCAAATCGGGGTAAGCCGCGCCGAACGGGGCGAGCCAGATCGGCATGGTGAGGACCGCAACCGTAAAGGCGGCGATCAAAAACAAGTCTTTCTTTGATGTATTCGCCATGGTTTAGCTCTCCATCACGCCTTTGCGGCCCATAAGGCCCCGCGGACGGACAAGCAGAATGACCACCGCGACGAGATAAATAATGATTTGGTCGATACCCGGGAAGATAGCTTTCACTTCGTTCATTGAGGCGAAGGATTGCATGATCCCGAGAAGGAACCCGGCGGCTACGGCTCCGGGAAGGGAACCCATGCCGCCAACGACGACCACGACGAACGACAACACTAGAAAGTCCATGCCGAGGTGATAGTCAGGCGGCAGGATCGGCGTGTACATCACGCCCGCCAAACCGGCGACAACGGCAGCAATGCCGAAAACGATGGTGAATCGTTTTTCAATGTTGATGCCGAGCAACTGTACCGTATCCCGGTCGGCCATGCCGGCGCGGACGACCATGCCGAAGGTGGTGAACTGGAGGAAGGCGAATACCGCGGCGATCACAATGGCGGCAAATCCGAAGTAAACGAGACGCCACCAAGGATAAACGACGGCATCACCCAGTCCGAACAAAGATCCGATAGCGGCGCTGCCTGAAACGATTTCAGGGGCGGGTGTCGGAATGGGGTTGGCGCCGAATTGCGCCTTGACGATTTCCTGGAGAACGATCGCCAAACCAAAGGTGACGAGAATTTGTTCTGCGTGGGGACGTTTATAAAAACGCTGGATCAGCCCGCGCTCCATGGTCACCCCAATGATAAGCATGATGGGGATGGCAACGATAATCGCCAGCGGGACCGTGTAGTCGATAATGGCCGCGCCGGTTTTGCCGAACCAGATTTCGAGATAGGGGATTTCTTTGTAGGCGTCGAAGAAGGTGACGGACTCATCCTTAACCTTTTTCGACAGCGATAGAAGTTGCTGCAAAGAGACCGCACAGAACGAACCGAGCATAAAGAGAGCGCCGTGCGCGAAGTTCACCACGCCAAGCGTGCCGAAGATCAGCG
>Ga0209692_10003084_pt1 | contig 16655 bp, 13 predicted proteins | sample tdDd472_FD_187129 | JGI IMG/M metagenome (GOLD analysis project Ga0209692, IMG submission 187129) | Marine sediment microbial communities from the Atlantic coast under amendment with organic carbon and nitrate - tdDd47.2 (SPAdes)... | ecosystem: Environmental > Aquatic > Marine > Coastal >...
GGCCCTGTCGCGGCGGGAGACGGTGGCGCTGCAGAAGCGGATCCAGGCCATCGACCCCGACGCGTTCTGCATGGTCTTCGACACCACGGAAGTCCTCGGTTCGGGCTTCAAGCCCTGGAGGTAACGGCATGGCCAAGGCTCTGGCCCCGGAACGGACCTGGTCGCGCGCGTGGTTCTTCGACCACGTGAGGGTGCTGGTGGGCGCCGCCATGGTGGCGTCGGGCTTCAACCTCTTCGTCATCCCCCACGACGTGGTGCCCGGCGGCGTGGTGGGCCTGGCCCAGATCGTCAACGAGTGGACGGGCTGGCCGGTGGGACTCATCTCCCTGGCCTTCAACTTGCCGCTCTTGGTGATCGGCAGCCGCCTCATGGGACCCCGCTACGGCCTGAAGACCTTCCTGGCCATGCTCATCATCGGCCTGGGTGTGGATGCTCTGGCCCACTGGCGCGGCACAGAACCCGTGCTCATGAACGAGCTGGTATCGGTGGTGTTCGGCGGCCTGTCCATCGGCGGCGGCCTGGCCCTCATCCTGCGCGGCAAGGGCAACGCCGGCGGCACACCCCTGGTGGGGCAGCTCATCGCCCGGGTGCTGCGCATGCCCCTGGGCCGGGCCATGTTCTACACCGACAGCGTGGTCATCGGCCTGGCGCTGCTCACCTGGCGCAACCCCGACCTGGTGGCTTACGCGCTCATCTGCCTCTTCGCCATCAGCCGCACCGTCGACCTGGCGCTCAACGGTCTGGAGGCCACCAAGGCCGTGCTGGTGATCTCCGACAAGCACGAGGAGATTCGCGAGACGGTGCTCAGCGGCCTCGAGCGTGGCGGCACCTATCTGTGCGCCAAGGGGCTGTACAATCCCGAGGAAGAGCGCCAGGTGATCCTGTCGGCGCTGTCGGTGCGGGAATCGGTGGTGCTGCAACGGCAGATCAAGGACATCGACCCCCAGGCCTTCTGCATGGTGTTCGACACCAGCCAGGTCATCGGGGAGGGTTTCCGGCCCTGGAGCTGATCACCGGCAGGCCGGTGGGGTGGTGAAGAAATCCGGCGGCAGCCACACGGCGTTGGCCACATGCCCGTGCACACCGGGCAGCCGGTCCACGAGATTGTTGAACTCGGCCACCCGCCCGCCGTCCGGTGCGGCGATGAGCACCCGACCCTCTTCTGGAACCACGATGAGGATGTTCCCGCCCGGCAACGTCTGGTGCTTGCCCATGGCGCCGGAATAGAAACGAGTCTCGCTGCCGCGCAGGGGATCGTGCACCTGGCCCGTATTGGGGTCCACGACGATGAGGTTCGAGCGCCCGCGGTACGGGTTGTTGCTGTAGACGGAGATGAGGCCGTCGGAGCGGAAGTCGGGGTCGTGCTGCTCGATCCAGGGGCCGTGGCGCCACCATTTGAGCTGGTGGGTGCGACGATCGATCACCGCCACGAGGTCGAGATTCCGCAGGCTGAAGAGAAGGTCGCCGGCCTCGAACCGGGGGAACGCCGCGGCCATGTCGGCGGCCAGGGGCTCGACGTCGTTGGGGTGGAAGAGATCCATGCCCGTGGGGTCGGTGGGTGTGCGCTGGAAGCGGCGGAACCCGTAGTCGGTGGGCAGACCGAGGACCAGTTCGGCCTCCGCACCATGACTGAACACATCGTCCAGCAACGCGATGGTTTCCAGTGCTTCGCCCGTCGCCGGGTCGAAGCGGAGCATCTCCTGATGGTGAGCGCTGGGCGTGCCGACGCTGTGCCAGGTCCACACCGTGCCGTCGTCATCGCGGTTCAGCGAGTGGTGGAAGACGCCGGAACGCACCCACAGGGGCTCGCCGCAGGGGTCGAGCCGGGCCATGACGTCGGCGTTGTCGAAGACCACGATCAGCGAGCCGTCGGCCATGACCAGCAGGCCGTGGGGGGCGTCGGAGCCGTTGAGGGGACCGTCGTCATCGAGGCGGCCGTAGTCGATGGGCCAGGTGTGATGCAGATGACCGACATCGTCCAGGAGCCGGGCCGAGTGACACCCGTAATCGGCGTCCCAGCCCAGGACCACGTACCAGCCGGGCAGCATGCGGTCCGGCTGGTGCACCATGGCGTGAACCGGCGCGGCGTCGGACGGCGCGGGATTCATGAGGTTGATGGGCATGATGCGGCCGTACTGCGCCAACGACCGGGCCGCGGTATGACCGTCGACGATGAGCTCGTGGGGCCAGCTGCCGCGGTGGCGCGACGCGTAGCCCCACATGAAACACGAGCCCAGGGCGAGGACGGCGATCGACGCCAAGAAGAAGCGCCGGGCCTTGCGGTCTTCCAACGGTGTCTGCCTTTCGCTGCTCAGCGGACCAGCGCGGTCCTCAGGATCTTGACGCCGTGGGGCGTCACCAGGCGCACGAGGTATACGCCCGAGGGCAGAGCATGGCCCGAGGGGCCGGTGCCCGTCCAGATCACGTCGTGAGTGCCGGCGGCATGGAAGCCGGCGGCCAGTCGCGAAACGCGTCGGCCGCGCAGGTCGAAGGCCTCCAGGCTGATGTCGGCGGCCTGGGGCAGGTCGAAGCTCACGGTGGTGCGCGGGTTGAAGGGATTGGGCGCGGCGACCAGGCCGAGGCTGGACGGCGGCAGAGGGCTATCCGTCAGGCCATCCCAGCCTCCGCTATGCATGACACCGTGTTCGCGGGTGAGCACGTTGACGCCCCAGTGGCTGGCCGTCACGTCCAGGGGCTCGGCTCCGTTGAGCATGTCGGTGCCGTCGATCCACTCGTCCGAATCACCGTTGATCCACAGGAGCAAGCGGTTGTCCCAGGTCACCGCCCAGGTCTCGGTCCAGAAGACGAAGGTGTCGAGCTGCACGAAGCGCTCGGCCACGGCGCGGCAGGGGAAGGGCAGGATCAGCTGCCAGTCGATGACGTTGGCCGCGGTGACGTAGAGGCCGAGGTCGTTGGAGGTGAACAGGTGGCTGGCGCTGATCCAGGGGTCGTCCTTGCCGGGGGCCGGCAGAGCCACCACCGGCTCCATGGTGGCCAGGAAGTACAGTCCCTGATCGGCGGGAAGGGAGCCGCTGAGATCCTCCCAGGTGGCGCCATTGTCGAAGGTGCGCAGCACGCGGCTGTCGCCGCAGACGTAGGTTTCGGTGTCGGCGATCACGTCCACGCCGGTGAGGTTGAAGAGACCGTGGTTGGTGACGGGCGTCCAGGTCACGCCGTCGTCAACCGAACGCAGGAGTTCACCGGGGGCCACGTCGCTCCAGGTGGTGGCCCAGATGAGGTGCTGCTGCCAGCCGTGGCTGCGGGCGATGTCGGTGACCCGGCCGCCCTGGCACTCGTAGGTGAGTGTCTGGTTCTCGCCGGCGTCGTCGCTGAGCCACAGGGTGCCCTTGAAGAAGGCGTTCACCCCGCCCAGGACGCGCCGCAAGGGGAGGCCTTCCACCGGTGCGACGGCGGTGCGGGCCACGCCGATCCATTCGGGCTGGGTGTAGGCGTCCCAATCGGCTTCGGCCTGGTTCCAGGCGTAGAAGCCCTCCTCGGCGGTGACGAAGAAATGGCGCTGGCTGTTGGCGAAGTCCTCGCTGATGCCGTTGACCAGGGGGTCGACGGGGCCGAGGGCGTCGAACGGCAGGATGACGGCCGAGGCCGTGACGTTGACGGCGACGACAAACATCACGGACAGGGCGAGTCCGCGTGAGATCGGGCGAATCATGGGGCTCTCCTCTCCAGGGGTGCCCCCATTGTACCAGATCGCTCGGGTTATTTCACCAGCGACAATTTCTGCGAGTCGACGCCGTCTGCCGTTCGCAGGTGCACGAGGTAGACTCCCGATGCGGCGGCCGCACCGTTGTCCAGGCGGCCGTTCCAGGTGACGTGATGGCTGCCGGTATCATGGTGCTCGTCTGTCAGCGTGGCCACGCGACGGCCCCGTAGATCATGCACCGTGACGGTGACCAGGCCGGCGCGCGGCATGTTGAAGCTTATGGTGCTGCGGGGGTTGCCCGGGTTGGGGGCGCAGCCGGTGAAATGGGCCGGGCTGACCGTGCTGACCGGCTGCTCCGGGACACCGACCGTGCCGTCGGAATGGAGAGGGGCGAAGAGCAGGCCGCTGACCGCGGGAGGCTCGAGGGCGGGGCCGACGGCGACGACGTGCTGGCCCGAGATCGCCACGTCCTCGGTCCAGAAACCCGCTGACGAACGCAGGCTCCCGAGCATGGGCAGATTCGCGCCATCATCGGCCTGGAGGACATGGAATCCCCCCTGGCTCGCGGCGTAGATCATCTGGCCATGGGGGGCGAATCGGCTGCCGCGCTGGAGCTTGGCTCCCTCGAAGACCAGCTCGTCACCCGTGTCGCGATACACATGCATGTAGCTGTGGCCGAAGATGCGATACAGGAACTCGCCATGGGCCTGGGTGGGTCCCCAGACGTCGATGTCCTCCGTGTCGAAGACGTTCACCCGGGTGGGGGAGGCCGGATCGCTCGCGTCGACCTTCTCGACGGCGGTGTCCGAGTCCAGGTAGATCGTGGTGCCGGAGACGGCCAGATACTCGGCGACGACGGCCGGGCTGTAGGAGGCCACGATCTGCTGTCCGGGGACGGCGACGGGGTCGACCAGGTGGAGCTGCCCTGCGGGGTCCAGGACGGCCGCCAGGGAACCCAGGACGCGCAGGTCGAGCACGCCGTCGATGCCCGGAACAGCATCGAGAACCGCGATGGTTCCGGGATCGCCGAGGTCGAATACCTGCAAACCCTGGCTCTCGGTGCCGAGCAGGACGTAGTCGTCGATGGTGATGAGGCCACGCACCCCGACATCGGACAGGACGAGGTCGGCCGTCTGGATCACGTTCTCGGGGTCGAGGTGGTCGATCACCACGAGTTCGCTGGCTGAGGCGACCAGGCAGTGAGACGGCGTGGGCAATGCCACCACCCGTTCGGGATAGGACGTCAGCGGGAACACGGCCTCGGGCTCGACCACGTCGTGGTTGTTCAGTTCGATGAAGAAGATCTCGGAGCCCTGGGTCGTGCACGCCAGATGATCGCCCACCACGGTCATGGCGCTGAGCCCCGGCGGGGTGCTGATGTGCCCGATGACGGCCGGAGCCGCCGGGTCGCCGGCATCGACCATGGTGACGCCTCCGTCCCACACGCCCACGAAGACGGTCTGCCCGTAGTTGGCCACGCGGTCGGAGTCGTCGAGATGCGGCAGGTTCCAGGTGGACAGGGTCACCGGAGCGGAGCCGTCGGTGGCGTCGACGACGGTCAGGGCGTCGATCTCGCTGGCCAGGTAGACCAACCCGCCCTGGACGGCCATGTCGTGCAGGCCGACGCCCTCGGTCCACTGGCCGAGCTGGACGGGTGCGGCGCGGTCGGTGATGTCGAGCACGGTCACCGTGGAGCCGCTCGCCAGATAGAGCCGATCGCCCTCGGCCGTGAGGTGTCGGCAGGGCAGGTCCTGGATCTCATGCACGAACACGGGAGCGCTGGGCACGGAGGCGTCCACGACGAGCAACGAACCGTCGAAGGTGCTCGCGTACACCCAGGGACCGTGCTTGACCACGTACCAGGCTCCTGCCGGATGTTCGAGTTCACCCAGCGTGGTGGGGGAAGCCGGGTCGGTGAGATCCACGAAACCGATACCGCCGAAGTGGGCCTCGACGAGCAAGGCGCCGTCGAGGTCGATGCCGGCGCCGTTGAAGCGCCAGAACGGCGAGCCGATCACCACCGGCGCGTCCGGGTCGCTCACGTCGGCCACGATGGACGAGCTCTGCTCGCCATTGGCCACCAGCAGATCACCATCGGCCGCGAGGTGGTTGAAGCCGGATAGCCAGCCGTACCACGGGTACAGGTCCACAGGGTCGGAAACCCGGGTGAACTGGGAATAATCCACCGCCTGGGACCATGAATGACCGGCCAGAGCGGCCAGAATGGTGATCAATAGGCAGATTCGTTGCATTGGTGGACCCTCCCCACGATGCGGTCTCCGCTGGTCTAAAGGCGAAATGGCTCGATCGAGCGCCTACATCGACCTCCGTTTCCGCCTGGCGAATTGCACACTCCATGCCACCAGCCCATTGCACCCGAGGGCCGAACCTCGTAGTGTTGCCCAACTAACGTGGAGGATCCCATGGCCAAGAGTTTCCGTCAGAAATACGGCCTGCGCCAGCAGCCCAAGACCCCGTTCTTCGTGTCCGTCGCCGGCAACATCGGCGTGGGCAAGAGCATGCTCACCCGCCTGCTGGGCCAGAGTTTCGGCTGGCCCATGCACTTCGAGCCGGTGATCAACAACCCGTATCTCGACGATTACTACGCCGACATGGAGCGCTGGAGCTTCCACCTGCAGGTGTATTTCCTGAGCCAGCGTTTCGCGGTGCAGAAGCAGATCCAGGACGCCGGCACGTCGGCCGTCCAGGACCGCACCATCTACGAGGACGTGGAGATCTTCGCGCCCACCCTGCACCGACGCGGGGCCATGGACCGTCGCGACTACGACAACTACCGCGAGATCTTCAACAACATGACGGCCTTCCTGCAGCCGCCGGATCTCATCCTCTACCTCTGGAGCAAGCCCGAGGTGACGGCCGACCGCATCCGCAACCGCGGCCGCAAGTGCGAGCAGGACATTCCCCTGGATTTCCTCCAGGATCTGCACGCAGCCTACGAGGACTGGATCGAGCGCGCGCCGGCCCTGTGTCCGGTGGAGGTCATCGACACCGAGCAGGTGAATCTGCGCGACGATGTCGGGGCCCAGGAGAAGCTGCTCCAGCTCATCGCCGATTTCCATCAGGAGAAGCATATCCGGGTGACCGGGGAGGAATCGTCATGAACTACCGTCCCAGCGATCTGCTCCGCGGCGCCGACATCTCCGACGACGTCCTGCGCGCCCTGCCCAAGACCGACCTGCACATCCATCTCGACGGTTCCCTACGACCGGCCACCTTCGTCGAGCTGGGGCGGGCCGCCGGCCTGGACATGCCCGATGACGAGGCCGCCTTGCGGGCCAGGTACTGCCCCGGCCAGGGCACCGGCAGCCTGCCCGAGTACCTGGCCTTCTTCGACCACACCGTGGCCTGTCTGCAGACCGCCGAGAGCCTGGAGCGCGTGGCCCGCGAGCTGGCCGAGGACGCCGCCGCTGCCAACGTCAGGGTGCTGGAAGTTCGTTTCTGCCCGCTGCTGCACCTCGAGCAGGGCCTGAACCTGGACGACTGCGTGGCCGCCGTGTATCGGGGGCTGCTGGCCGTGGACCGGGTCCAGGGCGGCATCATCGTCACCGGCCTGCGCACCATCGATCCGGCCCAGAGCCTGGAGCTGGCCCAGCTGGCCGTGAACTGGAAGGGCCGCGGCGTGGTGGCCTTCGATCTGGCCGGCGCCGAGGCGGGTCAGCCCGCCGCCGACCATCGCGAGGCCTTCTACCTCTGCATGAAGCACAACCTGCCCGCCACCTGCCACGCCGGCGAGACCTACGGTCCCGAGTCCATCCACATGGCCATCCACCGTTGCGGCGCCAAGCGCATCGGCCACGGCACCCGTCTGGTGGAAGACCCCGAGCTCATGAGCTTCGTGGCCGACCACCGCGTGCCCCTGGAGATCTGCCTGTCGAGCAACGTGCACACCGGCGTGGTGCCCTCGGTGGGCGATCATCCCCTGCGCCACTTCCGCGACGCGGGGCTGCGGGTGTGCCTGAATACCGACAACACCCTCTTCGCCGACACCGACATGGTGCGCGAGTTGCGCCTGGCCGTGGACACCTTCGACTTCACGCTCCTGCAGCTCGAGGACATCATTCTCGGCGGTTTCAAGAGCGCCTTCTTGCCCGAGCAGGTGGCTCGCGATCACATCGAGCTGGCCCTGGCCGAGTTCGCCAGCATCCGCGACAAGCACGGCCTGGACGGCCTGGTGGCCAGTGGAGGCGCCTCATGAACGAGCGACTGAGCCGACTATCCGACCGCTGGCGTGATCGCGTGGCCGAGGCGGTCGCCTTCCTGGACGGCCGTGGTTTCAAAGGGCGCGTGGGCCTGGTCCTGGGCAGCGGCCTGGGCAATTTCGTGGAGCAGGTGGAGGACGCCGAGGCCGTGGCCTACGGCGACATTCCCGGTTATCACTCCACCTCGGTGGCCGAGCACAAGGGCCAGCTGGTGCGCGGCACCGTGGGTGGCGTGCCGGTGGTGGTGATGCAGGGGCGTCTGCATCCCTACGAGGGGCTGGAGTCGTCGGAAACCATGTTGCCCGTGGCCGTGCTGGCCTGCCTGGGCGTGGAGACCGTGGTGCTCACCAACGCGGCCGGCGGGCTCGATCCGCATTACGTGCCGGGCGACCTCATGGTGATCCGCGATCAGATCGACCTGCACTGGCGCGACCCGCTGCGGGGCCTGCTGGCCGACCCCATGGGCGCCGGTGCGGCGGTGGGCCGGGTGCCCGGTCCGCTGCGCCTGTTCGACGCCGACCTGTCGCGCGCCCTGGCCGAAGCCGCGGCCCAGGCCGGCGTGCCCGTGCATCAGGGCGTTTACGGCAGCGTGTGGGGGCCCAACTACGAGCCCAAGACCGAGATCGGCATGATGCGGCGCATGCACTGCCACGCCGTGGGCATGTCCACGGCGCCCGAGGCCGCGTTGCTGCACGCCCTGGACGTGAAGGTGGTGGGGCTGAGCTGCATCACCAACCCCTCGCGGGAGACGGGCCAGCCCGAACTGTCGCACCAGGACGTGGTGGAGACGGGAATCCTCGTGCGCGAACGGGTGGCCGAGTTGCTGGTGGCAGCGGTGCCGCGGCTGGTCTAGCGGTGCTTGCCTCGTTCCCAACCGTCGCCTAGCAGCCATTGACGGCCGCTCTCCTCGGCGCCCTCTTCGAGGGTGGTGGCCATGCTGTCGTTCCAGCGATTCAGGTAGCCGAACAACGCCACCACACCCATGATCTCGACGATCTCGCCGTCGTCCCAGTACTCGCGCACGCGATTCTGCAGGGGCTCATCCACCCCGTTGGGCGTCGATGAGGCGGCGATGGCCAGGTCGAGAGCGGCCCGCTCCGAAGGCGTGAAGGCGGGATGGGTGCGGTATTCCCACACGTTCTCCAGCTGGATCTGCTCGGCGCCGTATCGCTCGGCCGCCCGGATGGTGTGCGCCTGGCAATAGCGGCACCCCCCGGCGTGGCTGGACACGTAACCGATGAGGCGCTTGAGCGCGCTGGTCAGCCGGCCCTCGTTGGCCATGACGGCCATGTTGAGCTGGATGAAGGCCCGGGCGATGGCCGGCCGCCGCTGCATGGTCAGGACGCTGTTGGGGCAGAAGCCCAGGGTCTCGTTGAAGAACGCGGCGAGGTTGCGGGTCTCCGGATCGTGATCCGGGGGCAGGGGGGGGACGAAGGGCATGGCGCGAAGCTCCTCGGGCTCGGGTTGAGCGCCCAATGTCGTGGTGACCCCGCGGGCCAGCCACCCCGTCGGGACGCTGATGTGGTAGAATCGAGGTCACGAAGACGCTATACCGGGGAACTGTTGGAGGGGAAAGTATGCGTTCGTTCCGCTGGCTGATACCGCTGCTGCTGGCAGCCTTGAATCCCACCATGGCCCTGTGCCAGGACTGCACCGAATACACCGAGTACCCGCGCTGGGTGGGGGAGATCGACCTTCTCCCGGATTCCCAGCGCATGCTCGTCCAGGACGGCTACGCATACATGACCGCGGCGTACCGGGGCCTGGCCATCGCCGACATGGAATATCCCGAGGCACCTGAGCTCCTCGGCTACACGATCGACGAGTTCAGCGACGCCCGTGACGTGGCCGTGCAGGGCGATTTCGCCTACGTCGCCGACTACCACTACGGACTGCAGATCGTCAACATCACCGACCCCCGATCGCCGGTCATCGTCAGCAACTGGGATGTGGGGATCGTCGGCCTCGGCATCGATTGCCAGGGGTCGTATGCCTACCTGGCCGCCTACGGGGACGGGCTCCAGATCCTGGACGTGTCCGATCCGGCGTCACCACAGCTCGTGGGCTCGTACGACCTGGGCGGGGCGGCGCTCAACGTGGAGGTGGTGGGCTCCATCGCCTACGTGGCCTACGGCGGCTACGGTTTGTTCGTCTTCGACGTCAGCGATCCCACCGCGCCCACCTTGATCGGCAACCGCAACACCGACGGCGAGGCTCGTGATCTGTTCATCGACGGCAGTCTGGCGTACATCGCGGACAACACCGGCGGGCTCAGCATCATCGACATCTCCAACCCTCTCATCCCGGAGATCGAATCAACGCTCCTGATCCCGGAGGCGCAGATCTATGACGTGGTGGTGGAGGGCGATCTGGCCTACCTGGCCGATTTCTGGACGCGGCGGGTGCATGTCATCGACGTGAGCGATCCCGCTCAACCCACCTGGAGCTGTGCCCTCAATACCCCCGGCCAGCCCCGCAGCGTGGCGGTGAGCGGGCCTTACGTCTACGGCTACGCCACCGACGTCAACATCTTCCACGTGGGCAACGCCCAGGTTCCGCCCGGGCTGGGACACGTCTATATCGCGGGGGTGATCCTGGATCTCGAGATGGTGGGTCACCAGGCGATCATGGCGGACTACTGGCAGGGGCTGGTCTCCGTGGACGCGTCCGATCCGGCGAACATGGCGGTGCAGGCCGTGGTCCCGGTCCCCGGCAACCCCCGCGAGGTCTGCGTGCAGGGCGACCATGCCTACGTGGCGCAGGACGATGACGGCCTCGCCGTGTTCGATGTGAGCGATCCCTCGGCTCCCGCGCTGCTGCGGACCCTGCCCACGTTGCACGAGGCCTGGGATGTGGAGGCGAAGGGCAACCACGTGTTCGTGGCCGACTATGACGGCGGTCTGGTGGTGGTGGACGTCGCCGATCCCCACGACCCGCAGATCGTCCAGACCGTCGACACCTACCAGGCCGCCCTGGCCATCGACATCGCCGGCTCCCACGCCTACGTGACCACCCGTTACGGCGGCCTGCGTGTGTACGACATCTCCGACCCCTTGGCGCCGGTCCGGGTGGGCACCCTCGACTACCAGTACTCCGGTTACGAGCTGGAGGTGGTGGGCGATCTGGCCTACGTGCAGAGCAGCGCGGTGCTGCGCGTCATCGACGTGTCCGACCCCACGCAGCCGGTGCTGCTCAGCTCCACGGTCTATCCCACGAATCTCGACGGCCTCGCCGTGTCCGATGATACGGTCTACAGCGCTTGCTATACCGCGGTCTACGCCCTGGATGTGAGCGATCCGTCCCAGCCGGTGCACGCGGGGACCTTCGTGCCCGAATTCCTGGCCGAGAGCGTGGTCGTGGCCAACGGGGTGCTCTACGTGGGCGAGAATGCCGGCCTGACCGTGGCCCCCCTCCAATGCAGCGTCCTCGCGTCGGCCCCGGTGCTGCCGCCGGCCGCCATCAGCCTGCAGCCGCCGTTCCCCAACCCGTTCAACCCCAGCACCACCATCGCCTACGAGGTCAGCGGGACACAGGTCGTGGAGGTGGGGATCTACGATCTCGCCGGCCGGCGGCTGACGGTGCTGGCCAGCGGCGTGCATGAGGCTGGTCGGCACCGGGTGCACTGGGACGGCCGCCAGGCCGACGGTCGGTCCGCCGCCTCGGGCGTGTATCTGGTGCGGGTGTCGGCGGGGGCCCACGAGGCGGCCCGCAAGCTCGTGATGCTGGAATAGTGGCGGCCGGGGCCTATCTTTGGGCCCATGACCGCATCACTCGCCCGCACCACCGCCCGCCGCTACTGGCTGGCCCAGTTCTTCCAGGGTCTCTGGTTCACCGGCCAGATCCTGTTCCCCTTCGTGCTGGCCAAGTCGCTGAACGCTCCGGGCTGGTTGGTGACCCTGAGCGTGGTCATGGAGACCACCGGCATGGTGGCCGGCCTGTACTGGGGCGGCATCATGCAGACCGGCGGCCGTCGCCGGGCTCTGGTGTGGGGCGGCCTGGCGGGTCGCGCCGTGCTGCTGGCCATGGTCATGGTGGTGTCGCCGGGCTGGTTCGTGCTGCTGCTGGTGCCGGTGTATCTCTTCGGGTCCATGGTCTATCCGGCGCAGAACAGCATCTTGCAGGAGAACATCCCCGCCGCCCGGCGCGGCGACGTCTTCGGCCGCGGCGCCTCGGTGATGCACGGCACGGCGGCGGCGTGCAGCGTGGTGGTGGGCCTGACGCTGGACGCCGACCCGCTGGCTTTCCGCCTGATCTATCCGGTGCTGGGTGTGCTGGGCTTCGGGTACCCGCTCATCCTGTCCACCATCCCGCGCCCGGCGGCCGGAGAGGGTGAGCGGCCCGGCGGACCTCAGGCACCACCGGCCAGAAGCAACCTGGCGGCGGCCCTCTGGCACCCCTTCGTCCAGGCGCGCGACACCTTCCGACGCGACCGCGCCTACCTCTGGTACCAGCTCAACTTCACCGTCTACGGCATCGCTTTCATCATGCTGGTGCCCGTGATCCCGCTGTACTTCAACCGCGAACTGCACCTGCCGTACCAGGATATCGCCCAGGCCCGCATCCTCATCGGCTCCCTGGGCCTGGCGTTCCTCGGTCCCCTGGCCGGCCGTCTCAGCGACCGCATCCACCCCGTCCGTCTGTGCGCTCTGAGTTTCGGCTGGGTGGTGATGTACCCGTTGATGCTGGTGGCGGGCCCCGCGCTCGAGCTCTCACCGTCCGCCACGGCCTACGCTGCCTTCGCCATCTACACCGTGGGTATGGCCGGGGTGAACATCACCTGGAACGTGGGCAGCATCGCCTTCGCACCGCCGGGCCAGGGCGGGCACTACCAGGGCATCCACGTGGCCATGGTGGGATTGCGCGGCATCCTGGCGCCCATCCTCGGCTACGCCATCCTGAGCGCGCTGGGCTATCGTGAGGTGTTCGTGGCGGCGGCGGCGTTGTTCCTCCTGGCAGCCGTGAGCTCGGCGCTGCTGGCCCGCCGCGTGACGTCCTATTGACCGGAGTCGGCGGCGGGGGTGATCAACACTTCCACGTCTTCCACGGTCACCAAGCCGTCGGTCACCACCTCTCGCAGCCAGGCTACGAAGCCGTCCAGATTGTCCGCGGCGTCCACGATCTCCACCACCAGGGGCAGGTCGTCGCTCAGGCGCAGGATCTTGGCGGTGTGCACCTGGCCCGCGCCCGAGAATCCGGCGATGGCCCGTAGCACCGTGGCTCCGGCCAGGCCGCGCCGATGGGCCTCATGGATGATGGTCTCGTGGAGCACGTGGCCCCGGGGGTCCTTGTCTCGTTCCCCGAGATAGATGCGCAATCGACGAGCATTCACGGCCGCTCCTCCTAGAGATTCTGCGCCAATCCCATGCCGACGATCACCAACACCACACCCAGCACGGTCTGCACGCCCACGTTGAACGCCGCGGCCAGCCACTGACCCGACTGCAGCAGGTTGGCCGTCTCGAAGGCGAAGGTGCTGAAGGTGGTGAAGGCGCCCATGAAGCCGGTGAGCACGATGGCGCGGGTTTGCGGCGAGAATCCCGCCCGGCCCTCGAGCCAGCCCCAGACGAGGCCGAACAGCAGGCAGCCCAGCAGGTTCACCGCCAGGGTGCCCATGGGGAAACGGTCGCCCGCCAGGCGCTGCACCACGCCGCCCAGGCCGTAACGGCAGAGGGCGCCGGCGCCGCCGGCCAGGGCCATGAGGATGAGATTCTGTGCGGTCATGCCCCGGAGTATGCGCTCCCTCCGGCCGCGGCGCCACCGTCAACCCGGGCCAATGTGGACATTGTTCCCCGTCGATGGCATATTCTCGCGGTTCAATGCTGCGCTAAAACCCTGACGAGGAGCGTCCTCATGCGTCAGACCATGGTGGCCGGAAACTGGAAGATGAACCTGGGACCCGAGGCCGGCCTTGCTCTGGCCGGTGGTCTGCAAGAACGGCTGGCCGGCCGTACTCTCCGGGGCGAAGTGCTCTGCTGCCCGCCCTACACCACCATCGCGGCCGTGGCCCAGGCCGCCAAGGGGCAGCCGCTCTTGCTGGGCGCCCAGGATTGCAGCGACCAGACCAGTGGAGCCTTCACCGGCCAGGTGTCGGCGCCCATGCTCAAGGAATGCGGCTGCACCCATGTGATCATCGCTCACAGCGAGCGTCGTCAGTACCAGCGTGAGACCGACGATCTCTTCGTGGCCAAGATCGACCAGGTGCACGCGGCGGGGCTCACGGCCATCTTCTGTTTCGGCGAGTTGCTGGACGAGCGCAAGGACGGCCGGGCCGAAGATGTGGTGAAGGCCCAGCTGGCCGGAGTGCTGCCGCGCCTGCAGGCCGGCAACCCCGAGAACACGGTTCTGGCGTACGAGCCGGTGTGGGCCATCGGCACGGGTGAGACGGCGACGCCCGAGATCGCCCAGCAGATGCACGCCGTGGCTCGCAACCAGGTGGCGGCTTTGCGTTGCGACGAGTTCGCGGCCAAGGTGCGTATCCTCTACGGAGGCAGCTGCAAGCCGAGCAACGCGGCGGAGCTGTTCGCCCTGCCGGACGTGGACGGTGGGCTCATCGGTGGCGCAGCGCTCAAGGTGGACGATTTCATGGGCATCGTGGATGCGGCCGAGGCCGTGTCGGAAGGATAGATCCTATGCGGCGGATGATGATGATGGTGCTGGTCTTGACGTTGGCCGTGACCGCGTCGAGTCAGGTTTTGCGGCAGCTCGACTCCTCGCTGGCCGAGGAGACCGCGGTGCGTGCTCTGGCCGAACTGGAGCCGGTGTTCGCGGCGCCGCCCGCGGGGGTGGAGGTGCTGCAACTGGAGAACGGCCTCGAGGTGCTGTTGCTGCCCAACCCGTCCCAGGCCATGGTGGGCGTCTACACCCAGGTCAAGGTGGGCTCGGCGTGGGAGGACTTCGCCACCAGCGGCATGAGCCACATGCTGGAGCACCTGCTGTTCAACGGCACGGAGAACTACACCCAGGACGAGCTGTATGCCGCCGCCGATCGGGTGGGCGCCTACAACAACGCCCACACCACCGATTTCTACACCGACTACATGATGGTGCTGCCCGGCGAGCATCTGCAGAAGGGGCTGGAGCTGCAGTCGCAGATGCTCTTCCACTCGCTGCTGCCGCCCGAGAAATTCCCCAAGGAGCAGGGCATCGTGCTGGGCGAGCTGGCCATGAGCCGTGACCGGGGCGACCCGTACTTCGACAACGCCCTGCGCGACGCCATGTACGGGGGCTCGAGCCTGGCCCTGCCCACCCTGGGCACGGCCAGCACCATCGCCGAGATGAACCGTGACGACGTCTACGATTTCTACAAGACGTGGTACGTGCCCAACAACATGATCCTCACCATGGCCGGCGGTTTCGATCGCGACCAGGCCGTGACCTGGCTCGAGGAACTCTACGGGGCGGTGGCCCCCCGGACCCTGCCCTCGGTCGACCTCACTCCCGCCGCCGCCATCGAGCGTACGGAGAGCCGGAGCCGGCGCGGTGGCGGTCAGCGGATCCTGGCCCTGGCCTTCGAGGCCCCGGTCCACGGCGACACAGACCACACCGCCTTCGATCTGGCGACCACCCTGCTCACCGCCGACGGCAGCGGCATCCTCACCCGCGCCCTGGAGGACCTGCCCGAGGCCGACCGCCCCTCGCTGGGCTCCTGGTGGCAGTCCGCGCCCGGCTATGGCCGCTACGTGCTGGAATTCGCCCTGACTCCCACCACCGATCCCGAAGGCCTCTATCGCCTGGTGCAGGACGCCCTCACCGGCGCCCTGGAAGCCGGTCTGCAGGTGGCCGATCTGGACGCGGCCCGGGCCAACGCCCACACCCAGACCCTGAAGCAGCGCGAGCAGTTGCGCATGACGGGGATCTACATCTCCGAGGCTCTGGTGCAGGGGGGGCCGGAGGCCCTGCTGGGGCAGCGTTCGCGGCTGGCCGCGGTGGACGTCGACCATGTGGCCGAGACCCTGCGCTCCTGGCTGGTGAACCAGCCTTGCCTGGCCCTGCTGGTGGAGCCCGCCGTGGATGCCGCCGATGCCGACGCCGGCGCCCAGGCGGAACTGGAGCGGTCGGAGCTGCCGGGCGGAGCTGTCCTCATCACCCAGGCCGACCCGCACAGCGAACTGCTGGCCGTCCATTTCACCGTCCGCGACCGGGCCCTGCTCGACCAGCGTGCTGGCCGGCCGGGGGCCTTGAACCTGGTGCACCGACTGCTCACCACCGGCGTGGCCGGGTGCGATGCCGCCTGTCTGTCGCGTCGTCTGGGCAGCATCGGGGCGGAGATCAAGCTGGTGGACGACCCGCGCTTTCCCATGGACGACTACTACACCAACGGCCGCTTCAGTTTCGTGCGCCTGGAGTGCCCCGCGGAGAACGCCGAGGTGGCCCTGACCCTGCTCACCGAACTGGTGCAGTTCAGCACCTTCACCGCCGACGATCTGGACAGCGAACGGCGGTCGCTGGTGCGTTTGCTGGAGCGGCGTGCGGGCAGTGCCGGTGCCAAGGCCCGGCAGCTCCTCCGCGACGGCCTCTACGGCGACCATCCGCTGTCGCTACCCCCAGAGGGCACGCCGGAGTCGGTGGCGAAACTGAGCTACGACGACCTCCGCAGCCTCTACCGCCGCGCCTTCCAGCCGGAGAATCTGGTGATCTCGGTGGTGTCGCCCCTGACACACCAGGCGGTGGCCGACCTTCTCGGCGACCTGCCGACGTCGGGTGGTGACCGCTCGGCCATGGACCCGGCGCCGCTGACCACCGGTCCCCAGCGTCTCACCGCCGCGCTGGGCGGT
>Ga0209692_10003086_pt1 | contig 16651 bp, 12 predicted proteins | sample tdDd472_FD_187129 | JGI IMG/M metagenome (GOLD analysis project Ga0209692, IMG submission 187129) | Marine sediment microbial communities from the Atlantic coast under amendment with organic carbon and nitrate - tdDd47.2 (SPAdes)... | ecosystem: Environmental > Aquatic > Marine > Coastal >...
CGGGCTCGTCGCCGGGCTGGCCGCGCTGGAAAGCGACATCCATCTGCTGGGCATCGGCGTGCGCGCGCCGAAGGAAAGGCAGGAAGGCATGGTTTATGACCTGGCCAGCAAGACGCTCGATTATCTTGGTATGGGCGGGGGAACCGGCGGCGCAATCGACCGCGCCGCGGTTCGCGCCAATTGCGACTATGTCGGCCCCGGCTACGGTTTGCCGACCGACGGCATGAAGGAAGCCCTCAAGACGCTGGCCCGCCTGGAAGGCCTGCTCTTCGACCCGGTCTATTCCGGCAAGGGCCTGGACGGCCTGATCGACCAGACCCGCAAAGGCTATTTCGACGGCATGGACAACATAGTCTTCCTCCACACCGGCGGCAGCGCCGCGCTCTTCGGGTACCCGGATATCTTTGGGCTGCCGGGGTATCGGGTCTAGGCCGGATGCCCAACAATAGGTCGAAGACGGGTCTCGCTATTTGGAGAGAGGCCAAAACACACGGCAGGGTCGGAGTGTTTTCGAGTCAGTTTAGCTAGGCAGTCGTCATGCCACAAAACAGCATCAGGTTTTTTTTAAGTGTATTGGATTCTTGTAATGCTATGTTTAGTATTTGTGCGACATGAGGGGAACAGCCTGATAGAGCGGGGGAGGTAGCTATGACTCAAGGGCTCACTAAGGCCACTTGTATAGCAATTGTTGTCGGAATCCCTGTTTTCGGATCAGCGTACGCGGCATCCTCGAATCCGGAAACTATCGATTCAACGGCGATACTATCCGAGACCGAAAAAGCAGAATTTCTTGCAGGCAACAATCGTTGGTACGAAGGAATATGGTCTTATAATGCCAATTGCTCGCGCAAGGATGACACCATCCAAATCGTTACAGGAAATTCAATGCTGGTATTTCCTGAAAATGGCGGCGTAGCACTTTACGACTACGATAACTACGAGGTGGTTGAAGGGCATGCAATTGCAAATAATGGAGAATGGGTGGTTCGATTCGTTAACCTGAACCAGATTCAACTTTTTTATCCAATTCTAGCTGAGGGAGAGGCTGCCGGAGTAGTGCCGCAAGGATTTGATTTCACGCGACACCCTGAAAAATGGGAAGAATCTAATTTAGCGTTTCGGTGTGATGATCTTCCACATGATGTTTACGCAATTTACGGCGATTTAGTTTCCGCATACAGGTTTGTCTCTAATGTTGCTCCTGTATGTAAAGAGGACCGGTCAACGTGCGTAGAGGCAGCGTTTACATATGCAGATGTAACAAGAAATGGCGAGCTGTCTATTGCTGAAATCAACAGAATGCTTCGCTTGGTTTATTCGTTGGGATTCGCGGTCGGAGGTACCGACAAAGAAGTGTCAGACAAAGAATATTTGGCCGGTTACACGGCCGTAACGAGCATTGGCAGTTTGTTTGGTCCAATGCTTGTTGTGAACTTGGATTACAATGCTTCGGGGCAATTGAGTATGGACGAGATAATCTTGGATCGGACGCCGCTCCTTAAAGGCCCAGGGTTAGGTTCTTCAATCGTTGAAGGTGGGTTATCGTCAGAAATCGATAAAGGGCTAGAATTCGTCAATACATTGCTCAAGAAACTCTAACGATGGGACCGACTGGAGGGCCTTTATGACAATGTGCTGCATGGGTTCAACGCCTCTGACCCAAGCATTAAACGTTGTTCATATGTTGATTGTAAAAAAGTGGGGTAATTGTGCGTTTGCGACTAAACACAGAAAATAGTGATGATAGTGCTGTATAAAGGTAGTCGATCACAAATCATGATTCTTCGTGCGTATGGTTTTTGAATTATACATATATAAGTAGAAATTTGGTTGGAGTTTCGAGTACGCCGTAACTGGATTGAAAATAGGTGATCTGTCAAAGCAACTAAAAGGTTTGAATATGAGCGTTTCCCATATCAGCTCAAGAGTGGAGGTAGAAGTCAGAGACTTAGTTCAAGAGGGGGTAAGGTTAAACAAACTGATATCATCCTCTCCCCGCAATATCGGGGCAGCTGATGTGGCTAGTGTATCTGCCTGGATAACTCGACTCGGCAGAATAGTAAGGGATTTGTATGGCACCAACAGCCAGCACTTTGAGACTTTCAAGAGGGCATTGGGCGAGCCTGATTTTTATATCTTGCATAGCAATTACTATCGACACTTCTCGCAGTTGGTCGGCGTCGCCAACACAATAGAGCGCGATATGTCTTTTGGGCTAATTGGCAATGTCCGGCAGGTCTTGCAGGCCGAATTGTTTACCGACTTTCTGGAAATGGGCGAGTACTTGCTCCGTGAAGGTTACAAAGACGCTGCTGCGGTTATTATCGGAACAGTCCTCGAAGACTCAGTCCGGAAATTATGCGTTGGAAACTCAATACCGACTTCGAACGTAGAAGGTCGACCTTATGCATTGGATCGACTTAACGCCGAGCTAGCCAAGGCTGATGTATACTCCAAACTGGTGCAGAAACAGATCACGACTTGGGCCCATATACGAAACAAAGCTGCGCATGGTGAGTACGACGAATATAATGCCGAGGAAGTATCGATGATGCTGTTGTTTGTTCAGGGGTTTGTCGCGGATCGCATGACATAGTCCAGCCATTTGTGGGGTTACGGGGAAAGTCTAGATGGTCGATCTCAACCCCAGCGCCTAAGGCTTTCTGCTGGCAAGGCTATCCCCGCAACCTCCCATTCCCCGCGTCATAAACCGGCTCACCAAGCACGGTCGCTTTCCGCGCCTGTCCCAGCACCAGCACATCGAACACCTTCCCCGACGCAACAAAGTCCGGTTTCACATAGGCGAAGACGAGGCTCTTGCCCGTCCGGTGTCCGTATCCGCCTGAGGTGGTGACGCCGATGCTTTTGCCGCCGGCCATCACGGCTTCGCCGCCTCTGGCATCGCAGTCGCCCGGTTCCAGTTCGCAATAGACGAGCTGTTGGGAAACGCCGTCCTGCTTGCGTTGCAGGGTTGCCGCCTTGCCGATGAAGTCTTCCTTGTCGAAGCGGCAGAAGCGTTCCATGTCGGCTTCCACCATCGTGATCTCGTTCGTCATTTCCGCCGCGTAGCCCTTATAGGCCTTTTCCAGGCGCATGGCGTTCACCGCATAGGTGCCGAAATCGACGAGGCCCATCGGGCGGCCCGCTTCCTCGATCGCCGCGTAGAGTGCGGGCAGGTCTTCCATCGGGGCGTGGAGTTCCCAGCCCAACTCGCCGACATAGTTGACGCGGAGCGCGCGGAGGCCTACGCCCGCCACCTCGATCTCCTGCCCCGTCAGCCATTTGAAGCCGTCGTTGGAGAGGTCCGCGTCGGTCAGGCTTGCCAGGATGTCCCGCGCCTTCGGGCCCACCAGGACGAGGTTGCCGTAATCGTCGGTGATGTTGGAAATGTTCACGTCCTCGTCCGGGCCGCGATGCTGGGTCAGCCAATCGAAATCGCGGATTTCCGCGCTGGCGCCGGACAGCAGATAGAAACGGTCATCGGCCAGGCGCGTGATGGTGCATTCGCCCTCGATCCGCCCGTGGTCGTTCAGGAAATGGCAGAGGCCGATGCCGCCGGCCCGCTTCGGCACCTTGTTGGCGACGAGGCGTTCCAGGAAGGCTTCCGCGTCCCCGCCCGTCACGTCGTATTTCGCGAAGCCGCTGAGGTCGCAGATCCCGGCGGCTTCCATCACGCCCCTGCATTCCGCCGCCACCGCGTCGAAGGCGTTGTTGTGCTTGAAGGTGATTTCCTCCTCCCGCCCGTCGGGGGAGAAATATTTCGGGCGCTCCCAGCCGAAGGTCGGCGCATAGAGCGCGCCCTTCGCCTTGAGGATCTCGTAGAGGCTGGACGTGCGCGCGCCGCGCCCGGCGGGCCGTTCCTCGCCCGGCAGATGCAGGGCGTACATATGCGTGTAGTCCTCGAAAGACCGCTCCCGCACATGGACCTCGTTGGCATAGGGGCCGAAGCGGCGCGGGTCGAGGCCCGCCATGTTGATCTCGGCCTCCCCATGCACCATCCATTGCGCCAGATATTTGCCGCAGCCCGCGCCCTGGGCGATGCCGATGGAGGACCCGTTGCACATCCAGTAATTCTTCAGACCGCCGGCCGGGCCCAGCAGCGGGTTGGCGTCCGGCGTGTGCGGGATGGCGCCGTTGACGATGCGCTTGATGCCCGCATTGGCGAAGATCGGCATGCGCTCCATCACGCGCTCGATCCAGGGCATGATGCGGTCCAGCTCCTCGGTGAACAGCTCGTTCTCCGACTCCCATTCCGGATAGCCGCCGCGCTCGGCCCAGGCTTCCGCCGCGCCCTCGGTCTCATAGATCCCGATCAGGCCCGCCTTCTGCTCCTGGCGGTAATAGGAGGAGGGATAGGGGTCGCGCATCACCACCATTTCCTCGTCCCGGGCGAGGAATTCGGGGATCGGGTCGGTGACGATATAGTGGTGCTTCATATTGGTGATCGGCACGTCCACGCCCGCCATCTCCGCCACCTTGCGGGCGTAACAGCCGGCCGCGTTCACCACATGCTCGCAGGTCACCGTGCCCTGTTCGGTCACCACCTGCCATTCGCCACTCGGCAGCTGGTTGATCTCCAGCACCCGGTTGTTGCGGATGATTTCCGCCCCCATGTCGCGCGCGCCCTTGGCCAGCGCGTTGCAGCAGCCGGCAGGGTCCACATGGCCGTCATCGAGCGTCCAAGCCCCGGCCAGCACGCCGGTCGTATCGACGAAGGGGTTGATGCGTTTGATTTCGTCCGGGCCGATGATCTGCATGCGGAAGCCGATCATCTTGCTGACACCCTCCACATGCTTGAACCAGTCCAGTTCCGCCTCGCTCAAAGCGAAGCGGATGCCGCCGCAGCCGTGCCAGGACACGTATTGCCCGGTCTTTTCCTCAAGCGTGGGATAAAGCGTGTTGCCGTAGTGGTGGATCATCGCCATGGAATAGTCGGCGATGAAACTGGGGCATTGCCCGGCCGCGTGCCAGGTGGAGCCGGAGGTGAGTTCGCCCTTCTCGATCAGCAGGGAGTCGGTCCAGCCCTCCTCCGCCAGATGATAGAGAAGGCCGCAGCCCATGATGCCACCGCCGACGATGACGACCCGTGCATGGTCACGCATGAAACTCTCCCGTTACGCTTGGTACTTTCGGACTTATGAAGGCGACATCCTGGCACGGTCCAGCCGGATCGGGAACCGCTGGCGCAGCTCCGCGTCCAACCCGTCGGAGATGTGGCGCGGGAAATGTCTGGACATGATCTCCCGCGTCTTCTTTTCCGCCCGGTCGATGATGGTGGGCGATCCCTGCTCGACCCATTCCTTCGGGCTCGCCCGGCAGCCTATCACCGGATAGGCGTATTCCGACTGCATCAGGTCCAGCGTCTGCGCATGGCCCAGGAAATGGCCGGGACCCTGGGTGCAGACGTCGCGCATCGCCTCGACCGAAATGCTTTCGTCATTGACCGCGATGCCGGCCACGGTGCGCAGCGCGCCGCCAATGGAATCGTTGTCGATCACCATGCTTTCCAGGCAGGCGCCCAGCAGGCTGGCATGCATGCCGGCGGATTCGTAGACCAGATTGGCGCCGGAATTGGCGACCAGGGCGTGGTTGTAGCCCTTCTCGTAGCCCGCCTGGGCGTCCGGCACCTTGGAATCGGACATCCCGGCCGTCACGCCGCCGGTCAGGTCGTAGAACCGCGCCATCTGGGCGCAGGCCGACATCAACAGCGCCTGTTCGCCGCTGCCGCCGGACATCGCGCCGGTGCGCAGATCGCTGACGAAGGGCCAGGTGCCGAAGATGCAGGGATGGCCCGGCTGGATCAGGTTGACATAGACGAGGCCCGCCAGCACTTCGGCGGTTTCCTGCACCACCGCGCCGGCCAAGGCCGCCGGGCTGGTCGCGCCGGCCTGGCCGGCGGCCAGCAGCAGGATCGGCATGCCCTCGCGCACGCCGAGCTCCAGGGTCCGGCAGGCGTCTTCGGCGAATTTCAGGGGCGGCACCACGAAACAGCAGGACATGCTGACGAAGGGGCGGTCGCGCCATTGTTTCTCGCCGCCCGCGATGGCGTGCAGCATTTCCATGCTGACGGCGAGGTTTTCCGGCGTCACCCAGCTGGTGCCCACATGCTTGGACGTGCCGCTGATCGACGCGTAGCAGGTGTTGGTGTCCATCTCCAGCGGGTCGGGCAGGTCGCGGCAGACCACGGTGCGCTGGAAGAAATGGATATTGTCCAGCGCGTCGGCCATGCGCGCCATGTCGTAAAGGTCGGCGGTGGTCGATTCGCGATAGGCGCCGGTGCGCGGGTCGATCATATGCACGGCGGCGCCCGCGGTGCCGAAATAGACTCGTGTGCCCCAGGGCTCCATGTCGTGGCGCGGGTCCTGGGCATAGAGCGGGAAATTCCGCGCCGCCCTGGCGACCGTGTCCTCCACCAGTCCCCTCGGGAACAGAAGGCGTCCCTGTGGCGAAAGCGACCCGCCGGCGGCCAGCACAAGATCGCGGCAGCTGGGGATCGCATCCGCCAGCCCGATCTGTTCCAGCACGTCGAGGACCGCATGGTGAATTTTTTCGATGTCCGCGCCGGTCAGCGGCTGATACCGCCCGCCCTCCAGGCCGGGCCGGATGGCGCGCTTGTCATCCGCCAGCGGGGCGGCGCGCAGGGCCTTGCGGGCGGCGCGGCCGCCCCGTCTTTTCGAAGCGGAACCGGTGTCTTCCGGCATCAGGATATCGGCCATCTGGGCATCTCGACTCGTCGGTATGATACCCGGAAAATCCCTCGTTTCGCGAAATCTCAGCAAACGATTGATTCTCACTTCAACATGAATTCAACTAACCTTATCCGGTTGTGTGTATTGCTGCATCGCAGCATAGGCAGGCTTCCCGGACGGTTCCGCAGATATCCAGCGTAAGGGAAGCTAACGGCTCATGTCCCGCAAACTACCGTCGCTCAGCGCCGCGAAAGCGTTCGAGGCGGCCGCCCGCCTATTGAGTTTCCGCGCCGCGGCGGAGGAGCTTTCCGTCACCCATTCGGCGATCAGCCATCAGGTGAAATCGCTGGAGGCGCAATTGGGCGTGCTGCTGTTCAAGCGCGGGCCGCAATCGGTCTCCCTCACCGAGGCGGGGCGAATCTATTTCCCGGTCATGCGCGACGCGCTGGACAGGATCGCGGAGGGGACCGAACTGGTCCGCGCCATGGAAAGCCCGAAGGAACTGACCGTCCAGGTCTATATCACCATGGCGATGAACTGGCTGATCCCGCGGCTGCACGATTTCCAGCAGCGTTTCCCGGACATCAAGGTGCGGCTTGAAACCTCGCGCGTGTCCTGGGATTTCGACGCGGAACACGCCGATCTCGGCATTGTGCTGCAGACGCCCAGCGATCCCAGCGTCCACCGGGAAGTGCTCGCCCGCGCCGCGGTCACCCCGCTGTGCAGCCCCAAGCTGCTGGGCGGCAAGAGCGGCATCAGCCGGCCCGAGGACCTGCACCGCTTTCCGCTGCTGAAGATCTACACCGCGCCCCAGGATTGGCCGATCTGGTTCGAAAAGGCGGGGGTCCCGGCCGCGACGGAGAGCGAGGCGATCACGGTGGACAGCTATATCCTCGCCTATGAAGCGGCGATGGAGGGCCAGGGCGTCGCGATGGGGCTGAAGCCCTTCGCCATGCCGGATCTGAAGGTGGAACGGCGGCTGGTGGCGCCGTTCGGGATCGTCGCGGAAAGGCCGGATTCCTGGCTGCTCGTCTGCCGCCCGGAACGCCTTGACCGGCCCGCCGTCCGCGCCTTCCGCAGTTGGATCCGCGAGGCGGCCGGCGCCGCGCCCGCCAAATCCGCCTGACGACTTTTGGCCGCGGGACGCGGCGTCTCCGGCGGCCGTGCCTGGAAAAGCCTGCGAATTCATTACCTTGCGGCCTTGCTTCCACGAAGGTGGAAGGATGCCCTCCCGGTCGTAAAAACTGGCCTTTTCCGGCATAATCGGTTAGCTTTTTCTTCGTTCGGGGCCGCAAAGAGCTCCGGCGTCACATAAGAATGGGGATCCACTTGCCGCGGCACCGATTCGCGGGAGGGGATTCTTGGTGTTGAGGGAATACCGTCTCACCGGGCTGATGGGGCATGGCGGGGCGATATGGTTGAGGGGCAGTGAGTCTTGAATTCTTCTTTCGGGGATTCTTCATTCGGGCATGAAGACGCAGCGGGGCGCAGTCGCATCGGCGCCTTTTTCCGTAGAGTGTTTCGCGAACGGGAACTGATCCTCCGGTCGGAGGGGCAGGTCCGGTACATGCGGCTTTCCAGCCGGCTGCAGATGGGCGTCGCGGGGGCGTGCATGGCCCTCGGGCTCTGGGCGGCGGGCGTCAGCGGCGCGGCCTATTGGCAGAAGACCGTGATCGACGACAAGCACCGCGAAATCGGCGAAGCCAAGCTGGCGATCGAAGATCTGCGCGACGACCTGACCACCTATCAGCAGCAGATCGCCGTCGCGACCAAGTCCCTTGCGGCGCGCGCCAAGCTGCATGGCGACGGCACCCGGGTCTCGGCCCATGACCTTCAGGAATTCCGCAACGAATTGGGCGCGATCGACGATCTGAACATCAAGCTCAGCAGCCTGGTCGAGCAGATCAATGTCGATGTCGACGCGAGCGATCCCGAACGCGCCCGGATCATCGCCTCCCGCCAGGTTCTGCACGACCGCATCGACCTGCTGCGCCGCACCTTGAGCGAGACCCGGGAGCGGGAAACCGACCTTGCCGTCGGCGCCAAGGAAATGGCCGCGCGGGTGGAAACGCTCAGCAAGCAGAAGCAGGCGGTCGAAACCGAACGCAACAAGCTGGAAACGCGCCTGGCCGAGCTGGACACCCAGCTGCTGGAAAGCCGCACCCGCGTCGGCGACCTGTCCCGCGACCTGCGGCAGACCCGGTCCGAATTGCGCACCGTGATGGCGGGCCGTGATACGCTGGACCAGGAACGGCAGGGGCTGATCTCCCGCGTCGCCGTGCTGGAGAAATCCCTGCTCGAGGCGCGCAACCGCGGCGACGGGCTGGCGATCAATCTGGCCGCCCTGGAACGCCGCCTCGGCGAGGCGCAAGAAGCCCAGGCCAATGCCGAAGTGGTGAAGGAAGACACCGCCCGCAAATTGGCCGAGGTCGGCCGTCAACTGGCCGGCACCCGCCATCTCCAGGCGGGGATCGAGAACCGGCTCGTCTCGCTGGTTTCGGGTATCCGCGATGTCACCGAGGACATGGTCGGCGGGTTGGCCGAGATCGAGCAGTCCGACGACGCCGTCGACGCCCTGGAAGTCGCGATCAATGCCGTGCTGGACGATATCCGCCGGACCCGCGAGGAAAAGACGACCGTCGAACACACGCTGGACGATGTCGTGGCCGAACTCGGCACCGTCGCCGGGGTGGAGAACAAGGAACAGGCGCAGGCCGACGGCCCGGTGGAGATGACCAAGCGCCTGCTGGCGACGATCCGCGACCTGCATGAAAGCCAGGAAGACGTCGTCGTCGCCCTGATCGAGAAGACGGATCGTCAGATCAAGCGCGCCGAACGCATGCTGGGTCTGGCGGGCCTCGGCCCCGATGAGATGGCCGCCCTCGGCGCGCCGCCCTCGGAAGGTCAGGGCGGTCCGTATTTCGCGCTCGATTTCGAAGGCGGGTCGGCGCAGGACCTGGAAGTGAATGTCGCGACCCTGTCGGACAAGGCGGATCGGTGGCAGGCGCTGGACGAGGTGATGGCCTGCGCGCCCTGGATCCCGCCGGTGGACAACTATCATTTCACCAGCCGCTTCGGCAAAAGGCGCGATCCGATCAACGGCAAGATGGCGATGCATAAGGGCGTCGATCTGGCCGGCTGGCCGAAAACGCCGGTCTATGCGACGGCGCCGGGCGAGGTGGTCTATTCGGGCCGCGACGGCAAATACGGCAAGTCCATCGTCATCGACCACGGCTGCGGCATCACCACGCGCTACGCGCATCTTCACACGATTCTGGTGAAGAAGGGCGATGTCGTGCCGCACCGTTTCGAGATCGCGAAGATGGGCAGCACGGGCCGCAGCACCGGGCCGCATATCCACTACGAGATCATGATCAACGGCAAACCGGTCGATCCGGCCAAGTTCTTCGAGGCGGGAAGGCTGGTCTTCAAGGGATAGGCGTGGAAGGCAGCCTCTGAACACGCTGTCGCAAATCTAAGGCGGAGGATCCGGGCAATGTTCGGCAGTTCCAAGAAGAAGGCTAACGCATCCCGTTCGGGCGGCGCGCCGATGGCCGAGAAGAAGGTCTTCGCCCCCTCCATCGTCTCAGCCAATCTGCGTATTACCGGCGACATGCAAAGCGACGGCGACATCCAGGTCGACGGCCATGTCGATGGCGATATCCGCACCGGCAAATTGACCATCGGGCCGGACGCGGCGGTCAACGGCGCGATCTATGCCGATGAAGTCATGGTGTCGGGAACCGTCAACGGGTCGATCCAGGCTTCGCTGGTGAAGCTCTATTCCTCCGCCAAGGTGACCGGCGATATCGTCCACGAAGCGTTGGCGATCGAAGCCGGCGCCTTCATTCAGGGCCTGTGCAAGCGGGTCGACCTGACGCCGAAGACCAAGGCGGGGGAGGACGCGAAGACGGAAGTCGCCGCGGTGAATCCCGCCCTCGCCGCGCCGGCCGATGCGGCCGACGCCGGCGACAATGTCATCAAGCCCGCCGCGCTCGCGCAGAAGGGTTAGTAAAAGCCCTAAGCACCTTCGGACAGGATCGCCGCGAATTGGGCGGGGTCGACGTTGCCGCCGGAAATGACGGCGACCAGCGTCCGGCCCTTGATGTCGATCTTCCCGGCCAGCACGGCGGCCAGCGCCACGGCGCCGCCCGGTTCCGCGACCAGCTTCAATTCGGTGAAGGCGACCCGCATCGCGTGGCGGACCTCGTCGTCGCTCACCCCGAAGCCGCCCGCCAGCAGGTCCTTGTTCAGCGCGAAGGTCAGGCGTCCCGGCATCGGCGCCAGCAAGGCGTCGCAGATCGAGCGCGCCTCCGGCGGCACCGTCTCCCGCCTGCCGCTTTCCAGAGAGCGTTTCGTATCGTCGAAAAGTTCCGGCTCCACCGCATAGACCGGCAGGCCCGGCGCGGCGTCGGACAGCGCCAGCGCGGTGCCGGAGATCAATCCGCCCCCGCCGCAGCAGACCAGCGCCGCTTCGGGCGCGGCGCCCAGTTCCGCCGCCTGCTCGGCGATTTCGTAGCCGATCGTTCCTTGGCCCGCCATCACATAGGCGTCGTCATAGGGTGCGACCAGGACGGCCCCTTTTTCCGACGCGATGGTGTTGCCGATCTCCTCGCGGCTTTCGTTGAAACGGTCATAGGTGACGACGGTCGCGCCATAGGCCCGCGTATTGGCGAGCTTGATGGCCGGGGCGTCCGCCGGCATCACGATGGTCGCCTCGATTCCCAGCATCTGCGCCGCCGCCGCCACGCCCTGTGCGTGGTTGCCGGACGAAAAGGCGACCACGCCGCGGGCCTTCTCCGCATCCGTCAGCGAGGAGAGCTTGTTGTAGGCGCCGCGGAATTTGAAACTGCCGGTCTTCTGCAGGCATTCCGGCTTGATCAGCAGGCGGCCGCCCAGGCGCTGATTGAGCAGGATCGATTCCAGCAGCGGCGTACGCACCGCGGCGCCTTGGATGCGTTCGCGCGCCTTCTTCACATCCGCGACCGTGGGCAGTTCGTCGGGCCGCGCGGCGGCGTCTTGATCAGTGGTTTGGGATGCTGGCAAGGAACTCATCGACGGCCTCTACTGCTTCGGGTTCTTTCAGCGTCGGGATATGGCCGGCGCCGGGGACGGTGACGGCCCGGATGGACGGGTGGCGTTCCACCATCCGCTCCACCGTGCCGGCGCGCAGAATATCCGACTTTTCCCCCCGCAATACCAGCATCGGCACGTGACGCACACTGTTGAAATACGGCCATAGATCGGGAATGCCCGGGGATTTTTCGATCGGCTTGTACAGGTTCACGTCCCAATCGAAATGCAGCAACCCGTCTTCCCCCTCGGCGAAGGTCCCTTCGGCGACATCGCGCCATTCCTCCTCGGTGAAACTGTTATTGGTGAAGATCGACTTCAGGTCGGCGATCGCTTGGTCCCAGTTCCGGTGCGGGCGGTCGGCCTTCAGATAGCCCTGGATCCGCGCGAATCCGGCCGTGTCGATCTCCGGCCCCACATCGTTCAGCATCAGCCCGGCGATGCTTGTCGGCATGGCAGCACCCATGCCCATGCCCAGGATGCCGCCCAGGGACGAGCCCATGACGATGATCTTGTGCAGGCCCAGCGCCGCCAGCATGTGGCGGATATCGTTCAGATAGGTCGGCGGCTGGTAGTTCATCGGGTCCGGGTCGTAGGCCGACCGGCCGCGCCCGCGGTAGTCGAGGCACAGGACCCGCCGTCCCTGCGCCGCCAGCCGGGCCGCGAATGGGGCGAAATCCTTGGAATTGCGGGCAAGGCCGGTCAGGCACAGGATCGGCAGGTGCGCCGGATCCCGCGGCCCGTAGTCACGGAAATAGAGTTTCAGCCCATCCTGGGCGCGAAAGGTTCTTGCCGCGAAACCAGCCCCGTCCGTCATCCGTCACAATCCCAGCAAAGGCGGCAGTTCACTCAGGTCCTTCAAGATCTTCTTCGGCTCGCCCGGCAGGCGCTCCTGCGGTTGGCCGGTGCGGTTGACCCAGCAGACCTGGAAGCCGAAATAGGCCGCGGCGGCCGCGTCCCAGCCGTTCGACGACATGAAGCAGACTTCCTGCGGGGCGATGCCGAAACGTTCGGTCACCATTTCATAAATCTCGGGGCGCGGCTTGTAGAAACCGTGCCCGTCCACGGAAAGCACCGCATCCAGCCTGTCCCCGATGCCGGCGGACTGAACCGCCCCGTCCAGCATGTCGGGCGACCCGTTGGACAGGATCGCGGTCGACAGACCGGCGTCTTTCAGGGCCTTCAGCATCGCGGGCACTTCCGGATAGCTGTCCAGCTTCCAATACAGGTCCAGCAGTTTCTGGCGCAGCGCGTCGTCCTTCAGGCCGACGGCCTCCATGGCGAAATCCAACCCGTCCTGCGTGACCTGCCAGAACTCCACATAACACCCGCCCATCAGGCTGCGCAGCCAGGAATATTGCAGCTGTTTCAACCGCCAGATTTCCGCCAGCTTGGCGTCCTTGCCGCCCAGTTCGTCCTTCAGATGCGCCGCCGCGGCGGTGACGTCGAACAGCGTGCCGTAGGCGTCGAAGACGCTGGCCTTGATCCCGGTGATTTCGGACATTGTAACATTCCCCCCAACTCAAACTCGCGCCCGCCGACCGGGCGGGCATTCTGTTGGCGGGCATTCCCTCATGTTCCGGCGGAAAAGTCCATTGAACCGGCGCGGCTGCGCCGTACACAGAATTGCGAGCGGGCCCGAAGACCGGTTCTCAGCCTTCCGTATTCGGCCGCCGCGGCGGCCGGGGCGGGCTGACGAAGACATTGCTGGCCACGACGGGGGCGGTCAGGCTGTTGAAGGACAGCAGGGTCGGTTTGCCGGTCAGGCGCGTCCGATAGACGGTGATGTTCTCCAGCACCCGCTGGACGTAGTTGCGGGTTTCGGTGAAGGGGATCATCTCGATCCAGTCCAGCGCCTCTTCCACGCTGCCGCGCGGATCGCCGAATTCCTTCATCCACTGCCGCGCCCGGTAGGGGCCGGCATTGTAGGAAGCGAGCGCCAGGATCAGCGATCCGTCGAACTGGTCGATCAGGCCTTTCAGATAGGCGCTGCCCAGCGCGACATTGTAATGGTAGTCGCCGGTCAGCTGTTCGGACCGGTATTGCATGTTGTGCCGCGCCGCGACGGCCTTGGCGGTCGCTGGCATCAACTGCATGAAGCCGCGCGCGCCGGCGCTGCTGACCACGGTGCGCTCGAACGCGCTTTCCTGCCGGATCAGGCCGAAGACGATGTCGGGTCCGATGCCCAAACCTTTTTCCAGGGGCATCATCGGATAGCCGGTTTCGGTCAGGATGATCTCTTTCTTGATCGCCTGACGCGCGACATAGACCGCGTCATGCGGCCGACCGAGATCCAGCGCCAGTTGCGCGAGCAGGGAAAAGTCCACCGGGCGTTCCATTTCCTGCGCCATGTGGCGGATAAGCCGGCGGACCAGATGATCCGTGTTCATGACCGACAAAATGCGCGTCAGCCGGGTGAGGTCGTGCTTTTCGAAAGCGTCCCGCTCGGCCTGGATCGGGTGCGGCTCCTTGGCCAGCGGCGGCCTCGAATTCGCGGGCAAATGCGCGGCGGCCATCTGGCCGTAGAAGGAACTGCCGTGCTTGGCGGCGGTCGTATACCACTGCGCGGCGATCTGGACCTCGCCTGCCGCCTCCGCCGCGCGCCCGGCCCAATAGGCGGCCCGGCTCAGCGACACGGCGAAGGAAACGTTTTCGTACATGCGCCGGAAATGCGGGAAGGCCATGACCGGATCCTTCAGGAAGCGCAGCGCGATCCATCCGGCCATCCATTCGCCTTCCGCGAAGGGGTAGCCTTCCGTCGCGCCGTGTTCCGCGGCCAGCCGGTAGGCGACGGTAATCTTGCCTTCCTCCAGCGCGTTGCGGGACAGAATGCCGCGCTCGCGCCACCAGGTGCCGGCCCATTCGCCGGGGTCGATCTTGTTCTGCAGCAGCAGGTCGGCCGCGTCGTCCTCAAGGCCCTTGCGCCGGCGCCAGCGCACGCGTTCGTAGATCAGGCCGGGATGGTCCTGCAGGTCGGCGGGCACCCTGGCGACGGCGCCGTCCACGCCGCCGGAAAATCCGCGCAGCGCGATCCGCGCTTCCGCCAGACGGCGCATCCCGTCCGGCAGGCGGCGGGCCTGCCGCGTCGCGGCGCCGGTATTCCCTTCCCACAACAGCCGGTCCAGTCGCGCGATATTGTCTTCATCGGTCAGGAACTTGCGGAAATCCTGCCGGAAGGCGTGTTCCTCCTTGGCGCTGAAATCCAACTCCACCCACGCCTTGCGCAGCATGGCCTCCATCCGCGCGAATTCGCCGCCCTGGGTAAGCGCGCGGGCGAATTGCCGTATCCCGTTCAGGGTTCTGGGGTCGCGGTGCTCATACCAGGCCAGCACGTCGGTCGCGGCAATCCAGTCCGCCATTTCATCTTCGGCGCGGACCTCAAGCCGGCTCAGGCTTGGCCAATGCGGATTGTCCTCGGCGAATTTGGCGATGTCCTGGAAACTGCGGCCGCCCTTGGCATCCATCATGGACAGCCAGTCGAGCATCTTGCGGGGCAGGGGGTCGCTCGTCCTGTCCGCATGGCGCCAGGCAGCGTTCCACTGTCCGTTCAGGGCGGCGTGGAAGGCGGCCTCGTACTCTTTCCGGTCCGCGTCCGAAAGCGGCGCAGCCGCGCCGGCCTGCAACGGCCAGAGCACGGCGAGCGCTAAAATTAAGGCGATCCGTGCGATCATGGCGCGGATACTAGCTGAATGTGCCCTTCGACCACAACTGATGGCCGTCACAGTTGATGGAATAGGGAGGGAAGGGTCGATTTCCGGGCCTGCCGCGCGGTCAGAGATACAGCGGCTTCAGGGCGCCGGCCCATTTCAGCAGCTCGTCCAGCATGCCCTTCGCCTGGGTCGCGGCACCGTCGGGCGGCGCGAAGACGCCGTCCTCGCCGATATGCTGGCCGAAGAAGGGCAGGGACACGCCCTGCGGGATCGCCGCCATGCCCAACCCGCCCAGCAGCAGTTTCAACTGGGCCGACGACCGCATGCCGCCGGTGATGCCGCCATAGCTGACGACGCCCGCCGGCTTGTAGCGCCATTCCCGGTGCAGGCATTGAACGGCGTTGACCAGCCCTGCCGGCGGGAAATAGTCGTATTCCGGGGTCACGAAGACGAAGGCGTCCGCCGCGCCCATCGCCGCGCTCCAGCGCTTGGTGTGGTCGTGCTCGTATTTCTGCTGCGAGGGATGCGCCGCCTCGTCCAGCAGCGGCAGATCGAAATCCGCCAGATCGACCAGTTCCGCATCGAACCCGCCATGCGCCGCCGCCGCCGTCGCGGCCCAGGCCCCCACGGCGGGTCCCTTCCTGCCGGGACGGGTGGATCCGATGACGATTTTCAGGGTGAGGGGCATGGCGGTCTCCTTCGTTTCGGTGCGGGCATCATATTGTATTGGCGTCGGGCCTGAGAATGCCAAATAGGCCGTAGGCGGGCACGGGCAAGCAGGCGGATGGCGCGCGGTACAGGTGATAGGGATTCCGAGGCTTGGACGATGGGGACGAGATGCCGTTCACAACGATCGCATATTTTCGGTGTATTTTCGGTGACTATTTTTTTCGGTGACAGTATACTTAACTGTAGGGCAACGAGGGGGATGCACGTTTCACGGTCTACTTGGATTTGCCGTGGAAGGTACGAGTTAAGTAAACCGTCACCGAAATATGTCACCGAAATATGGTGGTCGATCCGGGGCTGCGCTCTAAGCGCCTGCTTTCTTATGGAAACCCGCGACGGCGCGGTAGTGCGCGGCCACGGCCTCCAGTTCTTCCGGCGTGATCAGGTCTTCGATCCGGTCGTCCGGGCCGGTCACGCGGGCATCGGCGATGTCGAGGACCTTTTCCGGCCCGCCGGCGCGGTTGGTCAGCACGACATTGGTGGTAAACGGCAGGCGCTCGGCCTCATAGG
>Ga0209692_10003087_pt1 | contig 16639 bp, 18 predicted proteins | sample tdDd472_FD_187129 | JGI IMG/M metagenome (GOLD analysis project Ga0209692, IMG submission 187129) | Marine sediment microbial communities from the Atlantic coast under amendment with organic carbon and nitrate - tdDd47.2 (SPAdes)... | ecosystem: Environmental > Aquatic > Marine > Coastal >...
TAGTCTTGTATGTCATTTCTTGTTTGTGATTTGTCTGTTTTTATGGTGAGCGATCAAAAGGTATCCTGCTGGATGGGATAGTGGATAAATAAATTTGGTATTAATTACAATTTTCTAATAATTTAACTGTTTCTGTATTGGAATACATTGATGCTAGCATTAAAGCAGTCCAACCATCATTATTTTTAATATTAGGATCTGCTTGTGCATCTATTAATAATTTTACAGTTTTTATATTACTATCTGTATTAGAGTATCTTGATGCATACATTAAAGCAGTATTACCAAAATTATTTTTAATATTAATGTCTGCTTGTGCATCTATTAATAATTTAACTGTTTCTTCTGTATCTATATATTCTAATGCTAACATTAAAGCAGTATTACCAAAATTATTTTTAATATTAATGTCTGCTTGAGCATCTATTAATAATTTTATAGTCTCTATGTTACTATCTGTACTAGAATATCTGGATGCATACATTAAAGCAGTCAAACCAGAATTACTTTGTATATTGACATCTGCTTGTGCATCTATTAATAATTTTATAGTCTCTATATTGCTAGTTATATTAGAACATCTTGATGCTATCATTAAAGCAGTCCACCTATAATTATTTTGAATATTAATATCTGCTTGTGCATCTATTAATACTTTAACTATTTCAGTATAACCATATCCAGATGCAAATATTAATACTGTTTGTCCTCTTGAATTAACTTTATCGACATCTTCTGGTGGCAATCTCTTAACCAAATTTAATAATTTATTTTCATCTTGGTTATCTTTTTCCTTATCAAACTCTTCAAATATTATATCAATAATTGGCTTATCATAAAATACCTTTGACATATCTTATAATTACTCTACTAATAGTGTATGGCTTGTATGTATGAACTTTCAATAAGATTATCAATTTTTCTATGTTATGGTATTAAAACAAATCTAATGTAAATATCTGTCAGAACCGTATAATGGACTGTATATATGACATTGTGCGTAGCAATGGACCTATATACTGTACTGTTATATAGATTCTTTTTAATACAGATTTGGTCTGTAGATTGGTTGGTGCCGGTTTTGGCTGTTTTGATGGCCATTTTTAATTTCTTTAATGGAGTGACATATAATAAAGGGTATATAAGTAGTCTTGTATGTCATTTCTTGTTTGTGATTTGTCTGTTTTTATGGTGAGCGATCAAAAGGTATCCTGCTGGATGGGATAGTGGATAAATAAATTTGGTATTAATTACAATTTTCTAATAATTTTACTGTTTCTATATTAGAAAATCTTGACGCGTATTGTAAAGCGGTCAAATCATAATTACTCTGGATATTAATGTCTGCTTGTGCATCTACCAATAATTTTACAGTTTCTATACTACTTTCTGTGTTAGAGTATTTTGATGATAATATTAAAGCAGTCCAACCACCATTATTTTGTGTATTAATATCTGCTTGTACATCTATTAATAATTTAACTATTTCTATATTACTATCTGTATTAGAGCATCTAGATGCTAACATTAAAGCAGTCCAACCATCATTATTTTGTATATTTATATCTGCTTGTGCATCTGTCAATAATTTTACAGTTTCTGTGTTACTATCTGTATTGGAATATCTAGATGCCAACATTAAAGCAGTCCAGCCTATATCATCTTGTATATTAGGATCTGCTTGTGCATCTATCAATAATTTGACAATTTTTGTGTTACTATCTATATTAGAGTATCTTGCTGCTAACACCAAAGCAGTCCAATCTCTAATATCTTGTATATTAATATCTGCTCTTGCATCTATTAATATTTTAACCATTTCAGTATAACCATACCTAGATGCACACAATAATACTGTCCGTCCTTTTGAATTTTTTTTATCAATATCTTCAGATGGCAATCTCTTAACCAAATTTAATAATTTACTTTCATCTTGATTGTCTTTTTTCTTGTCAAATTCTTCAAATATCTGATCAATAATTGGCTTATCATAAAATACCTTTGACATATCTTACAACTATTCTATTAATAGTGTATGGTTGTATGTATAAACTTTCAATAAGATTATCAATTTTTCTATTTTATGGTATTAAAACCGATCTAATGTAAATATCTGTCATAACCGTATAATGGACTGTATATATGACATTGTGTGTAGCAAGTAACATATATACAGTACTGTTATATAGATTCTTTTTCACACAGATTGATACTATAGATTGGGTGGCGGTTTTGGCTGTTTTTATGGCCATTTTTAATTTCTTTAATGATGTGACATATAATAAAGGCCATATAAGTGGTCTAATTTTTATGTTTATTGATAGTGATTTTCCTGTTTTTATGGTGAGCGATTAAAAGGTATCCTGCTGGCTGGAATGGTGGATATGCTAAAAAATTGATATCTTTATTACTAATTCAAGTAGAGTTATATATTGAACATTACATATATACAATTAATATGGAAACATCTAGCTATGACCTTTTTGTGAATAATATCAACAACCAAAATATTTTGAAATTATTGGATATTGTTAAAAATATTGGTGATACAGATATTAACAGATGTTTTGAGTCAGATACATCAAAACATTCTGATTTGAAAAACAATGCTGGCAAAATTTCTATAACTTTGCTATCATGGTCTGTTTTAGATGTCGAAAGGCTTCCAATCACATTATATCTCTTGGAAAAAGATGTAGTTGATATTAATAAAACAAATCCTCTATGGCTATCAATATATAGTGATAATTTGTTTGTTGCTAGACTGCTATTAAATAAAAATTCTATTAATGTCAATAATTCCAGATTCCATGAAGGAGTTGAAATATGTATATCAGAAATGGCACTGGCTAAATTAGCATATATGGTAAGTTATGCTGACTATAATTTTCTACATTCAACTAATATATTTGATTTGATTGGTGTATGTTACAAAATTTTGTCAAATAAACACTCGGATCAAACGTATAAATATATATTGGATGGACTTTGCTACACCATGGAAAATAAAATAAAAAAAATATATGGCAATATATTAGTAGATAAACAAAATAGTAACTCTGATACATCTGATCATAGTAATATATCTAGTTATGATCTTGTTTTGAATAATACTTATGACAAAAATATTTTAGTAGATAAACAAAATAGTAACTCTGATACATCTGATCATAGTAATATATCTAGTTATGATCTTGTTTTGAATAATACTGATGACGAAAATATTTTGGTATTATTGACTCTTATTAAGAATATTGATAGTATAGATATAAACAGATATTTTGAGTTAGATGTATCCGAATATCCAGTATATCTGAAAAATAGTGATGGTACATTTTATACAACTTTGTTATCATGGTCTGTTTTAGATGTCAAAAGGCTCCCAATCACAATATATCTTTTGGAAAAAGATATAGTTGATATTAATAAAGCAAATCCCTTATGGTTATCAATATATAGTGATAATTTATTTGCTGCTATGTTATTATTAGAGAAAAAATCTATTAATGTTAACAGCTTAAGATATTATAGAGGGATGAAACTATCCACATTAATAATGGCGCTGAATAAATTATCATATATGGTAGATTATTCTGACTATAACTTTATACATTCAACTAATATATTTGATTTGATTGATGTATGTTACAAAATTTTGTCAAATAAACACTCGGATCAAACGTATAAATATATATTGGATGGACTTTGCTACAATATGGAAAATAAAATTAAAAAAAATAGTAATACATTAGTAGATAATTATGCAAAAGATAATATATCTAGTGGATTTCATTTTAACCCACTTACTAGCAGAATACAACATCATTTCATTCAGTAATATATTCGGAAGTAATATACCTAATAGCAAAATAAACAACAATCTATTCAGTAATATATTCGGAAGTAATATATCTAGTGGATTTCATTTTAACTCGTCTAATAGCAAAATAAACAACAATCTATTCAGTAATATATTCGGAAGTAATATATTCGGAAGTAATATATCTAGTGGATTTCATTTTAACTCGTCTAATAGCAAAATAAACAATTATCAATTTTTCTATGTTATGGTATTAAGGCCAATCTAATGTAAATATCTGTCATAACCGTATAATGGACTGTATATATGACATTGTGTGTAGCAAGTAACATATATACAGTCCTATTATATAGATTCTTTCTAACACAGATTGGAGCTGTAGATTGGTTTGTGCCGATTTTTTGGCTATTTTTATGGCCTTTTTTAATTTATATGGTGATATGACATATATTAAGGGCCATATAAATGGTCTTGTGTGTCATTTTCTGTTAGTGATTTGCCTGTTTTTATAGTGAGCGATCAAAAGGTATCCTGTTGGCCGGAATGGTGGCTGTATAAAATTGATACCTTTATTGCTAATTCAGGTAGAGTTGTATATTGAACATTACATATATATACAATTAATATGGAAACATCTAACTACGACCTTTTTGTGAATAATATCAACAACCAAAATATTTTGAAATTATTGGATATTGTTAAAAATATTGGTGATACAGATATCAACAGATGTTTTGAGTTAGATACATCCAAATATTCTGATTTGAAAAACAATGCTGGCAAAATTTCTACAACTTTACTATCATGGTCTGTTTTAGATGTCGAAAGGCTTCCAATCACATTTTATCTCTTGGAAAAAGATGTAGTTGATATTAATAAAACAAATCCTTTATGGCTATCAATATATAGTGATAATTTGTTTGTTGCTAGGCTGTTATTAAATAAAAATTCTATTAATGTCAATAATTCCAGATTTTATAAAGGAACAAAAACATACATATCAGAAATGGCACTGGATAAAATAATACATATGGTAAGCTGTCCTAACTTTCTAGAATCAACTAATATACTTGATTTGATTGATGTGTGTTACATAATTTCATTAAATAAAAACCTGAACTCTAACCGCAAATTATTATGGAGCAAATTTCAATATATTACAGCAAATGAAATTGAAAAAAATAATAATACATTAGCAGATAATTATGAAAAAAATAATATGTCCAGTGGATTTCGCTTTAATCCGCTTAATAGCAGAACAAAGATCGATCCATTCAGTAATAGATTCAGAAATAATACATCTGGTGGATTTAATTTCAATCCACCTAATAACCAAACAAACAACAATCCATTCAGTAGTAGGTCCAGAAATAATACATCTGGTGGATTTAATTTCAATCCACCCAATAACCAAACAAACAACAATCCATTTAGCAGTGGATTTGGAAATAATACATCTAATAATAACCGAACAAATAACAATCTATTTAGCAGTGGATTTGGAAGTAATACATCCAATAATAACCAAACAAACAACAATCCATTCAGTAGTGGATTTAGAAGTAATACATCCAATAATAACCAAACAAACAACAATCCATTTGATAGTGAATTTGGAAATAATACATCCAATAATAACCAAACAAACAACAATCCATTTGATAGTGAATTTGGAAATAATACATCCAATAATAACCAAACAAACAACAATCCATTTGATAGTGAATTTGGAAGAAATATACTTAATAAAATTATGAATAATTACGTCTAATGAATTAATTTATTATAAATAACTTTTAGTTACAAAAAATTGAAACTTTTATTATTTGCATAAAAATTCATATCATAATAATTATTATATGAACAATCACATTATAAACTATACCAATGATGGATATACAAAATATAATTCATTCTTCTCTGAGGAACTTATAGATAATGTGAATGATATTATAGACGGTCTTAACTTACCTGTTGGCGACACTGTATTTGATGAAGATGGAACAGGTAAAATCAAACAGATACAATACTTATACAAATATAACAATATTTTTGTAGATATGATTGACTCTATCAAACCGATAGTAACTGAATTATTAGGTACTGACAAATATAGTGTACTTAATATGCAATTGTTTGAAAAACATCCTCTAATAAGTAAGCCCACTAGAGCACATCAAGATAATGCATATTTCAAGATGACTCCTGCCACACCATTAACCTGTTGGATATCATTAGATGATATTGATGAAGAAAATGGATGCCTGTATTACGCTCCAAAAACACATCTAACACCAACAAGAAAACATCAACGTTACCATAAACATACCACATTTAGAATCAGATCTGGTGTTCCCGGATTATCTTTGTGCCTTCATGAACATCCTGAGGAAACAGATATACCGATAATAACAAAAAAAGGAGATTTATTAATTCATAATTGTAATACAATTCATAGAGCAGGGAAAAATAATACAACTGACCGGAGAAGAAGAGCAATCGGTTTAGTATTTATACCAGATAATTGTGTTATTGATGATAGACTATTAAAATATCATAATGCCAGACTAAAAAAAGATATTGAATTGCAAAAAATAAAAAATCCAAAATTATACCGAGAATTGAAAGAACATTTTAAGGATTTATATTAATTACTTTATGCTATAAAAAAAATTTGAAATGAATTTTAATTACAATATTTAATAAATTGTAATTAAGAAAAAGAAAAGGAAAGGGAAAGGAAGGAAAGGAAACTAGTTAGATTTGCAAATACCATCAAGTAGTTTAGAAAATCTACTTACTTTGTATTTATTTATTGTTCTAATGTCTGCTCCTCGTAAATTAACATCTTTCTGAATATAATATTCAACCATTTTTATTAATTTTTTTAAATCATTTGATCTCATATTATTAGAAATAATACCAACTAATATAGATACTATATTGTATCCTTTTTTGCTAATATAATGAATATTATTAGGTGATTCCAATTTTGACATAATATTTATAATATCATCAATATTACTACCACCTCCAACATTTGAATATCTTTCAGCTAATATTATCAAAGCAGATTTACCAAATTTATCTGTTGCATCAACATCTGAACCATAATATAACAAGGTATCTATCAAATCAGCATCCAAGTATTTCATTCTTTTTATTGCAAACAATAAAGGTGTCATTCCACAACACATAAATTTATTAACAATGTTATAATTTTCAATATAAAATGATAACAGCGAAATATCATATGGTTTATTTTCTTTATTTGTTATAAATGCTGAAAATGCATTTTCATAACTGGTTATATCTAAAGTAGCACCATGCATTTTTAACAAATTTGATATAAACACACGGTCATCATATGGTGCATTTTTTGCTACTATACTTAACACATCAAATTCATCATCTTTGTATTTTGCATCAGCTCCAGCCTCTAATAATATTTTAATAGTATCTTTATTTGTAGTACCGTTTTTTAACCCAAAACATGCCATCACTAATGGAGATTCACCACTAGCATCAATAATATCATTAACTTTTGCACCTTCAAGTATTAATATTTGTATAATACGGTTACAAAGTACATTATTATGGTTGTTTAATGCCTCATATAAAGCAGTTCTACCTTTTCCACCTCTTACTATATTAACATCTGCACCAATATTTATCATTTTTTTAATAATTGGCAAAGTAAATTCTTCATTAACAACTTTGTTAATTGCTGACATCAAATATGTCCAACCACTATTATATGTTTTATTAATGTTAAAATTCGGTTGCAACAATATATCCACTAATCTAACCATCTCTGTAGATGTAATACCACGTTTCAACAAAAAAGATAGAGGAGTAACCCCAGAATTGTCAGGTATATTAACATCAGCACCACTTCTAATCAATATATCAACCATTCTTATTCTATCATCTATACTAATTTCTTCATTACTTGATACAACTTCATATAAAGGTGTATAGCTTCTTCTATTCTGAAAATTAACATCTGCTCCATTATTAATTAATAATTGCATCGCTTCAATATTATTATATTTGATTGCAAGTGATAAAGGTGTTATATATGAATTTATATAATTAACATCAGCTCCATATTTTATTAATGCACTTATAACCTCAATATTATTGTTATATTTTAAAGCTGTTTGTAATAATTTATAACCATCAGATGAAGTCTCATTAAATGAAATTTTATCAGCATTTTCTTGGATATAATTCAAAATACGCTGTCTGGTATCTCTAAATTGTTCTCCAATTAATAATTTATTCAATTTATCTAATGGGCGTTTTATATGTTGGTTATTGTTATTTGTTGGGCGAGATTCTACATTATTGTTATTGTTGATATCACGTCTACCCTCTTCTAACATATTTTTAATATAATCTGCAATATTTTCTCTTGTAATACTATTACTTATCGGAACACCTTGACAATTATTTGCTAAAAAATTAGAAATATTGTCAAAATGATTTTTGTAATCATCCAATTTAATAATCTCTAATGTATCAACTAAATTATATAACAAATTTCCACCACCTCTTTCTATTTTGTAAAGATAACAGATATTACCTACAACATTTGCTATATAACTTTTATCAGTTACAGGTATACCATTTTTTGGGATAGATTGTATATCTAATCTGTAAGTTATTGTAGTGTTATAAATGATACCTGCTTCCTGAAGATAACTAGAAACACTTGATATTCTTTTTATGTTATTGTTATTAAACATGATTGATTTTTTTTCTTAAATTACTTATATTAAAGTAGGATATATGTGTTACCATAAGCATAAACTATAATTCCATTTTTCAATTTTTTCATCTAATAATCACACCTTCTAGTATATATTCCATAAATAAACCTATGTGATCTTAATATACTAATAATTTCAGTATAATTATTTCTAGATGCATATCCTAATGCTGTACATCCATCATTATCCCTTAAATTAACATCAATGTATGTATTTTGCAATAATAATCTTACTATATCTGGCAATTTCAATAAAGTTGCCCATATAAGTGCAGTAAACCCATTGTTATCCTGTATATTAACATCAATACATATATTTTCTAATAATAACTTTACTATATCTAACAATCTTTTCCGAACCGCTAATATCAATATAGTTGAATCATTCCTATCTTTTTTGTTAATATCCTTATCATGTATATTACCAATAAGTCGGCTTATCTCTTCCACATCACAAATATCATTTTCTAAACTATCCAATAAATAATCAATAACCGGTCTACTGCTTAATATTTTGGACATTATATTATTATTATTAATACACCACTATATATGCATAATAATATCAATTTTTAATAAATCAATTGTTATTATATTCATCAAATATTTCAGCAATCTCTCTTTCCTGCCCTATTCCTAAATCGGCCCAATCTAATGCTGTGTTATTATTAATATCAACAAGTAGAGGATCAGCTCCTCTTTGTAATAATAATTTTATAGATTCTTTATGGTCCCAATAACAAGCATACATGAGTAATGTTTTTTTATTGAAATCCTGTTTGTTAATATAACAGTCAGGTACTCTCTGTATTTTCTGTACTAGTTCTCTATCTAAATATCTACCTAATCTAATCTCGTACAAAAGATTATCTATTGTCAATTCACTATCAAAAACTTTCGACATCTGTATATATTATATTTGTAAGTATAAATGGTCCAATATAACATTTTTTTTTCAATTTTTTATAAATTAATTCATATACTGTTGCAATATATTAACAGTCCAGAAAAAATTGATAATATAAATGTCTGAATAGTTAAACATATACATAAATTTATTTAATAATGGAGCACTCTAACACCACTAAATTAACTTATCAAAACTATTTATTAGTAAAATACGGGATTCAAGACATTAATTTTGATATCTTTGATCAACATGTATTCAATAATGATATTAATAAATATAAAACATATATACCAAAATATAAAAAATGTATTTTAGTGAAATATGATAGAAACCTTTACAAGCTATACAAAGTAATTCAAAAAAACCAATATGGTTATGATTCTGGTCCAGCAGATTATGAACTTATTGAAACTTTTACATGCATAAAAGATGATATGTTCAATAATAACGATAATAATAACTTTGATAGCTTGCCAGATAGGTTAACTCTTGATATAAACACGTTAAAAAGTGTAAGTAAGGAAATAGGAGAAAAATTTCACTACTTGGTTAAAATACAAAATATTGACCTAATAGTGGAATTCTTAGATAATAATATAACTAGTGTCAATTATCAAAATATTAATGGATCAACTGCTCTCATGATTGCTGCTCAAAAAAATAATTTTGATCTTGTTAAAATATTAGTAGAAAAATACGGTGCAGATGCAAACATTAGAAATAAAGAAAATTCACCAGCACTATTCTTTACACACAGCAACACTACAACAGATATTTTTGAGTATTTGGAAAAAATGACTGATTACAATATCAATGAAATATTACATACCAATCAAGGGAAAAATTTTCTTCATTTAGCTGCTGCTTGCGAAGAAAACGAGGAAATTATGAAACTACTAGTGCAAAGAAAAGATATCGATATTAATAAACAATCAAATGATGGATATACAGCTTTACATTTAGCATGTTATCATAATCCATGCAATGCCAAAGTGTTATTAACACATAATGATATTGATATTAACAAGAAATCAGATTGTGGAGACACAGCTATTATTTTTGCAATGAAGCAACATAATTATTATCTCGCTATAATTATAGCTGAAAGAAAAGACTTTTATTCAAATGTAGCCGATAAATATGGTAGAACACCTATAATGCATTCTATATATTATGATTTGGGTTTGTTTACCTCATTACTAAATAATAAAAATATAAACATTAACATTCAAGATATGAATGGTAAAACAGTTCTAATGCTCGCACTAGAAACAAAAAATACAAAAGCAGTAAATATGTTAATTAATAGGAAAGATCTAAATATAAATCTAACAGATGCAAACGGGGATAAGGCTATAAATTTTTCACATGGTTCTTACTTTACGGGAAAAAAAGACGATAGAGACATCATAGATTTTATAGAAAATTTAAGCATTTAATTTACAGCTTTCTAATTATCATAATTTTTTTATAAATTAATTCATATATTGTTGCAATATATTAACAGTTTCATGACGGGATTTTTTTTGTGCTACTGTTAATGCATTATATCCATGCTTGGTTTGTATACCAATATTAATATTTTTATGTTGTAGCAACATATCAACAATATCACAATATCCTCTTTTAGATGCACACATTAAAGCAGTATAATCATCACTGTTTTGTATATTAACATTTATACCTTCTCTTTCTAATAATAATTTCACACATTCAGTTCTCTTGTTGATAGTTGCTAATATTAAGGCAGTACAATAACTATTATTTTGTAAATTTATACAAATTCCTCTCTTTTGTAATAACAATTTGACTATTTTGGTATAACCTTTTTCAGAGGCATACATTAATGCATTGTAGCCATTATCTCCTTGCATATTCACATCAATACCTTTCTTTTCTAATAATAATTCAACTATTCCAATATAACCTTTTCTAAATGCATATAACAGAGCAGTAAAACCATTATTATTATATATATTAACATCAATACCTTTCTTTTCTAATAATAATTTAACTATATCATAATGTCCATATTTCGAAGCATATATCAAAGCACTACACTCATCATAATCACATCTATTTACATCAATATCTTCTTGCTTTAGTAATGCAAGTACTATTTCATAATATCCATATTCTGAAGCATATATTAAGGCTGTGGAATAATTATAATCTGATATATTAATATCAATACCTTCTTGTTTCAATAATATCTCTACAATATCGTAATGCCCATATTCTGAAGCATATATTAAGGCTGTACATCTATCACAATCTACTATATTCACATCTATATCTTCTTTCTCCAATAATATCTCTACAATATCATAATATCCTTTTTGAGAAGCATGCATTAATACTGTGCTACTATTATCAAAATATGTAATATTAACATCTTCACATGGCAAACGTTTTGCCATTTGTGCTAATTCTTCCCTAGTATATGTATTTCTTTGCAAACCGTCCAATATACATTCAATTATCGGTTTGTAACTAAATACCTTTGACATCCTCTGCTTATATATATATATGATTTTTCTCGTATATATATCCATATAACATATAATATTAATTTATTAATTTTTAATAAATTAATGTATCAGTCATATGCACATCATATAACATATAATATTAATTTATCAATTTTTTAATAAATTAACGTATCATTTCATAATAACAATTGTCACAACAATAACCATTATAAGTAATCCATTTAGTATTAATACTAATATATTTTTTGCAACTAATTCCACATTTTTTGCATACAGGAGTAATACCAACACAATCTGGCACTTTTGGAGCAGATGACTTATCATAACTATTGTTATAGGCCGTCAGATAAATATTATAACATAAATGGCAATAAGGTACCTTATTACTCGCATAAGCATTAGGAGCCCATTTCCTTGTATCATGTGTTAATTGTTTACCACAATTCCGACATTTATAACTACACAAATAACACCAATGAGTGTCCAGACTGTATCCACTAACATTCTCTATAATATTATCACAATTACTTCCAGAACATGCTATGTTATTTGTAATAGGTTTAACATAAGATACACCACTACTCTCATGACAGCTGAATAAACATCCCATATCTATATTCACATTTGTATAACAAATAGTTGTATTAATAAAAAAATATCAATTTTTTTGTAATGAATGCAAGATAAGAAAAAATATAATAGTTGACGGATAAGGATCCCAAATATTATGAATGAGATAACCAAACAATCATAAAAATACAATGCACATACAAACATCACAGAAAGACAATAGGTTATATATTAAATTCTTATCAGAATATGATTTTAATAAATTAATAAATTATTCTTCTTAGCGCAAAAATATCCCAAGTTATGATAATCATCATACACAGTTTTATGAGGATTAGATATACATTTATTATTATAAGGATATAATTGTCCAAGTTTATGATACCATACATTAGATTCTCTATATTTATAACAATGATAATCACAGTCTTTTGTATTATATTTAACAAATATTAATGCTTCATCATATTTTGGGATATACTTATCATTAACCTCTCTAAAACCATCTAATTTTAATTTCAAAGGTAAAATATATTTTTGTGATGATGGATATATTTTTGCAGTAATTCTAAAGAAAAAATATAATAGTGATGGGACTAGCCACCCAGGCTGAGAATATGTACCTGTTAGGATCCCAGATGCATAATTATAGCAGTTATTATTTTTGCATATATTTTTATCATAAAAAATGTCATCATTATCAATAAAAGTTATGTTTCTTTTCAATACAATTTTCCAAGATATATATTTTAGAAGTAACTCAGCACCTTGCTCAAATAATATTAATAATATTATTATTTTGTACATTTTTTTTTATTTTTGTTGTGATGCCTGTTAATATGATCCTAATTATGCCAGTAAATTTCAATTTTTTTCTTTATAGGAAGAAATCAGTAATCATCTTACAGTTCAGTAATAGTATTTCAATATATTCACATTTGTATAACAAATAGTTGTATTAATAAAAAAATATCAATTTTTATTGCTTGTTTATGATGTTCTAAAATAACCAAGATATATTAAAAATGCTACAAGTGAAGCAGTTACAATATACAATACTAATAATAAACTCATGAACACATAATTAATATTTTTGTTTATCTTGTTATTCCTTCTAAAATGTTCAAATAGTTTTTTAACCTGACTGTTTGTATCTAGGACATCTGATGGCACAGATAAAAATCCTTTATCTTTAATAATATTTATGTATCTTACTTTATCCTCAAATGATAAGGATTGTAAGATACCAACCTGTGATGCTTGCCTATTAATGTTTTCTTCAATGGTAGTATTCAATTCAGATTCATCAACATCTATAACTATATCAAATTTTTGTGGCAATTTGACCAATTCATAACTATTCATATTTGATTTATAAATAAATATATTATACTGCAACAACTTAACAATATAGTTTCAATTTTTTGTAAAACCAAAATATACCATATACACAACAAAGATAAGTAAAGTTGCTAATGATCCAATAATTAATAATAAAGTAGATACAGCGCAAAAGTTGTCTGTTTTGTTATTATTTTTAGTCCAAGTGGCCACATTATCTATTGTAATATCATCTGATTTCATCTCCTTCATCATAAGATCTCTTATAGTAGATTTTGGATTTATATGGCTAGTATTTATATGTATAACTATTGGAGTTTTTTTCTTTATCATATCATCCACTTTATTACTCATATCACAATCTATCTGGTCAATTTCTTCAACAAAATTATCTTCATATTCTGATAGTTTATCAAATAATATATCAATATCTTCCTCTAACATGTTAATAGAAATACACTTGCATAATAAATAAAAGTATATAACCAAAAAAACTTCAATTTTTATCGTTCTTTTGAATAAATTAATTAGTTATTAGAATAATCATATAATAATAGCTCTACATCATTTTCATGTTCATTAATTGCAATATCAATTGCTGTTTCATTAAATATATTAGTCGCTCCTATATTTGTTCTAGAATCTTGCACTAATATTTTAACAATATCAATATATCCACTACTTACAGCGATCATTAATGGTGTATACTCAATTCTATTTACACAATTAATATCTAAATTATCCATTTTTAGGAGAACTTCAATGACCTTAATATGTCCGTTATATATTGCTGCTGTAAGTGCAGTACATCCTACAATATCTTTATAATTAATATTAATATCTTGCCTTTCTAACAACACCATTACAATCTTATCTTTTCCAGCAATTGCAGATAAGGTAAGTATACTGTTTTCATCCTTATCAGTTTTATTTATATCTCCATTAGGGACTCTATTTATTAACTGAATTATATCATCTTCTGTAATATGAGAGTTTTCTTCTGGGTTGATAAGCAATCTAAGTATAATATCTACAGGATTTTTTTCTTCCAATACTTTGGACATATTTTAGGATTCATGTATTATAATAATCTATCAATTACACTCATAATTTCAATTTTTTAATAAATTAATATATTATTTCCAGAATATTAATTCAGTATCAGAGAAATGTTATAGGATACCTCTTATAGGATAAATAAACCTATCTATGTCTCATATTTGTGTTATAAATTAGTATAATAGTGCCATATATAGGTCCTATACGATGTATTGTAATACATATACAGTCCATTATACAGTTCTAACAAATTATACTTAGATCGGATATTTATTACTGAGTTGATCATTTTATAGAAAAGTAACAAGGTCCACATTATCAATATATATGATTTATGTACATAACCTGATTTTTTGACAATATGTTAAAAAGTATATATGCATACCAATTATATTAAAATCGTAGGATATATATACTTTTTCCTATATACGCCACCTTATTACTTTCTGTACCCATGGAAAAATTACACTTTTTAAAAAAAGTGTAATTTTTTTTTCCAACTTTTTGACATGGGTGTGTCTATGTTTTGAGAAAAAAAAATTATAATTTTTTGGGCAAAATTATATGCCAATAAAATTGGACAAAAGTATGTATACAACAGAAATGATATTTTTTGGCCGTGCAAAATTCATGCAAAATCATGTCAATATTTTTTGAAAAAGTGTATATGGGGCCTAATTATGACGACTTGGGAGGTATATGTACTTTTAGGGTTTGGAAAGGGTAGTTTTCATTACAATGAAATTGTCGATTTGTCGAAAAAAAAAATTACACTTTTTTTGAAAAGTGTAATGAGTATATACCTACTATTTAGAGCAGTTTTTGGGAAAATCAAAGTACATACATCGGACAACATTTTTTTCGCAGAATGCGCGAATTTTTCGCAGAAACTGCGAAACGATTGGGGTCAGCTAAAAAGTATATATAGATATGATTTTGTGCTGATTTTGATAAAAATTTAGTATAATAATATTACACAAAAAATGTTTTTGGTTGGAAAAGTATGTATGGTGGTTATTTGGACATGTTTTTGGGAAAATAATTTTGGAAATAAATTTGGAATTTTTGAATTTTTTTTGGAAAATATCTTAAAAATATAAAAAGTATATATACATACCAATTGTATAAAAATATTAGGATATATATGTACTTTTTGTTATATATGTCTACCTTATTACTTTCATAACAAATGAAAAAATTACACTTTTTAAAAAAAGTGTAATTTTTTTTTCCAACTTTTTGACATGGGTGTGTCTATGTTTTGAGAAAAAAAAATTATATTTTTTTGGGCAAAATTATATGCCAATAAATTTGGACAAAAGTATGTATACATCATAAATGATATTTTTTGGCCGTGCAAAATTCATGCAAAATCATGTCAATATTTTTAACAAAAGTGTATATGGGGCCTAATTATGATGACTTGTTAGGTATATGTACTTTTAGGGTTTGGAAAGGGTAGTTTTCATTACAAGGAAATTGTCGATTTGTCGAAAAAAAAAATTACACTTTTTTTGAAAAGTGTAATGAGTATATACCTACTATTTAGAGCAGTTTTTAGAAAAATCAAAGTACATATACTGGACAACATTTTTTTCGCAGAATGCGCGAATTTTTCGCAGAAACTGCGAAACGATTGGGGTCAGCTAAAAAGTATATATAGATATGATTTT
>Ga0209692_10003088_pt1 | contig 16636 bp, 12 predicted proteins | sample tdDd472_FD_187129 | JGI IMG/M metagenome (GOLD analysis project Ga0209692, IMG submission 187129) | Marine sediment microbial communities from the Atlantic coast under amendment with organic carbon and nitrate - tdDd47.2 (SPAdes)... | ecosystem: Environmental > Aquatic > Marine > Coastal >...
GTAGCTCGACCCCTGCACGCAATTTACAGGGATTTTATAAGAAAGGTGGTCACAGTTGGATAAGAACGGAAAATTTTTAGTGTTTAGCTATTTTTTGAGAAAAAATGGGGCTTACCGGTTTTTGCTGATGATCAGCTTAAAACTTGGCAATATGTGGTATTTTTAGTGTATACTAACAGTTTTTTGAAATTCCTTCTTATTAAAAAGCTGAGAGATTTCTGTGAATTACAATTCTTTCTTGAGTAAAGACTATAAGTTTGAAAATCCAAATAGTCGCCATAAAAATCATAACTATAAATTAATCTTTATTGGAATTGTGATGGTTAGTCTATTGCTATTGTTTTATAGCATGTATTTCTCTAATCAAGCATCCATTGCACAGGCAAGTGCTGAGCCAATCCAAAATACAACGTTAACCAACTCGCCTCAGTTGACAACTGAACCACTTCTTTTGCCTAGCGACAACAATAGCAATTTGTCAACTTCATTAGTAAAAACAAATAGTACACACGTTTCGGCTCCTAAAAAAGAGACATATAAAGACACCCAAAGAAAACCAATCCAACTAAATACAAAAACCGTCAGTGTTCGTAAAAAAGATAGCATGGCTGCTATTTTTAAACGAAATAAATTAAGTTCAAGAACCTTGCATCGTCTGGTTTATGAAACCAAATTAGGCAAGCAATTAACAAAATTAAAACCCGGTCAAAAAATAACATTTATTTTGGATCAAAATAGAACGCTTCACTCTTTACGCTTACAAAAAAATAAAAAACAAGCAATTGTTTTGGAACGCGATTTTTCCAGTAAGCAGGTGAAGTTTAGTTCCAGCATTGAAAATATCGCTAGTAGTCATGCTGAATTGGCTAAAACAGAAACACAAATTCCCCCCCAAATTTTCAAACCAGAATCTCGTTCAACTAAACTCAATCCGGTCAAAAAGGCTATACCAGTTTTAAAGAATGTTGTGACGACCAATATTGTGACAATTAAGAAAGGGGATAGCCTAGCCGCTATTTTCAAACGTAATAACTTAGATAAAACAACCCTACATCACTTGGTTCATTCCAGTAAACTTGGAAAACAATTAACCCGTATCCGTCCTGGACAAAAGCTTGTATTTGGCTTTGACGAGAATAAACAATTAGTGTCTTTACATTTTCAAAAAAACCGTATCGAGACACTTGTTTTACAACGTGACTTTTCGTCTCAAAACAAGTCACCCAAAAAAAGTAAGCCTGTTTATGCTTCCTATTTGGATAAAAAAGAAGTTGAGATCCGGACAAGCTTTAATAGTGGAACCATTCAAGGCTCTTTTTTTGTGGCTGCAAAAAATGCCGGATTGAGCGATGCTATGACAATGAAGTTAGCTCATTTATTTGGTTGGGATATTGATTTTGCCTTAAATATTCGCTCTGGTGATTCTTTTTCAGTGCTTTATGAAGAAAAATATTTAGAAGGCGAGAAAATTGCCAATGGGGATATTATTGTCGCCGAGTTTGTTAATCAAGGTGAGGTTTTTCAGGCTATTCGCTATACCGATGCAGGAGGTCGTACTGATTATTACACCCCTGAGGGTTATAGCATGAGGAAAGCTTTCTTACGGACCCCTGTGGCTTTTTCTCGGATCAGTTCACGCTTCTCCTTAGGACGTAGACATCCCGTTTTAAACAAAATTCGTGCGCACAAAGGAGTAGATTATGCCGCTCCTAGAGGTACCCCAATCAAAGCCACTGGTAGTGGAAAAGTTATTTATAGAGGCCGTAAAGGCGGATACGGTAAAGTAGTACAAATTCGTCACGCCAATAAATATACCACCCTATATGCTCATCTTTCGTCCTATAATCGTAAAGTAAAGAATGGTAGTCGGGTAAAACAGGGACAGGTTATTGGTTATGTAGGTAGTACCGGTTTGGCAACCGGACCACATTTACATTACGAATTCCGTGTCAATGGAGCCCATCGGAACCCATTAACTGTAAAATTACCCAATGCAGATCCGATTAATAAAAAATATAAACAAGACTTCCGCAAGCTCTCCAATACACTGCTATCCAAACTTACACTGGAGAAAAAACAGCAGGTCGCTTCGGCTCAATAAAGTTTGAAACTTAAGAGAAATTAATGGCATCTGAATACTATTTAGGCCTTATGGCTGGAACAAGTCTAGATGCCATTGATTGCTCCTTAGTTAGCTTTGAACATAACCAGCACTTTAAGTTGATTCACAGCTATTCCGAAAACCTGTCCAGTCAAGACAAAACTAAGCTGTTATCACTCACCAAACCACAAGATAATGAATTAGAACTATTAATTGAAATGGATGTTCGTTTGGGGAAGTTATTTTCTCAAGCCTGCCTCAATACGCTTAAAGAAGCAAAGTTTTCTAGTCACGAGATTATGGCAATTGGTTCCCATGGCCAAACTATCCGACACTTTCCTGATGGACAGTTTAAAAGTACCTTACAAATTGGCGATGCAAATATTATCGCAGAGACAACTGGGATTACCACCATCAATGATTTTAGACGTCGTGATATGGCTGCAGGTGGACAAGGCGCACCATTAGTTCCACCTTTTCATGCGGCTCTCTTCCAAGATAGTAATCAGGACCGATGTGTCGTTAATATTGGCGGCATAGCCAATATTACCTGTTTGCCGGCTGATTCCCACCAATCCGTTATTGGCTTTGATACTGGGCCAGGAAACACTTTAATGGATCTATTCTGTCAACAAACTTTAAATAAACCATTCGATAAAAATGGTGATCTAGCACGAACGGCAGAGGTTATTCCCGATTTATTAAGTGGCTTTCTCGAGGATAAGTACTTTTCTCAGCCTTATCCTAAGAGTACAGGACGAGAATATTTTGGAGAGGCATGGCTAACAAATAAAAAGCGAACGTTCCCTTCATTATTCAAACACGAAAACTTAGGTATTTTAACGACTCTTACCGAATTAACCGCAATTAGTATTAGTGAGCAAATCAATTCAGCTATACCAAATGCCAAAGAGGTATTAATTTGTGGTGGTGGGGCAAAAAACAACTATTTACTAGAAAGATTATCCCATTATCTACCAAATAAAGAGGTTTTAAAAACCGACAATTTTGGCTTATCTGCGGAGTGGGTAGAAAGTTCAGCATTTGCCTGGCTAGCGATGAAAACCGTGCACAACCAGGCTGGGAATTTGCCTACCGTAACCGGAGCCAAACATCCTGTTATCCTAGGGGCTATTCATCCTGGAAGGACGAAAAAAAGTTAGTTAACCGGGAGAGAAGGAGGAACCACAACCACAAGTCGTAGCCGCATTGGGGTTACGAATTACGAATTGAGAACCTTCTAAACCTTCCGTATAATCAATTTCAGCGCCCACTAGATATTGAAATGACATTGGATCAATCAATAACTTAACCCCTTGATTTTCGACCTCAGTGTCTCCGTCATTACTGATTTCATCAAATTTGAAGCCATATTGAAAACCAGAACAGCCACCGCCGGTCACAAAAACTCGCAGTTTTAAATTTTCATTGCCCTCTTCTTCGATTAGGGCTTTGACCTTCATTGCCGCTGAATCTGAAAACACTAATAGAGTATCTTCACTCATATTTATTTTCTCCCATAAAAATGGTTTCTATTATTCATTACTTGACAATAATAGTCAAGATTAACACTAATATCCTGTTTTAAACTTAGAAAAGCCTGTCGACTTTGTAGCGAGATTTAATTTAGGCAATTGATTTTTCTAGGTTTAAGAACGACCCAATCCAATATTTAATTTAATGCCTTGGTTTCTTCCACTTCTAACTTAACCAATGACTCTTCTTCGCTTATAGCAATTTGCTCTTCTTCTTGTTCGGCTTCCGGAAAATGTTCTAAATTCCCATTGACCTCAGCTCCAACGGCCATTTCTATCACATGATAATAGACATTACCATGTACCCGGGCTTTTTTAGCGAGTTCCAAATGATTGGATGCATAGACATTACCTTCGATATTGCCATTAATAATAATATTGGGGATATGTATTTCACCTTCAATATGGCCATGCTCACTTATGGTAATACAAGTACTATTATCATTATCTGGCGCGGTAATATTACCAACAATTTTTCCGTCAACGTGTAAACCACCGGAAAAATTAATATCACCGATAATTTCAGTGCCACGGCCAATCAACGAAGTGACGCGACCGTGATGCCTATTTTTTTTATTTCCCCACATAACTGATTTCCTTAAAGTCTTGCCAATCTATTACGTATTCAATGTCTTCAAATTTTTGTTTGGAATGTTTGATAATCACTTTAATTTGTTTAATCACAACACCAGCGCTGACCTTTATTTTTCCTTGAATATCTTGGTAATAACGAAATTTATATTTTTTCGCATTAATAACTTTGCCTTTAGCATCAAGAACTTTAATTTTACCATTCGACTCATTGTTATCTAGGATAAAACGTAGCTCAACAGTTCCTCTAGTATATGAACGCTGTTTCGATTTTTGTGCCAAAATAATCTGATAATGATAGTTTTTCGGATTACTTTCACTGTCTACCGCAGCTTTTTTATCCAGTGGATAAACTTGTAATTTTTTTAGATAAACACCAGAATTTTTACTGGTGGGTTCGACAATACTTTTATACAAAGCCAAATCCCGATTCAAGCGATCAATTTCTAACTTTAAAGTTGAGAACTGTTGCTCTAGTAATTTTGAAGCTTGACGCTCTATTTCCCTATCGTGATCGACTTTAATTTTCTCATGCTTCAATGTTTGAATTTCATCTTGTTGAGTCAAGATTTTTTCTACCACGCTTTCTTCACCACCTAATACAGCGCCTAAATCGTATTCAGCTTTATAATAACCAGCAAAAAACACGAGCAATAAACTGGCTAAAAATATGATTAAATAGGTTAGCAATTGTAACCAATTGCGCCTTAAAACAACGACTGGTGATTTCATTCAGAGTCTATTCTTAGCAAATTCAAGGCATTAAAGCGACATTATTAAGTCCCGCATTTTCTTCTAAACCAAGCATCAAGTTCATATTTTGTACAGCCTGGCCAGCGGCACCTTTTACTAAGTTATCAATTACCGACAAGATGACCAGAACATTACTATCTTGTGGTTTATGAATGGCAATACGGCAGGTATTAATACCTTTGACTGAACGTGTTTCAGGATGGCTACCCGCAGGGAGCACATCAACAAACAACTCATTTTCATAAGTATTTTCATACATTTCCTGAATAGCCGACACATCCATATCTTTATTCAAGGTAGCATATAAAGTGGCATGAATTCCCCGTATCATGGGAGTTAAATGCGGAACAAAGGTTAAGCCCACTGATTTTCCTGCTGCAATTTCCAATCCTTGTTTTATCTCAGGCAAATGTCTATGCCCTGGGACCGCGTAAGCCTTAAAACTTTCAGTTGCTTCACACAATAGGGTGCCAACATTGGCTTGCCGACCAGCCCCACTAACCCCTGATTTGGCATCAGCAATAAGGTTGTCAGCACTAACAATACCCGATTGAATCAATGGTAAAAAACCTAATTGGACTGCGGTCGGATAACAACCTGGATTGGCAACAATTTTGGCTTTAACAATCTGTTCACGGTTTACTTCAGGTAAACCATATACAGCTTCGGCTACAACGTCGGCACACTCATGTTGCATACCATACCATTGTTCCCAAACTGCAATGTCTTTGATTCTAAAATCAGCAGCTAAGTCAATTATCTTAACCCCATTTTCTAATAAGGTGGGTACTTGTTTCATAGCCACACCATTCGGCGTTGCGAAAAAGACCAGGTCACATTGGCTTAATTTGGCAATATCTGGTTCTTGAAAGGCTAAATCATAAAAACCGCGTAAGTTAGGAAACATATCGCACACTTTAATGCCTGACTCAGAACGTGAAGTAATTATCTCTACTGAAACATTAGGGTGTGTGGCCAAAATCCGTAATAATTCAACTCCGGTATATCCTGTTCCACCTACAATTCCGACTTTAATCTTTTCCACTGCTTAAACCTATGCTTTAAAAATTCTATTTGAGGATGCAATTATATCGAGGAGCTCATCAGACATAAAGAAAAGAATGTTTATTTGCTTGTCTTATTTAATTTCATGGCCCTTAAAAATTCTGCGGCCAAGGCTCTATAAATCGGCTCATTATTAAAATATTTAGATGCACCATTAGCAATTAATGTCACCGCCAATAAGGGTAATAGTAAATGAATATTATCCGTCATTTCGACAATTAAAATTGCAGCAGTGATTGGAGTTTGTACCACTCCAGTAAAGTATGCAGCCATTCCCAATAAAACAACTAATGATGCATTTACACTAGGAAACCAAACCGAAATTTCAGTTCCGATTCCTGCACCAATAGATAAAGTGGGTGAAAAAATTCCCCCCGGAATCCCACTCCAATAAGAAATCACGGTAGCTAGAATTTTTAAAATCGAATATTCCAAATCCATACTTTGTTGGCCCGCAATAAAATGCTGAATTTCAAAATATCCTGTACCAAAAGTTAAACCACCAGAAGCTATGCCAATAATAGCCACTGACAATCCGCATAATAAGGCAAATCGATAGGGACGTTTTTCTCTAAATGGACTTAATAAACGCCCTACTCTGATTAAAATAAAGCTAAAACCTCCACCGACTAAACCACCCAAAAGCCCACAAACAGCAACTACAAGAAATATGCTTGAAGTCGTAATCGTGCCTTCTACGGCTCCTATATAACGATAATTTCCCAATAAAGCCATAAATATAATACTGGCAATAATCACCACAACGATAATACTGCTATTTAAACGTTCCTCATAGGTTCGAGTCATTTCTTCAATGGCAAACATAATTCCAGCCAGAGGAGTATTAAATGCCGCAGTTAATCCCGCTGCTGCTCCTGCTAGTATTAATCCTCGACCAATTTCATAATGAGGGAAACGAGCAAACCGGGTTAAAGAATAAGCAATACATGCACCAATATGTATGGTTGGTCCACCCCGTCCAATAGAGGCTCCACTAAATAAACCGAAGAGTATCAAGAGACCTTTACTAATTCCAATTTTAAAAGATAATACCTGTGAACGTTGTTGATGATTTTTCATCCCCAGTGCGGCGATAGTTTGAGGTATTCCGCTTCCAGCAGCTCCAGGTACATAGGTACGGGTGAGATAGGTAATAACGAGGAATCCGGCGGGGGTTAAAAACAAGGGTAATAATGGCATTAATTGGAACATTTTCTGGAAATAAAGCTCAATCCAATCCCCAGCAAGAACCATAGCCGTAGCCGCTAAACCGATCAATATAGCACCTAACCATAAAACCAAACGAGTACGCCAGACTTTGATGGTCATTAGCTGTTTTCGGGTTCGTTTTAAGTGGATATTTCGCATTGACAATTTTGGCTCGTAAAATGCTGATATAATAGCAACTTTGGTTACCTCACGCTACGAAACAATAAGCTTCTTTTCTTCGATATCTATCAATAGCATTGAATATAAAATAATTATAACTATCTTTAGGTTAAGCATGGTTCGAAGCAATTCCATACAATTTAAGCTATAAAACAGCAATATTGTATTTGTTCGAATATATGTCATAATATTAGTTGGCAAGTTTTAAAAACTTATCTCAAGTGAGAACCTTATGATTAAAGAAATCGTCATTGATCAAGACAAAGAGAAAAAACGCCAAAAATCAATCGCTATTGCTAAAATTTTAATGGCTATTGCTATTTATTTAATAGGTGCTGCAACCTTATTAGAATATATAAGCACGATCTCAACCTTAAAAACCATAGGCTTTATGTTGACAGCACATGCCTTCTATTTTTTGTGGAAAAGCACTCGCTATCAAGATTAGTTCATTCGTTTTTTTACTCCATTATTGATATTTAATCCAAACAGTTTTCTTTGCGATGTAGAGGGTGCAAGAAAACTGTTTTTATTTATACAATAAGCTTTTTGATCCTCTATACTTAAAAAAAACCACCCCACCTACCTTGGTTATGAATAAAAATAACAAACTTAAACGCCATGTATTCCAAGCAGGAGCCCCTATTTTTAAAGAGGGCGAGGTGGGTGATACTGCCTATATTATTGATAAAGGTGCGGTAGAAATATCCACTATTCATGAAGGAGATAAGATTGTTCTTGCTCATTTAGAAGAAAATGATCTATTTGGTGAAATGGCTCTTATTGATAATGATTTACGAACAGCAAGTGCCACAGCATTAAAAAAAAGCAAAGTATTTATCCTAGAACGGGAACGTTTACAAGAAGATTTAGAAAATGCTCCAAAAGCGATAAAACTAATGATGAAAGTCGTATTAAAACGATTTCGTGATACGCGTAATCATTGGCTTCATTCTGAAAATCAATGTTCCGACAATCCCCAAATTTCCGCACAACAGCTCCATCAGGAAAAAAGTATTGCAGAAGATAAACACTTGCTCGCATCAGATCTACGTTTCGAATCAGAAATTGACACAGGCATGGATAAACGGGAGTTTATTCTCTATTATCAACCCATTTATAATATTCAAACCAAACAAATTAGTGGCTTTGAAGCCCTAGTTAGATGGCGCCACCCCCATAAAGGTATTTTATCACCTAATGACTTTATTGGCATGGTCGAACAGACGGGGCAAATTATTCCAATGGGCTCCTTAATCTTAGAAGAAGCTTGCCAAGGCTTGAAAAGGATCCAATCTTTTTCAGACGATCCATTAACCATCAACGTGAACTTATCGGTACGGCAACTCGAAGATTTTAATAGTGTCGATAAAATTATTGATACGGTTGTCAAAAATCACTTGTCTCCAGCTCAAGTTAAGCTGGAAATTACCGAAAGCTTATTAATGAATGATCCAGAACAATCCCAAGTTCAGTTGACTCGTTTACATGAAGCGGGATTTAAGTTAATTGTTGATGATTTTGGGACAGGCTATTCTAGCCTTTCTTATTTGAGCCGTTTTCCCATAGATAGTATCAAAATCGATCGCTCTTTTATTACCAAAATGAAAGACGATCACCGAAGTATGACCATTGTTCATGCAACCAATAGCCTGGGACATAATTTGGATATGGAAGTTGTTGCAGAAGGCGTGGAAGATGAAGAAGAATTACAAATTTTAGAATCCCTGAATTGTGACTATATTCAAGGTTTCTTTATTTCTAAACCATTACCAGAACATGAAATTATTCGTTTTTTAGTGACCCAGCAATAATCACTTATATTGCCAAAATTTCAAAGCAATCTTTTAGGCCCTGAATTTGTTCTGTATTTAAATCATAATCAAATACCAGATGCGTTCGATATAAACGGGTTATTTTTGCCAAGATCAAAATTTGTAAAGCATCATTAAATAAGCTCAATTGAGATTCTGACAAGGAAAAAACCTGTTTATAAGCATTAAAAAAAGCCATTGCGAGTTGTTTATTGCATTGGTTCTTTTGAATGGAAAATTCAATCATCCCATCAATTAGATCAAAAATTCTAAGTCCATAACTGAGTTGTTCAAAATCGATTAGATAACACTGATCAGCTTGAAATTTAAAGTTCTTCGGTGCAACATCTCCATGCAAAAAACTCTCAACTTCATTTAAACCACGAAGTATTTGTTTTAAGTCTCCTAATTCTTGCTCCGAATAACAAGTCATTTGGCCTCGTTTAACAAAACCTAAAGCATTATCTATCCATAAATTATATATGCTATTTTGTGAATATTTTTCATTCATATCGAGCTCAAGATGACTTGAGTCTTTATGAAATCGAGCTAAAAGGTTTCCAGCCTGTTGCGCCTGTGAAATGCTGATTTTTTTGCTAAACTCACCATCGATATAGTCAAATAGAACACTCTCATTACCATTAAATTCACCGATATAATCTCCTGAAAGAGAAGCGACCGGATAAGCCAACTCTAGCCCGGTGCTCCTTAATTGATTTAGTAAATTAATTTCATGCTTTACCATACCCACTTGTAAACTGGTGGCTTTATTATATACCTTAAAAACATAGTTTTTTTCAGGTGTTATCACCTTATAAACATAATTATGCGATGCAGCGGAAAACTTTTGAGAGCTTATTTGACTAAAACCAAAGCCCTTTTTAAGTTGCTCATTGAGAGAGGGCTTACTATAAAGCAAACACCCTTTATATTTCTGGATAAAACTCTCTTTGGTTTTATTGTCACCTTTGGATGGGAAAAATAAATAGGCCTCAATTAAATGTTGATAAAAGGTGACACTTGGATACGCCTGGCTCAAGGGAGAAGACTGACTATTGCCTAAATCTCCCAAGTGATAATAATAAGCCGATGGCGGTTGATAAAAAAACTGTTTCTTCCATTCTTTAGGAATCTGGTCCAGATAGTCTTCATCAATTTCGATGAAAATATCAAAATCTGAGGCAAGTTTAACCCAGTCATAATGAACAAATGGAGCCTGATAGTTCCCTGCTTTTTCCCAATTCAAAGAGCCAAATAAGTAAATTTTCTGGACACAGGCTAGTGGAGCTAAGGTTTCATCAATATACTTTTTAAATTTATCTGCAATATATTGAATGTAATTTTTATTAAAACGCTCCTTATCGGGCTTGGCCATGAAAATATTATGTTGAGTGTATAAATCCAATAACTTATTGTACTCTGCCTTCATATCGATCGACGCATTATTAAAGAGATTCACGCTAGGATTATTATTGATGGGGTCGATATACACATCAAAAATTGAAAAGTTTTTTATATATCCTTTTTCAGCCTGTTTAAATAAAAAAAGCAGTTTTAATTTTAATTCATTGATGGTTTTGATATCCATACTGGTTGCCAATTCGGATACAAACCGACTGAGCGGAATAAATTGATTCTCACCCATACTCTGTTTATGTTCTGATGGCACAGTAATTTGATTAGAACCAGAATCTAAAAACGTGATGATTTTTTTATGGGCCTTTTCAAATATCTGTTTGGACTTATCTGAACGGGTAATAACATACCCCAATCCATTCAATACTTGACGCGTTTTTGAATAATATTTTTTTTGAACCCCTATTTGAAGTTCTTCTTTGTCTTCTGTCACTGTTTTGATAATGAGCTTGGGGAAAAGATCATTGATATGCAATAATTCTAAGGGGTCACTCTCACTTCGATTTTTTAGGGCAAATAACGATTGCGCCATACCTTCAGCTAATTCTAAAAAGGATGATTTATCCAATAATAATTTGTAATTGCGCAAATGAATATGAAATCCATCAGTATTCTCTTCAATGGAAATACGTTGTGGATTGTATTTAATCGGATGCTGTAAACGTTCTCGATTCCAAAAGGTTTTAACCGTATGGTGTTCATTGGTATTGGGTAGAACACCGTCCTGATAGCCGTTGGCTATTTCTGCTAAAACATCCCCCTTATAACGATCAATTGACTCAATCAGTTCTTTAAATTCGGCAACCGATAATTCAATTCTAAGATCTCGATAATGAAAATGGATATTTTCACCCATATCAAAAAAGAAACAGCGATATTTTTCCTCACTAATGCCTTTCTCTGAGTGAAACAATTGATCAATTAATATACCCATCCCAATACCTAATCAAACCTATTCTATGCTTGAACCAATGAATTTTTATAGTTTAAAATGACTATACCCAATTTGTTCCCATTTGCCTATTATTATCAATTCCATAGCACTATACTAAGAAATAAAATCAATCAATCTTTACCTTTAATCGAGCTTGGTCAATCTGCTTACCCAAGCCAATAATATGGAAATGAGAGCAAATTTTCCTATACAAAATCGATAGAACTTAATATTCTTAATAATAATCCCTAAGGTATTGACTTAAATCTAATAAAAAATAGCGTCTATAAAGGTTATGAACAAACTATTCTTACCTACTATCTTTTTGTTTGCTTATTTATTAACGACGAGTCTTATCGCTAACGAGTCAGTACCCCAAAAACCCGCTATTCAGTCTACGGCTTTAGACCAAGCAGTTGTCCTTTATAAAAAGGGACAAAAAAACCAAGCAGAAGAGAAACTAAAGCATTATCTTCAATCCGCTGATTTTCAGAATATTTCCCAACGCTCTTTAATCTATAAATCTCATCTCACCCTAGCAGATATTTATCGACGTCGTAGCGCCTACATTAACGAAGCCCAACTTTTTGAACAACTTTATTCTCATCTTAAAAATTGGGGATTGGAAAAAAGCATAGATGCGATAACCGTTCAGCGTCAATGGGGTGAAGCCTTAATACAAGCCGGAAAGGAAAATCAAGGGATACAAGCCTTAAAAAGCGGAATTCAATTAGCTGAGCAAATTGTTCCAGCCTATGATATTCGTTTGGCTAATTTGCGGTTGATTTTGGCTCAGGCGCATATCAGTCGGATGGAAGTCGATTTGGCGAAGACATTATTACAGCAAGCCAATGCAGCCATCGAGAAAAATACCGATCGCACCAGTTCCATATTAAAAGGTCGTCTTATACAAACCCAAGGCGAATTATTTTTCCGTCAGGCAAAAACTAAAAAAGCTTCCCTAACTTATGCTAAAGCACTAAAACACCGACAACAATTATTGGGCTCCAACCATTTGGAAACCGCCCAATCACTGATTGCTTATGCCAGTAGTTTAAAAGGATTACATCGTTTCCCAGAAGCGGAAGAATTGTATCGGCTGGGTTTTCGAATTTATGATACTCAGCTAGGAAGCGATCATGTTTTTATTGCCAATATACTTAACAACCTGGGACAACTCTACTATTTGCAGGGGCGCTTTGCCGAATCAGAAGAGGTTTTATTTCGCGCTCTGGATATTAAATTACACCATTTTCCAGATAATCATATTTCCCTTGCTGAAACCTATAGTCACCTGAGTTATGTGTATTTTTATCTCGATGAATTTAAACAGGCCGAACAATTCCTGGATAAGGCTATAAAAATCTGGTCCTTACCGAATTCCTCAAGACCTCGTTATAAGGCTAATGCCCAGGTATGGAAAACCATTATTGCTTACCATTTAGGGAAAGATTTTCAGGTGGTTGCCAATGAGATGTTGCAAGTCATCGCCACTTTACAATCCATCTATGGCGACAATTCAGTCATCACCGCCGATGCTTTTTACCATTTAGGCAAGTTGTATCAGCAGGAAAAACAATACTCACAAGCGGAACAGGCCTATATAAACGGTTTAAACGCCGCCGGACAATTCGGCACGGGAGACCGTCTATCGGAAATTTTATTGCATGCCAAACTGGCTGAAGTATATATGCAAACTGGCCAGACTCAATCCGCCTGGTCGGAAAGTAACCATTCAATAGAGGGTTTGCAGCTACGAATAAAACGATTTTCCGGACTCCGTGCGCATAGCTTGGCCACCGAATTAAAATCCCTGCGTGAAGCGGTCATTAGTGATATTTCCGTTTTATACGACATACTACAAAATGATTTGGGAAATTCAATTGGGCTGACTAAAGAGCAACTCTTGGAACAAAGCTTTAAAGCTGCTCAAATCTCACGCGCCAGTAGCGTAGCCCGCTCACTGGCACAAATGGAACAGCGCTTTGCCAGTGGCAATAATGAGCTGGCCGTGATGATTCGAACCCGCCAAGATTTAATTGAACGATGGCAGGAAATCGATAGTGTTCTGGCTGCGACTATGAATATGAGCGAAGCAACAAAGGATCGGCAGGCCGAGGCTGAACTGATTAAAACCGCGCAAGCGCTGAAACTCGAAATCGAAAACACCGATAAAGAACTCAAGAAAAAATATCCGGATTATACCGGCTTAACTCAATCTAACCCGCTAAGCATAAAGCAAGTGCAAAGTCTTTTAAGCGGCGATGAAAGTTTATTGGTCTATCTATTTGGGAAGGAAAAATCCTATTTATGGGCAATATCCCCGACTCAGGCTGATATTTTTCAATTAGCCGTATCTGAAAATGAACTCTTTGATACGGTATTTATTTTACGCTCCTATTTGGAACCGGTCCCAAATCAAAAAGACAGCCAAGTCCCGGCTTTTCCGATTATACAATCACATCAATTATTTAAAAAAATTCTTCAACCCGCAATGCCCTTGTTGACCGATAGCAAGCAATTATTAGTGGTTGCCGATCAAGCCCTACAGAGTTTGCCCATTTCACTATTGGTTTTAACAGAACCTAAACAAGCGATAAAAACCCCAGCTGAGCACATTCTGGTCGATTGGCTTATCACACAAAAAAGCATATCCGTACTGCCAGCAGTCGCTAGTTTGGAAATACTAAGACAGGAAAGCATAGAGGCTGATAGCTCAACAGCCTTTTTGGGAATTGGCGATCCCGCCTTAAAAAAATTCTTAGCCTCAACAAATGAGACTTCTCAAAAAAGCCCTGGAAACTTATCGACTGAACAAAGCGATAAGAATACGACAGCAGATAATGCCAGAGGTGTCAGTCGTGGCGTCACTAGAGGTGTGAGTAGAGGAGTAAGTCGGGGGGTAAGTAGAGGAGTTAGTCGAGGTCTTAGTCGCGGATTGAGTCGAGGCCTGGCCCGTGGTGTCAATCGTGGTTTAAGCCGTGGTATGAGCCGTGGAGTCAATCGGGGAATGAGCCGAGGACTTAACCGGGGGATCAATCGAGGGGTTAACCGTGGGGTAAATCGCGGGGTTAATCGAGGCATACTATCTAAAATTAGCGATAATCTGGGGGCTTATGTGGAGCTTGAAGATATTGCCTTAATGATTGAACTACCCGATACCGCCAATGAGTTACGCTCTATCTCAAATATTTTATCCAATCAGCAGAATAAACTCTATTTACGTGACAAAGCCACTCGCAGCCAGATCTTAAATATGAATACTGAGGACTTTAAAATTATCCAATTTGCAACCCATGGATTAATGGCCGGAGAATTTCAGGGATTGTTCGAACCCGCCTTAGTCCTGACACCGGAACTGGGAAAAGAATCTTATGATAATGGTTTATTAACCGCCAGCGATATTAGCCAACTCAAACTCAATGCTGACTTTGTGGTGTTATCTGCCTGTAACACCGCTGCACCAGACGGTAGCCCCGGTGCCGAGGGTTTATCCGGTCTGGGCCGAGCATTTTTTTATGCCGGAAGCAAAACTCTAATGGTCACCCATTGGGAAGTCATGTCTGATGCGGCAGTTAAAATGACCACGCAAATCTTTGATTATTTAAAAAACAAAAAGAGCACCGATATTCCTCTAGCCCATCAACAATCAACCCTACAGTTAATCCATAACAAAGAAAAAACTTTTTATGCACATCCCATGTTTTGGGCACCGTTTATGATTGTGGGAGGGGATTAGGCGCTTGTCTGATGTAAAGAAGCCCTAGTTTAGGCAAGCTGGTGTTAACCCCACGATAAATAAACCCGTCTATTAACAGCTTAATAATTCAACAGAGTAACACTCATTGGCTAATAGCTGCCATTCAAAATCCAAAAGCTGAACATTCATTTAATAATATAACCGCCAACCTTTGCATGAATTTTTATATCATGCAACAATAAGAACAAATAACTAACTCTAGTTATTAATAAATCATCTGATAATTCATAAATAAACCTTATCCATAAACTATTTATTGCTCATAGTTTAATACTATCGCGGAAGGAATTGTCAACTGTATAGTGTATTTTTGAGCAATAATCCTAATTAGTTAAACAAAAATTAGTCAATGGCTGGTTAGAGCGGTATATTTGAAATGGACCTTTATAATAAAATAAGAAAGCTCTCATTAAACAAACTATTAGGAATACTGCACAGAGGTATTCATTTCGGTTTTTGCCCTATTTGTGAAAAAAATACACTCTTTTTCAAAAGCGAAAAATGGTTGCGTGATCATTACCATTGTTTTCGCTGTTTTAGCATTCCAAGACAAAGAGCAATCATTCATGTATTACAAACTTATTTCCCGGATTGGAGAAAATTAGATATTCACGAATCCTCCCCTAATGGGCCGACATTCGATAAACTGGCATCAGAGTGCCAAAACTATACTCCAACCCAATATTTTCCCGAACAACAAAATGGAACAATTCATCAAGGTTTTAGATCTGAAGATCTCTCAGAACAAACTTTTGCAGATGAATCTTTTGACATTGTTATTACGCAAGACGTTCTGGAACATCTATTAAATCCTGTTCACGCCCTCAAAGAAATTAGTAGAACCCTGAAACCAGGAGGTGTTCATATTTTCACTGTTCCTTGGTATTCTCATCAGCCTACCAAAATAAGAGTAAGAAGTGAAAATGGCGAACTTGAATACCTTGAAAGACCAGACTACCACTCTAATCCTATTAATGAAAAAGGCTCTTTGGTGGTTACAGAATGGGGGGAAGACTTGATTGACACCATTTATCTCAGTTCTGGTATGCAGACAACGGTGATTAATCTTAACATTAAACATCTGGGTATAAGGGCAAAATTTATTGAAGTATTTATTAGTAGGAAAAAAGCAACCAACACAAAGGACCTAACCCATCTTCGTGACTATATTGAATACTTTCTAGTAATAACAGTTACTTAGTTTTTTCAAATCGATCAAGTTGGCACTACAGATTTTTTAGTTTTGTCTATAATGGTTTTTACGTTTCCAATCAGATC
>Ga0209692_10003090_pt1 | contig 16633 bp, 13 predicted proteins | sample tdDd472_FD_187129 | JGI IMG/M metagenome (GOLD analysis project Ga0209692, IMG submission 187129) | Marine sediment microbial communities from the Atlantic coast under amendment with organic carbon and nitrate - tdDd47.2 (SPAdes)... | ecosystem: Environmental > Aquatic > Marine > Coastal >...
GAGTCGTTAGTCCAGTTAAATTGTGGAACTGCCGTACTGAATGCTCCCGAAATATTTGTGGCACCGAGGGCATTCATCCCGCTAATAAAACTCAAAGCGGAGTTTTTGTTCGTTTCGTTAAATTCAAGATGGGAGGGAGAGAGTGGGGTAATATCACTCGCGAAACTAATCACGTTAAAATAATCTCCCTCGTTGAGATTATTCACGATAAACTTTCCGGCTTCCCGTGCCTGCACGATTTTTTGTCCGCTCATACTGCCTGATCTATCAACAATAATGGTAAACACCTTGTTGATTATATTCTGGGTTGATGGGTCCGGCTCAACGATAAAAAGGAAATACCCGCCTGCAATTGAATCCGCAACACTTGCAGAATCCTGGATGAATGTACTCATCGCACTTATACCAAGTTCATCTGCACTAAGTTGATATGAGAAAAAATAATCCACTGATGCGGGTTGCAGGATAGAAGAATATATTATCTTGCCATAATTGGAGCCTATCTGCAAAAATGCACCGGGATGACTTATTGATACAAGCGAATCAATTGAACGATCTGAAAAAAGTTCAAAAACTATCTTTAGACTATCCAGCGGCGAAGTTTGTATCAACGAGTAGTTATTCGGGTACTTAAAAAACACATCGCCATACTCGTACTGAAGAAGCTGAACATATTTTAATTCTACTTTAAGGACAGAATCAGCTTCGAGTGTTTGAGGGATGGGGAATCTTACCTGATTTGCTCCCAGGTAATCAACGAGGTTTTGCGCAGGTTGCGGACCGCCGCTGCCTCCGCCGGTGGTATCATTTGAACCGGGTGCAATGTATGCTTCGAACCATTCGCCATTAATGTACCATCTTAGATTTGTTGCACTGGCACCTTCGGGCAGCGGGAATGCATAAGTAATCTCCTTATCTGCCTCGAGATTGTTAACGAACTCCTGCATCGTGGTCACAACTGCAACCTGATTATCTACTACTGTATTAATTTTGCTGTGGGAAAGACGTAATACGGTGCCTGCAATTTCATCTACAATTCCAACACCGTTTGCTGCCAAATTGGAAAATATTAAAAGCGATAAAAAAAGTATCCCTTTTTTGAACATTTTACCTCCCGGTCAAAGCCCTCGACCAAGTTTAGTTAAACAATTGCCTCTTTGAATATTTCTGTCTTAATATAATTTTCTTTAGTAACACTTGCTACATTTTGGGTTAAAATTTTTGCAGGTCAATAATTTATGACCTTTTAGAATCACACCCCGTATTCTTTTTTAAGAATATTCCTGAATCGGGTTCCACTTATGTAATGGTCTGCCAATAGCCTGCCATCTTTGATTAGTGAAAACACACCATAACCCGTGGGGGCGTTCTGTGCGTCTAAGTAATTCGTGATGGGAATTACATTCAGGCTGATATAGTTGGCAATTGCAACTTCCGTTAAATCATTTACCGATTTTGTGAACATGGGGCATTGGTTGGCAAAAAAAAGATTTAACCCCTTTATATCTGCCCTTATCTCTTCCCATTTGTTAAAAGATACTTTTACATTTCCCGAAGTTGCCAGAAGTTCGTACCTCTCTTTGGAGCTTATCTGAACAAATCCATTTTTAAGAAATATGTCTTTTTTAGCCATCCATGCTTTATCACTTGTCATCACGGCAACATCTTTGAAACCCTTTTGGCGTGCATCTGCTATACAATCTTCAATCAGCATACTTCCCAACCCGCTGTTGTGGATTTTGCTATCAGTTATCCAGAGGCAATGAATGAACATTACATCATTAGCCGCAACTGCCCTCCATGCTTTACTTCCGGGGATATACTCTATCATCCCGGCCGGTTTTCCATCAGCTACCAGCACCTTTAGCACAAGTCCGTTTTTTAGATTATTCAGTACCCATTCTTTTTTCGGATTAAAACCATCGTGCTTATGATTTTTAAGGCATCCCAGTCCGATTTTAGAAATGTTATCTTCTTTTACCTGTACAATCTGAATATTTTTCAAAGTTACTCCGCTACTTTAACTTTTTAATAGACCCAATAAAATGACTAAATTATTTTATCAGATTCATTTTCCCGGTTATCTGGTGGTGCGATTTTTTGCCGTTAAATTCCAGCCGATAAAAATAGATACCGGAAGCTAATCTTTCACCATTGAACTTGTGCTGAAATATTCCCGGGGAGGCAATGCCCGAAAATAAAGTTTCTATCTTTTCGCCAATAAAATTAAAAACTGTTAATTCAACATAACCCTGTTCATCAAGCCGATATGAAATAGTTGTTTCCGGATTAAAAGGATTCGGGTAGTTTTGGTAAAGCCGGAAATCCGGTAAATTAGCTGCATTGTTTTCCACCCACGTGGTTGGTATTTCATAAACAGATACATTGTCAATAAATACATCGGGTGTATAAACACCACAATTAAAAGAAACCCGTGCTTTATAATCGCTTTGATCTGTCATTTCAAAATCGAAAGAATAATGTCTCATCTGGGGCTTTAATATTACCTTCCCAGTTTTACTGTAATTTTTATAAGGATCACCATTTTGTTCAACTTTCATATCAATTGTTCGTTCCTGGTCAGCCTTTGCATCAAATTCAAACCTGTATTTTTTCCCCTTGATAATGGGTAAATTATCCTGAGTTAATTGAATATTCCACTCCGATTCACCGGCGAGCGTTATTGAAATATGATACAAGCCATCATCATTGACCGCACCGGTGGCAGAGGCAGTTTCGTAAGTTCCGAAATTCCAACTGCTCGCACCTTGAGTAAAATTACCGTTTTTGATAAAATCTGTTCCGGCGGGCACGTAGTTTACATATACTTCCTGTATGTTGGAGAGTTCACTAATAACCCCGCCTTCAGTGACCGATTTTACAGCGAAGAAGTAAGTCTGACCATTTTGTAATTGTGTGAGTGAAGTTAGCGGCTGGGAAACTGTATCAAATGGAACCAGATTACCAGGTGAGGGTCCTTTATACAGGATAAAACTCTTTAAATTTTCCAATCCAAAATGGTTGTGAACAAGAGCAACCTGATCAGGAAGGGATTCGGCTATGAGATAAGGTTTATCGTCGGCGCTTTCCCATTCGAAACGAAAAGCCCTGTAGCAGTAATTATACTCGAGAAAATCACCTTCATAAACAACCTCACCGGCCGGGGTTACTTCCACGGCTTTGGGCAGGTCGCCACCTGAGAAGTTGAGAAACGTATTCCCGTTGGGCAGCCGCTGTGCGTTTCCCATCCACCATGTATATAATTCGGGTTCGTGACGGAATTCCCACACTTTTTCCGCCGTCATATCCGTAGTGTTTAGTTTGAATTCCACACCCCTAGAAAACATTGGGCTGCGATAATTACCATTATCAAATATTATATAATTACCGGGTGATCCTTCTACCGGTCTGGCATAATGCTGATAAGCCAGTTCGTACTGGTCATTTGTAAAATTAAACTGATTATTAAATCCCCCCAGCCGCCAGATTATATCTCCTGTCTGCCTGTTAATTTTTGTTACTTCATCAAGGTGTCTGCTGGAAATAATAATGTTGCCATCATAATCAACAGCAATCGAGTTCATGTGAACATAATCTATTACATTGGCACGAAGATTTTCATGCCGGGCGTCGGTAATTTCGAAATAGTCGTAACAGAGCCACTCAAATACCAGGTTATGGTTTTCGTCAAATTCCTGTATATGGTTATCGACAACAGTTGCATTAGGGTAACCACCGGAAACAATCTGACTCATATCAACAGTTCTGTATCCTAAGGCGATCATAAAATAATGCCCGTCTGGTGTCATGTATAATTCATGCTCGTCGGTACCATAACCATTTGTACATTTAAACGAATCAATAATATTGTATGAAGAATCCATCGCCACGTAGCCAAAATCAACATCCCGCACGCGACGGGTTAAATATCCCGTGGGCTGGAGTTTGAAATCGCGAGATCTTGATTCCGTGCGTTGATAAAAATAAGGGGTGCCGTCATTGTTAAGTATAGCAATATAGGGGGTGTTTTCCCAGTTATTGAGGAAAATTTTTCCAGGTGCTACTTTCCCGGGATCAAATATAGTTGGCTCGAATAGAGGAAAATCACTCGGTACCGCAACACCGTTTATAACTTGTGCTTTTTCCACTGTTGGGTAATTAGTATTCGTTTTAGCCGGAATATCATCGGAAATATATCCAACAAGATTTGAAAAATCGTATTTTTCAATTGATGTAGTTGTAAAGGAATATTCAAATGTTTCTTTTGAAATGTTATTAAAAATGGAAACAAAGATTTTTTCTTCGGGCTTGAATTGTTTAGCCGGTTTTAATAGAAGAGTATTTCCGGAGATAATTGATTCGCAGAATATATGTCCGCTTAATTCCCCATTTATTTTTATATCATATCGTTCATCGGGGAAAGATTGAAATTCTTCAGGTGACACTTTGAACAGCAGGGAAGAGGAAACGCTTATCTCGCTCGCATCTGGCTTAGGATGAATATAAATAAGTCCTGTTTTTTGGTTTTGTGCGAACAGAATAAAATTAAAAAGGAGTATAAATAAGACCAACAGTGCTGATTTCATCGTAAAATCCGGTGTTTTTTGAAATAGAAGAATACTAAAAAAAGATAAAACTATTTAATCTTTTTTTATATGCTAAAAACAATATCAAACCCACGCCGGGTTTTCCCTTGTTAACCCGGATTTAGTATTCCCGGTGTTAACGGTTCCGGCAGGTTCAATTAGTAAAATTTTACATTCATTCTCAGCAACCGGCTTATGTTCCACCCCTGCTGGTACAACAAAAAGTTCTCCCGCTTTTAATTCCACATCACCATCACGGAAAAGTATTTTCATATTGCCCTCAAGAACTAAAAATAACTCGTCTGTTTCCTTGTGGTCATGCCACACAAACTCACCTTTAATTTTGGCAATTTTAAGATGATAATCATTTAGTTTGCCTAATATAACGGGCGACCAATATTCGGAAATATTGGAAAACTTCTCTAATGGATTAATTGCTTTTTTCAATTTTGCTCCTTGTTTAGAAATAAGGTTTGAGTAGGGTATGCAAACTCGATACCTTTTTGCTCGAACATTTCAAATATTTTTAAGTTTATACTTTGTTGAATATCCATGTAGGTGTTATAATCGGCTGATTCTATATAGTAAACCATCTCAAAATTTAGTGAGAAGTTTCCAAACTCTTTAAAATGTGCCCTGTCAAAACGTGTGTTGTCATGAGCCTCGATAATATTCTGCATAAGTGATGGAATCTCCCTCAGTTTTTCAGCGGGTGTTTGATATGTTACACCAACAGAGAAAGCAATTCGCCGTTCCTCCATCCGTTTAAAATTACGGATCCTGCTCTGGAGCAGGTCGTTGTTCGAGAATACAAGTTGTTCTCCGGAAAGACTTTTAATGCGAGTTGTTTTCAACCCGATTTTTTCAACCACACCAAGATAGTTATCAACAATAATAAAATCACCCAGTACAAAAGGTTTATCGACAACTATGGATAATGACGCAAAAAGATCGCCAAGAATATTCTGAACAGCAAGGGCAATCGCGATACCTCCTACTCCCAGACCCGCGATTAGTGTTGTCACGTTAAATCCTAGATTATCAAGCGCAACGAGAATAATTGTCGAAAAAAGTAAAAGTCGTGCTGCAAATGCAAGTGCGGAATAAGTAGTAACACTTGCCCCATCATTTTCAATATGTTTCGATTTGTAATCTTTTACAAAAAATGAGATAACAGAGTTACCCCAGAATGTAATTTGCAGTAATAAAATCAGCAAAAATACAATTCCAATTTTTAATTCTACTCCCGGGGTAAAGTTAAGCGAAAGAGTAGCAAGATATATCGAAAGACCTAGTATAAAGTAATTTTTTACCTCGCCAAAAAGGACATGAAATATATCATCAACTTTATTTTCTGTTTTGGGAGCGATTTTACCCAGATGTTTATGCAAAAACACTACAACTAATTTTATAATTAAAAATGAGGTGATCATGATTGCAAGCGCGATTAACCACTCTGAAACAGGTTTACCCATAAAAATTTTTTCAAAAATCATATTGCCTTACAAATTGTTGTGAATTTATTTTATAATAAACTATTTGGCACAAATTTCCAAAATAATCGAATTGTGGTTTAAATTTGGTTCTATTGAAAAATAAGGTTACGAACTTTTTTTATTTTATAATGAGATAACTTTATTATATTTTATTCGTCTATCATAGTAGAAAGAATAATAAAAGTTTAATATTGAAAAAGATTACTAAAATATTCGAGATACCCGGGCTGGAAGCTGCAATATGGCTTTCAGGAATGGTTTATCTTTTTACAATCGATGCATATTCTTGCGAACACTTTTCGTTTTGTATCTTCAATCAGCTTGGGATTGATTTTTGTCCGGGGTGCGGGATAGGACGTTCAATATCATTATTCATGCATGGTGAATTTGCTTTATCATTCGAATTACATCCGTTGGGAATACCCGCATTTTTTATAATAGTATATAGAATAGTTTCAGTGGTGATAAAAACAGTTAAAATACAACAACTATTAAACAGGGAGAAAAAAAATGGCAAATGTACTTCAGTTAATGCCTGAATTGATTGGTATGGAACAACAGTTTGTACAGACCATTATCAAAGATATGAGCGATGATGAAGCTCAACAGTTCGCCAATGTTTATCGCGTAAGGCGGAAAGACCCGCAAACTATATTGCTATTGACCCTCGTGGGATTTTTAGGTATTGCCGGAATCCAGCGTTTTGTTGTTGACCAGATTGGGCTTGGTATATTGTATGTATTAACAGGCGGTATCTGCATGATTGGTACTATAGTAGACCTAATAAATTATAAAAATATTGCTTTTGAGTATAACCAGAAGCAGGCTCAGGAAATTGCAGCGATGATCAGGGCGTACAAATAAAAAAAATAAATGCCTGATTTATCCGATCTATCTTGATTTATTTGTGCGAAAGAAGCTATTTTCATTTTAAGTATAAATGGAGTTTAAATGCACAAAGAAATTCACAAATGGTTTAGCCCCGCCTTGAATAAGGAAATGGAATTAGCCGTTTACGGTACATACGGTTATGCGCTGCTGATGTTTCCGACGGCGGGTGCGGATTTCCTTGAATATGAGAGATTCGGTTTAATTAGTGATATAAGTTATTTTATTAATTCCGGTGTTTTGAAGGTGTTTTCGGTGGGAAATATTAATCATGAAAGCTGGCTTAATAATTCAATGCACCCACCACACAAATCAATCAGGCATGGCCAGTATAATAATTATATTATATCTGAAGTTGTGCCGTTTATTCATAATCATTGTAACGGGTTAGTACCAATTATTACCACCGGGGCATCACTTGGTGCTTTTCACGCAGTGAATTTGTTTCTGCGCCATCCCGATATTTTCAAAGGGACTATCGGAATGAGCGGCATTTATGATATTAAATATTACAGTAAAGGGCATTATGACGAGCATTGTTATTTTAACTCGCCTGTTGACTATATGCCCCGTTTAACAGATGTAAAAATTTTGCGTGAAATGAGGAATGATAAAAGGATCATTCTGGCTTCCGGTGAAGGGGAGTATGAGGATCCGGGTGCATCGGTGCACATGTCAAATATTCTTCGTTCAAAAGGTGTTCCGAATCATCTGGAAATTTGGGGCAGGGATATGCGCCATGATTGGCCTACCTGGAAAAAAATGTTACCTTTTTTCCTGGGACACAGGATAAATCTTTAATTTTTAGCGGGCGGGCTTACAGTTTAATCTATAGCCCGTTCCGTGTATATTTTTAATTTCAATTGATGAATCTTCTTTCAGGTAACCGCGGAGCCTGGCAATATATACATCCATACTTCTCGCGTTAAAATAATTATCTTCTCCCCATATTTTTTCCAGAGCCTCTTTTCTTTCCAGTACCCCGTTTTTATGAAGGCATAACAAGTAGAGTAAATCGTTTTCTTTTGAAGTAAGCTTTTTGGGTTCCCCTTTTGAAATAATTACTGAATTTTCGTAATCATAATTGAACATGCCGAGTACAAACTTCTTAATATCTCTCCCTGTACCATGGTTGTAGGCGCGTTTCAGGATTGCGTTTATTCTGAGGAAAAGTTCTTCGGTACTGAATGGTTTGGTGATATAATCATCCGCCCCGATTTTTAATCCCTCGATAATATCATGCTGCATTGAACGGGCAGTTAAAAAAATTATAGGTATATCGGGTGATACAGTTCTGATTTCTTTCGCCAGAGTAAAGCCATCCTTTTTTGGCATCATAATATCAAGGATTACAAGCTTGTAAAAATTCTCTGAAAAATATCTTGCCCCCTCATCACCATCTTTTGCCAGTGATACAATAAAACCCTTTAACTGGAGGAATTCCTTCAAGATTGTTCCCAGGTTGATGTCATCCTCAACCAGCAGCAATGTCAACTTATCACTCATTTTTCCCCGGCAGATAGATTATAAATTCAGACCCTTTTTCCGGTTTGCTCTCCAGACTTATTTTCCCGCCATGTATTGTCACAATTTTTTTAACATAACTAAGTCCAATGCCGTGTCCCTTAACATCGTGAAGATTGCCTGTTGGAACGCGGTAAAATGAATCGAATATTTTGCCAGCCTCTTTTTTGGGGATACCAATACCATTATCTTTTACACTAATTTCCACACCGCCGTTTTTATCAGAAGTAGTGATAACTATTTCCGGATTTTTTTTACAATACTTAATTGAATTATCCACAAGATTGCTGATAATATTTTTCAGGTGGAATTTATCCCCGTGAATGTAGTTTGTGCATCCGGAATTTATTACTATTTCACCGCCTTGATCTTTAAGTTTTTCGGAATAGTAGTTTTTAACATCAATGATGAGAAGGTTGATATCACAAAATTCTTTTTTAAGGTTGTATTCTCCTTTTTCTAAAGAGGCAGTTGCCAGGATATCATCTACCATGTGTTTCAGGCGGTTGTTCTCATCACTAATAATTGATGTATAACGTTTTGCAGTATTCAAATCTGTAGCCAGTTGCGGCTCGTTGAGCGCCTCACATGCCAGTTGTATAGTGGAAATAGGTGTTTTGAACTCGTGTGTAATGTTGTTGATTAGATCATTTTTTATTTCGGTTAAGCGTTTTTGTTTCAACAACATTTTGATTGTAATGTAAAAGAGGTATGATATTACCAGGATCAAGAAGATTGAGAGGAGTAATAACCCGATAACCGAGCTTACAATATACCGGTTTTTTTCAGGGAAATTAAGCAGCAGGTAATCCGGTTTGGTCACGATATCGTCGCCAAAAATCCGGACTTTAAAATTTGCGTTACGCAATTCTTGCTCCGGTGCATCATCACTTATAAAAATTAAAGAGTCATCACTCCCGGCAATAACGCCAAAATCAAATCGTGTTTTAATACCCCTATCCGCCAATTCTTTGGTAAGTAACGAATCAAACTCAATGTTGGCAATACGTTCTTTTAATGTTGCCGTGTTTTGAGTATAAAATATTTCATCAACAACATCCTCAACAATTTTTGTGCGGTTTTTAATTATAGATGTATAAAATATTTTTGCACTGTCGCCCGGGGGTACTATAACAAAATTCTGGTTTGTAATTGTGGTGTCATTATCAACATTTACTTCAACTTTAACAGTTGCATTTTTGTCAAATGTACCAAATCCGGAACTGCTGGCATTTTTATCGGTGCTGCTGAAACTAAAAGTTGAGGAGTCACCATGAGATGCAAAGAAAAAGTTGGCACCATTCATGGTAAATTTATTAGTCACAACATTAAATACTTCTTTTTTATCAATTTGTTTACTGAAATCAACCAGTGCTTCGTGAACATTACGCTCAAATTTTTCATTCTCGATCTTTATCACGTTCGTTATCCAGAATATTTGAACTGTTATCAGCAGAATCACCGAGATAGTAACTAAAGTAATAATGGTATATATTTTTTTCGATTTCATGGGTTCCAAAATAAATGTTAAAAGAGTAAAATGCTTGTTTTTAACACTTTTTAACATTCATTAACTTTTCATTAACACATTCTGTTGTATGAAGATACTATTTTGCCGTTGAATATTAAACCATCATTTTTCAGGAGCAAAAAATGCAAATCTTAAAAAAAGTATCTTTGATAATGTTAATAGCTTTTTTCGGTGGAATTCTTCTTTTCGCCCAGTCGAAACCGGAAAATTTTAAGGAAAAAATTAAAAAAATTAAGAAGGGAGAAAAAATTGTTGTTTCCACCCCCGATGGCGATGTTGTTTTTGAAGGGAAGGATGCTGAAAAACTCCTTGAACGATTTGGTGCTAAAGGATTTAACTGGACTGTAGAGAGTGACGGCGATGACGAGGATTTCGTCTTTTTTACTGCCGGTGGTGATTCTTCTTTCGGCATCAAAAAGATGAATAAAATTTTTATGGTTAAGGATGCAGACAGCGATCATGATATGAATATCTCAATTTCCGATGAAAACCGTGAACTTACCATCAAAAAGGAAAATGAGGAAACTTACGTGAAAGATGTATTCGAGGAAAATGGAGAGAAAAAAACTGTTGAGCTTACTGGTAAAGAAGCTGATGAATATCTTGAAAAACTAAAAGATGAAGGTGTACTTAACGAGATCGAATCTGAAGAGGAGTTCACTTTTATTTCATCAGATGGATTTATGGATGAACCGGGAAGTCATGATATAAGTATTTCAATTGAAGATGGTAAAAAGAAAGTAGTTGTTAAATCAGTTGATGAAGATGGCAACGAAACTACCAAAACATACGAGGGAAAAGAAGCAGACGAATTTTTAGAATCAAATGCTGCCAGTCATGATATCCATTTTTTTAGTGGTAAGGGAAAAAATAAATTCAAGTTTTTCTTCGATAGTGATGGGGTCGATTCTATTGAAGATTCTATAAAAGTGAAAATCAAAAATATGAAATCAAAAAAATCGAAAGTTATTATCTACCAGGATGATAATGAGGATTAAAAATTAACTTTTATCAGAGTTAATTTATATAAGAAACAAGGCGGCTTTCCAGGGGGGAAGCCGGCCGCTGTTTTACCTTTCTCAAAAATATCAGCTACTCCGCCTGTCAATTATAAAAATATTTTAATTTTTCCTCACTTCACTTTAAGGGTTATAAGAAAATATTCTCACTATTTATCCAAATTTCCTTAATTTTAAATAAATATATCCAAAACAACCGGTGAACAGATGAAAAAATTGTTTGTAGTTATCCTCATAGCTGCGTCGGCTATCTTTATACAGGCGCAAAACGTTGTTCCGGCAACTTCTTCAAAAGCCAGGGCTGAAGCTTATACACAACGAGTTAAGCTGAATGAAAACTCAATCGTTAAAAATTTGGAATTCCGTAATGTGGGTCCATCTGTAATGAGTGGAAGGGTTGTTGACCTGGAAGTAAATCCACAAAATCCAACGGAGTTTTACGTTGCTTATGCATCTGGCGGTTTGTGGAAAACTACAAATAATGGTATTACTTTCAGCCCGGTTTTTGACAATCAACCGGTGATGACAATAGGTGATATTGCGGTAGATTGGAAAAACAAAATCTTGTATGTTGGAACCGGCGAGAACAATTCCAGCCGCTCATCTTACGCTGGTGACGGTATTTATCGTTCAACAGACGATGGAAAAACATGGGAGAATATAGGTCTTCCGGAAATACATCGTACAGGAGATATTGTTATCGATCCTGAAAATAAAGATATCCTGTATGTTGGCGCTCTCGGGCATTTATATTCACCTTCGGAGGAGCGTGGAGTTTACAAAACTACTGATGGAGGGAAATCATGGAAAAAAACTTTATATATAAATGAAAACTGCGGGATAATTGAATTACAAATGGATCCATCCAACAGTAATACTCTTTATGCTGCATCTTGGGAACGTGAACGCAGGGCATGGGATTTTGTTGAAGCCGGTGCAGGTTCAGGGATATATAAATCTACCGATGCGGGTGAAACCTGGGTTCTGCTAACCAATGCCGAAAGCGGTTTCCCCACGGGGGATGACGTAGGGCGAATCGGACTTTCAATCTATGATAAAAATCCAGCCGTTTTGTACGCAGTGGTCGATAACCAGAATCACAGGGAAGAAGAAGAAAAAGTTGAATATTCAATCACTTCTGAAACATTAAAAGAAATTACAAGTGAAGATTTCCTTGCACTTGATGAAAAAGATTTGGCAGACTATCTCCAGAGAAACTCATTTCCTGAGAAGTATAGTGTTGATGTTGTGAAAAAGATGGTTAAGGATGCAAAAATAAAACCCCAGGCTCTGGTTGATTATCTGGGTGATGCAAACGATAACCTTTTTAACACGCCGGTTATCGGGGCAGAATTGTATAAATCTACAGATGCGGGGAAAACCTGGAATAAAACTTTTGAGGGTTTTCTGGAAGATTTTGTTTACTCATACGGATATTATTTCGGGGAGGTACGTGTATCTCCGGGCGATGAAAATATCCTCTACCTTGGGGGAGTACCGATTATCAAATCAACTGATGGTGGTAAAACTTTTCGTTCGGTTAATGGCGACAACGTTCATGCCGATCATCATGCTTTATGGATAAATCCGGAGAATCAGGAGCATGTAATTAACGGCAATGACGGGGGTTTGAATATCTCTTACGATGGCGGGGAGAACTGGCTGAAACTTAACAATCCACCGGTAGGGCAGTTTTACGCGGTTCAATACGATATGGCAAAACCATATAATGTTTACGGTGGATTGCAGGATAACGGTGTTTGGGTTGGACCCTCAACTTATACCAAAAGTGATTACTGGCATCAGTCAGGGAAGTATCCCTATGAAGAACTTTCAGGCGGTGACGGGATGCAAATACAGATTGATACACGAAACAACGATATTGTGTACACGGGATACCAGTTCGGGTATTATTACAGGATAACAAGATCGACAAACGATTATAAATTTATTCGTCCTGTTCATTCACTTGGTGAAAAACCATATCGTTTTAACTGGCAAACCCCGATTCAGCTTTCTTCACACAATATGGATATCTTGTATCTTGGCTCGAATAAACTGCATCGTTCAATGGATAAAGGGGATACCTGGAGTGTGATTTCACCGGACCTTACAAAGGGAGGTAAAAAGGGGGATGTGCCGTATGGTACACTTACAACAATAAGCGAATCTATTTTGAAATTTGGTTTGATATACACCGGGAGTGATGATGGTTTGGTGTATGTGACGAAAGATGGTGGTGTAAACTGGGAAGAGATTAGTAAATCGCTACCACAGAATTACTGGGTTAGCAGGGTTGAAGCATCCCGCTTTGTGGAAGGAAGAGTTTATGTTTCACTTAACGGGTACAGGTGGGATAATTTTGAATCACTCGTTTACCGCTCTGATGATTATGGTAAAACATGGGTTAAATTGGGTAATAATCTCCCGCCGGAACCGGTTAACGTAGTAAGAGAGGACCCTGTAAATGAGGATATCGTTTACGTTGGAACTGATCACGCGCTTTATGTTTCATTCGACATGGGCGAGAGTTTCATGGGGATGAATAAGAATCTTCCGGATGCTCCCGTGCATGATCTCGTGATTCATCCACGCGACAAGGATATCATTGTCGGTACCCATGGCAGGTCAATCTACATTGCTGATGTGGAATATGTTGAGGCATTAACTCCGGAAGTAAGGGGAAGCGGTATTAAACTGTTAAATACTCCGGAAGTATGGTATTCTTCCTCATGGGGAGAAAAAGACTGGCTATGGAATGAGCCTTCAGATCCAAAAGTATCTTTCCCATTGTGGCTGGGAGCAGCCGGGAAATTGCAGTTCTCGATAACTTCCGAGAAGGGTGATGTTCTTTTTGATGAAACAAATGTAGTTGATAAAGGGTTATATTTTTATAAATATAATTTAAGTGTTGATGAGAAGGTCGTTGAAGATTATAAATCATCCCTCGAAAATAATGAGAACTTCAACAAGCGTGATTCCGGTAAGTTTTATCTTGAACCGGGTAAGTACAAAGTGATATTTTCGTACAACGGCGATAAAACTGAAAGTGAACTGATCGTAAAAGAAAAATAAACGGGTTAAAATGAACATTATTGAAGCGCAGGAAAAAATTGTAAAAGAATTTGAGAATTTGCAGGATTGGGATGAAAAGTATTCCCATATTATTAAATTAGGCCGGGAACTTGAGGCTTATCCGGAGGAGTTCAGGAACGATAAGTTTAAGGTAAACGGCTGTCAGTCGCAAGTGTGGATTCATGCCAGGGCGAAAGACGGGAAGGTGGTATTTGAAGCTGATAGTGATGCGATGATCGTGAAAGGTTTGATCGCCATTTTGATGCGGGTATATTCGGGTTACAAACCATCGGAAATATTAGCTGCATCGCCTGATTTTCTTAAAAAAATTGGGATTGACAATCATCTTTCTCCAACCAGAAAAAACGGTCTCTCGGCAATGCTGAAACAAATTCAGATGTATGCATTGGCATTTAAAACAGTGCTGGAAAAATAAACCGGTTTAATGAAGCCCGCATCTAAATTGCGGGTCTTTTGATTCTACGCACATTTTCCCGCGAATGAAATATTTATATTTGTTTCTTGAAACCGGCACGAATTTTAATTTGCATATTGTGATTGAAAAAATTTGTATTGCTTTACGTAATATGGTGCCATCAAACCGGCTCGCCGGATTTTAAGCTTAAAATGACATATTTAGCATGACAAAATTTTATCCGATATTCTTTAACTATGAAGAAGAGAGAGTCCGTGCATTCTGGAGGGTATTGATTCAGTTTGTATTCTTTTTCTTTCTGATTACAGAATCACCCCCTATTATTTCCGGATTTGTAGCCAGCGATTTTTATTTTGAATTTGTGGTTGAGATTGCATTTTTATTTACCGCATTGGCCACGGTTTACTTTTCAACTAAATTGCTTGATAAAAGAAATTTTAAGGATTTGGGTCTGTATGTAAACTCAAGGTGGTTAAAAGAATACCTGGTTGGTTTTATGCTGGGAGCATCAATATTTTCGCTTATTTTCCTGATACAATTAGCCGCGGGGTGGATAAAAATTGAAGCATTGTTATATAACGAATCTGGTATCGCCTTTTTACCGGCGATTTTAATCAGATTTGCGGGTTATTCAGCCGTCGCGGTTACAGAAGAGTTGTTCTCGCGCGGTTATCAGTTAAAAAACTTAGCCGAGGGATTTAATAGCAAAAAATTAAGTGAATCTAACTCGATAGTTTTAGCATGGGTACTTTCCGCATTAATTTTTGGTTTATTACACGCGGAAAACCCATCAGCAAACCTGATAAGTACATTTAACCTCTTTCTTATAGGTCTGTTTTTCGGGCTGACATATATTCTTAGCGGTTCGCTTGCAATCCCAATAGGGCTTCATACCACCTGGAATTTTTTTCAGGGGAATATTTTCGGATTCCCGGTAAGCGGTTTTGAGGCGTATGTTTCAGTTTTTAAAACTTCCATCCACACGCCAACATTCGTGAATGATGCCAGCTTCGGACCGGAAGCAGGGATAATTATTTTCCCCGGTTTGCTTGCCGGAATATTTTTTATGGTCTATTTTTACAAGAGAGCACACTTTAAACATTTGATTAATAATAGCATTGTTGGTTACAAGGCACAATAATCTTTTGTTTTGCGTGAAGATTATTTATTATATTTGAAATGTTCATTATGGCGCGTTCGTCTAGCGGTCTTGGACATCGCCCTCTCAAGGCGAAGATCACGGGTTCGAATCCCGTACGCGCTACAATTTTCTCCACTCTTTTGAACTACATTACGCTCCCCAATGTTTAATCTTTTCTATTTATGCTAATTATTTATATCTTTTCCGGAATGTTTGTAGAGTATTATGAAAAAATTTGAACGCCATATTTTTATTTGTATAAATAAAGGGACTGCCGAAAAACCAAAAGGGTGCGGACTCGAAGAATCTGAGGAAATTCAAAAAGCGCTTAAAGCCAAAGTTAAAGAACTTGGTTTGAATAAACAGGTACGTGTTAATAAATCGGGTTGCCTGGGAGCCTGTGCATGGGGAATTACAGCTGTTGTTTATCCCGAGCAGGTTTGGTATGGCGGAATAAAAATAGATGATATTGATGAGATTCTTAACGAACACCTTATCAAGGGCAACCCGGTTGAGAGGTTAATAATAAAAGACGAAAAATTTTATGGAAAATGATGTAAAAAAACGCGCCGGTATAATTTTCGAATTGCTGAAAAACGAATATCCGGCTGTTAAACCGGCTTTAGATTATACCAGTCCGTTCGAGTTACTGATTGCTACAATACTTTCTGCTCAATGTACAGATGAAAGGGTTAATATTGTTACCAAAGATTTATTCATGAAATATAAAACTCCTCATGATTATATAAATGTTGAAAATGAAGAGTTGGAAAAAGATATATTTTCAACCGGATTTTACCGCCAGAAGGCAAAATCGGTCAAAAATTGCTGTGCAGAGTTGGTTGAAAAATTCAATGGCGAGGTTCCGGCGGATTTTGAAAAACTAAACACACTCCCCGGTGTTGGCAGGAAAACAGCCTCCGTTGTAGCCGGGAAC
>Ga0209692_10003091_pt1 | contig 16625 bp, 17 predicted proteins | sample tdDd472_FD_187129 | JGI IMG/M metagenome (GOLD analysis project Ga0209692, IMG submission 187129) | Marine sediment microbial communities from the Atlantic coast under amendment with organic carbon and nitrate - tdDd47.2 (SPAdes)... | ecosystem: Environmental > Aquatic > Marine > Coastal >...
GAGATGTTCCTGAACCAGAATGCGGTCTTGCGCTTTAGTCATCACTTATTCTCTGATTGACGTTAACGGCCAGAGTATATCACTTCTGCCTTTGGTTTCATGATCCTGCAATGTGGGTATGCCAGGTTGCAGGATAGCGTCCGTCCTGTGGGTATAGGTGGGTTCTTGCGGGCAAAAAAAAAGAGCCTTTCGGCTCTTTTTTCCGCAAACCCCGTGGTGACGGTTTGCCTTGTTGGTGGGTCGTGAAGGATTCGAACCTTCGACCAATTGGTTAAAAGCCAACTGCTCTACCAACTGAGCTAACGACCCCTAACTGGCTGTGCTGGCTTTTCATCCAGCGAACGCGCGGCCAAAACCTCGCACTCTGAATTTGGTGGGTCGTGAAGGATTCGAACCTTCGACCAATTGGTTAAAAGCCAACTGCTCTACCAACTGAGCTAACGACCCAAACGAGGCGCACATATTACTGATATTTTTTTGGTGATCAACCCCTTTTTTTCATGGTCGACCAACTTTTTTCAATGACCGATCAAGATCCGTGCAAGTTGACCAGATACCGATCAACCTTGGGCGGAATCAAGATACTTCTTCGCCAACTCTGCCGCCCCTGAATCGGGGTACTGCTCGACAACGGAGGTCATCCGACGCCGCGCCTCGTCTTTTTCGCCCAGGCGATCCAGAGTCACCCCCAGCTTGTACACAGCGTCCGGCGCCTTGCGATGATCACCATAGCGCGTCGCAACGATGGTAAAAGCCTGACGGGCCTGCTCCAGCTGGGGTTTCGCCAGATAGACTTCACCAAGCCAGTAATAGGCATTAACGGTGAGGTCGCCCTCGGGATAGGTATCCACAAACTCGTACAGGCGGGTTATCGCCGTGTCGTAGTCTTTCTTGTTGCGGATAAGGTCGATAATGTCGTTATAGGTTTTCTGCTCTTCCGGTTCCGGCGAACGATACACCCGGGTCGGCTTCAGTCTTCCACTGTCTGCTGAAGCTCCCGCTGCAGCCGGCTGCTGTGCAGCACTGGCCCCGGACTCGACGGCCTTGGACAGCTCCAGTATCCGCTGATCCAGATCCACATAGCGGTCCCTGCCCTGCTGTTGCAGGCGACCAATCTGGTGCTGATGTTCTTCAACCTGGCCACGCAGGTCTCGCACTTCGCGCTGCAGTTGCTGAATCATGTAGAACAGCTCTGCCGTGGCCTGGTTGTTGCCAGCCTTACGCTGGGCCTCGGAGCTGTTGTTCTGGAATGCGGGTGTGGACGACTGTGCATGGGCGACTCCCGCCAGGCCAAGGCCCAGCGGGATCAGCACGGCCGCCATGAGCTGTTTTCTCATGGATACGTCCGTCTAGGTCGGTTTTACTGGAATACCAGCTCTACGCGACGGTTCTGTGCCCAGGCACTTTCAGTGGAACCACGCACGGCCGGCTTTTCTTCACCATAGCTTACGGTTTCAATCTGGCCACGGGAAGCGCCGTTTACGATCAGGAAGCGCTGTACGGCATTCGCGCGGCGCTCACCCAGAGCCAGGTTGTATTCCTTGGTGCCACGCTCATCCGCATGGCCTTCCAGGCGTACCTGCTGACGCGGGTTGTCCGCCAGGTAGCGAGCGTGGGCAACCAGCACGTCACGGGCGTCCGGCTTGATTTCGGACGTATCGAAATCGAAGTAGAAGGTGGTGATGTCACGCAGGGCTTCCTGCTCGGCTTGCTCCTGTGCGGCCCGGCGCTCGTCATCAGTCAGCTCGGAGGCGGAAACGCCGGAGCCATCCGCACCACCGTAAACGGTAGAACCGCCATCCTGATCAATCGCGGCCACGTCAGAACCGTAAGCACCCTCTTCCATGTTCTCACCGGTGGAGCTACAACCAGCAACCAGGCCGGCGGACAGGAGCATGGCAAACGCTTTTGTAGAGAAAGACATCTTCATCACGTTATTTCCTCTTTTCAGGTCTTCGTTGAATTAATTCAGTTCAGTACATTTTCAGCGGGTAACCGGCCCCCAGGCCGGCTCCCGCACTTCGCCCTCGGAGGCCGGCAGGCTATACGCCGCACCTCCGTCTGCGGATACCACGGTCAGTACGCCTTCCCCGTTCTGACGGGTTGCGTAGATCAGCAACCTGCCATTGGGAGCCACACTGGGTGATTCATCGGAGCCGGTGCGGGTAATAACCGTCTCTTCGCCGGTCTCCAGGTTCGTTCTGGCAATATGGAAGGCACTGTCGCGCTGATGAACGTAATAGACATAGTCACCCGTGGGGCTCGGTCGCGGCCTTGCGTTGTAGCGACTGCCAAAGGTAATTCGACGCGGCTCAGCCCCCGGGCGTTCCATGTGATAGAGCTGCGGCCCACCGGAGCGATCAGAGGTAAAGTAGATACCCCGGTCGGCATGGTCCCATGCGGCTTCGGTATCAATCGCCCAATGGTCGGTCAAACGCGTCAGATTGCGGCTGGAAAGGTCCATTCGGTAAATCTCGGCGTTACCGTCACGGGAAAGCGTCATCAACAGGGAGCGGCCATCGGCCGACCAGGCCGGTGCCGAGTTCAGCCCCGGGAAGTCTGCGACCTTCTGGCGCTCACCGGTAGCCAGTTCGTGGACAAAAATAACCGGTTTGCCCGTCTCAAAGGAAACATAGGCCAGTTTCTTTCCATCCGGCGACCAGGCCGGTGACAGAATCGGCTCCCGGCTTTCCAACCGGACTTTGGAGCGCTTACCATCCACATCGCTGACCTGAAGCCGGTAACGGGTCTGCTCGCCCTCACCAGACACGGTGATGTAAGCCAGCTTGGTGGAGAATACACCGGGAGCTCCGGTAATAGCCTCATACACCCGGTCACTGATGTGGTGGCCCAGCGATCGCAGGTTAGAGGCAGGAACTGCCGCCGTTTCACCAAGAATCCGCTTCTCCTGGTTAACATCAAACAACTCGTAGCGGGCCTGAATCCGATCACCATTGCGGGTCAGCTGCCCAACCAGCACATAGCGCTGCCCCAGCATGCGCCAGTCCCGGAAATACACCTCGGAGCGTTCAGAGGGAAGGCTCAGCATTTTTGATGGTTCTAGCGGACGAAACTCACCACTCATGGTCAGATCTGCCTGCACGATACTGCCCACCTTGTCCCCGGCGGGCATACTGCCACTTTCTGCGAACGGTACAACGGCAATCGGAATGGCCGACCCCGCACCTTCGGTAATACGGATCAACAGTTCCGCCCGGGCACTCAGAGATGCCGTTAAAAACAGCACCAGGCAGGCAATAACCGGTGTCTTCAGAAAGCTACCAGAGCAACGGGATCTGCTTTTCATAAACATTATCAACCTCACCGCAGTCTTTGCGGGTTGAATTCAATCGTGAACTGGCGGAAATAACGCTCAAACGTGTCACGATTATCCGGAATGGGATAGCGGTTCAATGATCGAACCGCACTCAGGGCCGAGTTATCAAACGCAGTGTTGCCACTGCTACCGACCAATTTCACACTGGCCAGTTCACCGGTGGGCAACAGTGTGATCTGCAACCTCGCCGTCATGTTTTCAGTCGCTGAGGACGGCGGATACCACGCCTGGCTTAACCGCTCGCGAATCAACGCCTGGTATTTCTCACTCTCGCTCAGCATCTGTGCTTCTCTGGCACGTGCTGCCGCGGCTTCCTGCTGGCGGCGGGCTTCCGCTTCACGCTCTTGCCTGGCCTGATCCGCCAGCGCTTCCAGCTGCTGTTCACGCAGGCGCCTCTCAGCCTCAAGACGTTTCCGCTCCGCCTCTTTGCGAGCTTCCTCTTCGCGGCGCTGGCGTTCAGCCTCTTCTTTCTTTCGCTGCTCTTCCTGACGGCGCTTTTCTTCCTCGGCCCGGCGTTTAGCTTCTTCTTGCCGCTTGCGCTCTTCCTCAGCTTTCTGCCGTTCCCGCTCTTTGGCTTCGGCTTCCGCTTTCTGGCGCGCCGCTTCACGCTCTCTGGCTTGCTTCTCTGCCAGCTCCTTTGCCTGCGCCTCTTGCTGACGACGCTCTTCTTCGCGCCTGCGAGCTTCTTCCTGAGCCTTTCGTTCCGCCTCCTGCCGGGCTTTTTCTTCAGCCTGGCGCTGGCGTTCAGCTTCTTCCTGCTCGCGCGCCTGTGCCTGCTTGCGCTCCTGCTCTTTATCCGCCTCGTCCTGCTCTTCCACCACCGGTGTCGGCCTTGGTTCAGGACTGATCAGCCGGGCCGAAATACTTCTGGGCTCCGGTTCTGGTGGCGTATTCCACGACCACCCGGCCAGAGCAATACCGAACACCAGCAGGTGCAGCCCTACCGAGACCGCCACCGGCGATTTCAGAGGAGCTTTTCCGGTACTGACGATGTCCCGCTTGTGGCCCTTCAAAATGTCACCATCATCCAATTACTGATTATCATTGGGCGCGTCGGTAATCAGGCCAATCCCGGTGGCCCCGGCAGCCTGCAGCTCAGCCATCAGGCGCACCACCACACCGTAGTCCACGTACTCATCGCCCCGGACGAGCACTTCACCGTTGCTCCGTTGGGACAGAATCTTTGCCACCTGGTCGCGCACCTCGTCCAGCGCCATCGGCTCGCTGGCGTCGTCACCCACTTCCAGATAGTAGGCGCCATTGCTATCGACAGACACGGTGATGGACTCCACGTCTTTGTCCTGTTGAATCGGATCGGAGGTTGTCTCCGGTAGATCCACCTTCACGCCCTGGGTGAGCATCGGTGCCGTCACCATGAAGATCACCAGAAGCACCAGCATCACATCGATGTAGGGGACTACGTTGATCTCAGACATCGGCTTGCGCCGTTGCTGAGGCATCATTCCCATACCTTTCATCTCGCTACACTCCTGTTACCGCCAGATGGCAACTTATGCTGCGGCCTGATCGTTGTTGTGGACCCGGCGATGCAGAATGCTGGAAAACTCTTCCGCAAAGGTTTCATAGTTCTTCAGCAAGGCGTCGGACATGGCCGAGAACCGGTTATAGGCAATGACCGCAGGGATGGCCGCGAACAGGCCCATGGCCGTGGCAATCAACGCCTCAGAGATACCCGGCGCCACCGTAGCCAGCGTGGCCTGCTGCACCTGCGCCAGACCGCGGAAGGAGTTCATGATGCCCCACACGGTACCGAACAGGCCAACGTAGGGGCTGGTGGAACCGACCGTGGCCAGGAACGGCAGATGGGTTTCCAGGCGCTCCTGCTCCCGGGAAAAAGCCACGCGCATGGCCCTTTGGGTACCTTCCATCACGGCGTCGGCATCCCGGCTCTGCTGACGAAGGCGGGAGAACTCTTTGAACCCTGCCCGGAACACAGACTCCATACCGGAAAACGGCGTTGGCTCCGCACTCACTTCTTTGTAGAGCTGGCCCAGATCCATGCCGGACCAGAACCGGTCCTCAAATTCCAGCTGAGCCTGACGGGCTTTCCGGAAGACCTGCAGGCGCTGGAAAATCAGAGCCCAGGAGACGACCGATGCCAGCATCAGCAACAGCATGACCAACTGCACCAATATCCCTGCATTCGCAATCAGATGCCAGACTGACAGTTCCGTTTCCACTGTTCACTCCCAAGTAGTTTTGTAAATCTTTCAACAAATTATACGAAATTCTTAAGAATTTCCTGCATATTTTCCGGAAGACGCCGGGGTTTGCCGGTATCCAGTGCAACACAGGCCACACGGACGTCTGCATCACACAGTAACTGCCGATCATCCGCCCGATACACGCATTGCCGAAAGCCCATCCAGACCCGGGATGCGGCTTTCAGTTCAGCTGTAACCAGCAACTGATCATCCAGCTTCGCGGGCATCCGGAAGTGCAGATTCATCTTTTGCACCACGTAACTGATGTTGTGCTCCAGCCCCGCACGAAGCCCAACGCCCTGGCTACGGACCCACTCCGTTCTGGCACGCTCCATGTAGTGCAGGTATTTGGCATGAAAAACAATGCCACCGGCATCCGTATCTTCTATGTAGACCCGAACCGGCAGTTCAAAGCTGGCAGAGGGATCACTCAAAAAGGTCGTCCTCCCGGCCGGATCTGGGCGGCACTACTCCGAAATGCTGGTAGGCATTCGACGTCACCATACGCCCTCTCGGTGTACGCACCATGTATCCCTGCTGAATCAGGAATGGCTCCAGTACGTCCTCAATGGTACCCCGCTCCTCACTGATTGCGGCCGCCAGACTCTCCACACCCACCGGGCCACCATCAAATTTCTCGATCATGGCGAGCAACAAGCGACGGTCCATGTGGTCGAACCCCTGGCTGTCCACTTTCAACATGTTGAGTGCCTGGTCGGCGATATCCGCAGTGATATGGCCGTTGGAGCGCACTTCGGCAAAATCCCTGACTCGCCGCAACAACCGGTTGGCAATCCTTGGCGTTCCCCGGGACCGACGGGCAATCTCGAACGCACCTGCCTCGTCGATTTCCACCGACGACAGCCGGGCCGAACGGGTAATGATATGGGTGAGGTCCTGGTGATTGTAGAACTCCAGGCGCTGGACAATGCCGAACCGGTCTCGCAGCGGCGACGTCAGCAGACCAGCACGTGTGGTTGCCCCCACCAGCGTAAACGGCGGCAGATCCAGCTTGATAGACCGTGCAGCTGGCCCTTCACCAATCATGATATCCAGCTGATAGTCTTCCATGGCCGGATAGAGCACTTCCTCCACCGCCGCACTCAGGCGATGGATCTCGTCGATAAACAGGACGTCACCTTCCTCGAGGTTGGTGAGCATGGCAGCCAGGTCTCCGGCCTTTTCCAGTACCGGGCCGGACGTCGTCTTGATCGAGACACCCATCTCATTGGCAATGATGTTGGCCAGAGTGGTTTTACCAAGCCCGGGAGGGCCGAAAATCAGCACATGATCCAGCGCTTCCTGGCGGCCCCGGGCAGCGGAGATAAAAATCTCCATCTGTTCGCGTACCGTAGGCTGGCCCACATACTCGGAAAGCAACGTCGGACGGATGGCCCGATCATGCACTTCCTCATATTCTCCGGCCTTGGCCGATATCAATCGGTCCGATTCAATCATGGCATTATCCGCTTGCTGGGAATAAACAACATGCCCGCTGGCTCACCCTGTAAGTCAGGTTGCACCAATTGTACAAAGGGGCGCTTGTGAGTCACGTTACGCTCTATACACATTGGTGTCATGGTTCTGTGGCCATAGCCGACACAAAAACGCCGGGTTGTTACCCGGCGGGAATCATATTCTTCAGGGCCAGACGTATCAGCGTTTCGCTGTTCATATCCGGGCCGGCCACCTTGCTGATCGCCTTGGCCGCCTCCTGGGGCTTGTAGCCAAGGGCAATCAATGCGGCCTCAGCCTCCTCCCGAGGGTCAGGCCCAGCCTGATTCGCGGTAGCCGCCCCGGCTCCAGTCGGCACATCGAGCTGAGACGGGACGAACTGCCCTTCCAGCTGCCCTATCCTGTCGGCCATTTCAATCAACAGCCTCTCGGCCGTTTTTTTGCCGACACCGGGCAGTTTGACCAGCGAATTCGCGTCCCGAGCCTCGACACAGCGGATGAATTGCTGTGCATCCAGGCCCGACAGAATGCCCACCGCAAGTTTGGGGCCAACACCGTTAACCTTGATCAGCAGCCGGAACAGATTTCGATCCAGACGGGAGGCAAAACCATAAAGGCTCTGGGCGTCTTCACGAACGGCGAAATGGGTATGAAGGGTCACTTCCTGCCCGGTCTCGGGCAGATGAAAAAACGTGGTGTAGGGAATGTCAATTTCGTAACCCAGGCCGGAACATTCCACCAGCGCCTGCCCGGGAGACTTTTCAATCAGCATTCCTCGGATTCGACCAATCAAACGGGCTCTCCTGTCGCGGCAAACCGCCGCTTATGGTTGGCGTACGCGGCCGCTTCTGACCTTACCTCCGGTCCTGGCCATACGTAATACACTCTGGTTCATATGGGCATGGCAGAGGGCAATGGCCAGGGCATCGGCGGCATCCGCCTGTGGTTTTCGGGACAGCCCCAGAAGCGCCTGCACCATGTGCTGCACCTGGGATTTATCCGCTCCACCAGTACCCACCACCGCCTGCTTCACCTGCCGGGCAGAATACTCATGGACTGCCAGGCCGCTGTTGGCGGCACTGACGATTGCAGCTCCCCTTGCCTGACCGAGCTTCAGGGCCGAGTCCGGGTTGCGCGCCATGAACACCTGCTCAATAGCGAACTCCTCCGGGCGATATTCGCCAATCAGCACGGCGAGACTGTGGAAAATAGTCTGCAGCCTCTCCGCCATTGGCTTTTCACCTACTCGGATGCAGCCACTGTCGAGGTACTCAAGAAGCCGGCCTTCAGAACGAATAAGACCGTAGCCGGTGATGCGGGAGCCGGGGTCTACCCCCAGGATGATTGCCATCCGCCTGCCCTCGGAAGTGAGAGAGTCTGGCCGTGCCGGAGATGGCGCGCCACCTCCGGCATCGTGCCTTTACTCTTTATCTTCTGCCTTGTTGCCTTCAACGGCTTTAGCAGAACGGCGCAGACGAATATGCAGCTCCTTCAGCTGCTTCTCGTCTACCTCGCCCGGCGCCTGAGTCATCAGACAGGTGGCGCTCTGGGTTTTCGGGAAAGCGATGACATCGCGGATTGACGAAGAACCGGTCATCAGCATCACCAGACGATCCAGACCAAAGGCCAGACCACCGTGAGGCGGGCAACCAAATTTCAGGGCATCCAGCAGGAAGCCAAACTTGGCACGAGCCTCTTCCTCTCCGATACCCAGGATACGGAACACCGCTTCCTGCATTTTCTCGTCGTGGATACGGATAGAACCACCGCCCAGCTCGGTACCATTGAGCACCATGTCATAGGCACGGGACAAGGCGTTCGCCGGGTCTGCTGCCAGATCTTCCGGACTGCAGGACGGTGCTGTGAAGGGGTGGTGAATGGCGGTCAGATTGCCATCCGGCAGCTCCTCGAACATCGGGAAGTCCACAACCCACATTGGCGCCCACTCGCAGGTAAGCATGTTGAGGTCGTGTCCTACCTTGATACGCAGAGCGCCCAGGGCTTCATTCACGACGGTAGCCTTATCAGCGCCGAAGAAGACGATATCGCCATCTTCCGCACCTACGCGCTCCATGATGGCCAGCGCAACGTCGTCACCCAGGAATTTCACGATTGGCGACTGCAGGCCTTCGGCACCCTTGGCCAGTTCGTTTACCTTGATGTAGGCCAGGCCCTTGGCACCGTAGATACCAACAAACTTGGTGTAGTCATCAATCTGTTTACGGGTCAGCTCGGCACCCTTGGGCACGCGAAGGGCGGCGACACGGCCTTTCGGATCTTTGGCGGGACCAGCGAACACCTTGAAGTCCACGCTTTCCACCAGATCACCCACATCCTGAAGTTCCAGAGGGATACGAAGGTCCGGCTTGTCGCTGCCGTAACGCTGCATGGCTTCAGAATACGGCATGCGCGGAAACTCCGGCAGCTCAACATCCAGCACATCCTTGAACAGGGAACGAATCATTTCCTCGTTCAGGCCCATCAGGGTTTCTTCATCGATGAAAGAAGCCTCGATGTCCACCTGGGTAAACTCGGGCTGACGATCGGCACGCAGATCTTCATCGCGGAAACACTTGGCAATCTGGTAGTAGCGATCTACACCAGACACCATCAGCAACTGTTTGAACAGCTGCGGCGACTGTGGCAGAGCGAAGAAGGAACCTTCGTGGGTACGGCTCGGTACCAGGTAGTCACGGGCACCTTCCGGGGTGGCACGGGTCAGGATCGGGGTTTCCACATCCATGAATCCGCGGCTGTCCAGGAAGTTCCGGATGTAGCTGGTCACACGGGAGCGGAACCGCAGACGGTTGATCATCTCCGGACGACGCAGATCTACGAACCGGTAGCGCAGGCGAACATCCTCGCCCACGTCGACGTGCTCATCCAGCGGGAACGGCGGGGTGGCGGCTGCGTTCAGAATGACCAGCTCTTTGCCCAACAGCTCGACCTGGCCAGTGGGCATGTTGTTGTTCTCGGTACCCGCGGGGCGACGACGAACGCGGCCGGTCACCTTGATAACAAATTCGCTGCGGACTTTCTCCGCCAGAGCAAAACTTTCAGGGGTGTCCGGATCGACCACAACCTGAGACATGCCATCCCGATCTCGCAGATCCAGAAAGATGACCCCACCGTGGTCACGGCGGCGGTGTACCCATCCGCAGAGTGTGACTTCCTGATCGATGTGAGATTCGTTAATCCCACCGCAATAATGGCTGCGCATATCGGTTCCCGTTCGTTCTGAATGTGTTCGCGTTGAATCAAAGAATTTGGGCGGCTATAGCCGAAAAGCCGCCCATTATAAACACAATGACTTTGAAAATCAGGCGTCCGGAAACAGAATTGACACCGGATATCCGGCAGCGGGATGACTATCAAAAAACCGGGGGCTAGAATGCATGGTTTGACCGGACCATGGAGTAAGACGTTGGCCACCCGAGCGGAACAGAAACTGAAAACCCGTCGAGCACTGATGGACGCTGCCCTCGCCCAACTGAGCGCAGACCGGGGCTTTGGCAGCCTGAGTTTGCGGGAAGTCGCCCGGGAGGCCGGCATTGCCCCCACATCCTTTTATCGGCACTTCGCCGAGCTGGACGAGCTTGGCCTGGCCCTGGTGGACGAAGGCGGCGTGGCTCTGCGGCAGCTGATGCGCCAGGCCCGTAAACGTATTGCCCGGGACGGCAGTGCGATTTCCACTTCGGTGGACACCTTCATGGAGTACCTGGGTAACAACGCCAACCTGTTCCGCCTGATGCTGAGGGAGCGCACCGGCGTATCCAAGCCTTTCCGGACGGCGGTGAAAGCAGAAATCGACCATTTCGTAACGGAGCTGGCCGACGATCTTGGCCGGTTTGCCGACGAACAGAACAAACCCCTGGCGGAAGCCAGGATTGTCGCCGAAGCCATGGTCACACTGGTCTTCAATCAAGGCGCCGAGGCGCTGGATGCAACCCCGAAAGAGCGAGAAGAACTCAAGCAGAAATTGAAAACCGAGCTGAGAATGATTCTGGTGGGTTCCCAGACCCTGGCCCAGTGGCAGCAGGGTCTGGATTGAGCTACTAAATCTTAGGCAAGTTGCTCAAGTAGCGGCTGCAGCTTTGCTTTCACACTGGCTAGCTGCTCTTCTGTGTAAGGTACAGGAGGCTGCTTGCCCCACACCGGGCCCGGCCAGGCCGGGTCGCCCTGATAGCGGACAATATGATGCAAGTGCAACTGGGGCACCATATTGCCCAGAGCTGCCACATTCATTTTGTCGCCACCGAACAGTTCCATCATCCCCTCACTCAATGCAGAGGACTCGAACAGCAGACGTTGCTGCTGCTCGTTCGGCAACTCATAGATTTCCCGAATGCCTGATACGCGGGGTACCAGGATAACCCAGGGCCAGGTGTTGTCGTTCATCAGCAAGACATCACACAGACGGCTTTCCCCCAGCTTGTGGGTATCTGCCGCCAAACGCTCGTGAAGCTGGAACATCAACACCCCTCCCCGGCCGTCAGACCGCTGAATGGAACTGGTTACGGCCGCGGCCAATGGCGTAGTAGATCAGGCCATGACGATCCAGCATTTCCGGCTCGTACAGGTTGCGACCATCAAACACCACCGGCTCACTCAGGGTTGAGGCAATCACATCAAAGTCCGGTGAGCGGAACTCTTTCCACTCGGTGCAGATCACCAATACGTCAGCACCCTTCAACGCCTGTTCCTTGGTACCGCACAAAGTCAGTCCCTCGTGATCCCCGTAGATGCGCTGGGTTTCCTCCATGGCTTCCGGATCGAAAGCCTGCACCTTCGCACCGGCTTTCCAGAGATCTTCCATCAGGGTGCGGGAAGATGCTTCGCGCATGTCATCTGTGTTGGGCTTGAACGCCAGACCCCAGAGCGCCACGGTCTTGCCCTTCAGATCACCCTGAAAGTAGTGCGAGACCTTGTCGAACAGCACATGCTTCTGGGCATAGTTCACTGCTTCCACCGCGTTCAGCAGCTTGGACTCGTAGTCGCAGTCGCGGGCGGTGCGGGCCAGGGCCTGCACATCTTTCGGGAAGCAGGAACCGCCGTAACCGCAACCCGGGTAGATAAAGTGGTAACCGATACGCGGATCTGAACCGATACCCCGGCGCACTTCTTCAATATCCGCGCCCAGCCGCTCGGCCAGGTTTGCCACTTCGTTCATGAAGCTGATCTTGGTGGCCAGCATGGCATTGGCCGCGTACTTGGTCAGCTCAGCAGAACGGATGTCCATGAAGATCATGCGATCGTGGTTGCGGTTGAACGGGTAGTACACTTCCCGCAACAAATCCGCCGCCTTTTCGCTCTCGGTGCCGACCACAATCCTGTCCGGCTTCATGAAATCGTTGATGGCAGCACCTTCTTTCAGGAATTCCGGATTGGACACCACATCAAAATCCAGTTCCAACCCCCGCTTGTCCAGCTGGGCACGAACCGCCGCCTTTACTTTGTCGCCAGTCCCGACCGGTACGGTGGACTTGTCCACCACCACCTTGTAATCCTCCATGTGCTGCCCGATAGATTTCGCCACTGCCAGAACGTACTGCAGGTCCGCAGAACCATCTTCATCCGGCGGCGTGCCAACGGCGATAAACTGAAGGGTGCCGTGTTTGACCGCTTCCTCGGTGTCCGTGGTAAACGAAAGGCGACCAGCCTCAACGGTGTGCCTGACGATGTTGTCCAGGCCTGGCTCGTAAATAGGAATCTGGCCGTTCTTCAGCTTTTCGATCTTGCCTTGATCCACATCCATGCAGAGCACCTGGTGCCCGACATCCGCCAGACAGGCGCCAGTCACAAGGCCGACATAACCGGTTCCGAAAATCGTAATCTTCATGCAACTTTTCCTGAAAATTTAGAATGAAAACTGTCAGTGGCCTGCTTTCTTTTGCTGCCAGATCTTTTCCCAGGCCAGCGCCGTCCGCACAATGGTGTTCAGATCATCAAAATCCGGCTGCCAGCCCAGCACGCCCTTGATCCGTGTATTGTCAGCCATCAGCGCCGCCGGGTCACCGGCTCGGCGTCCGGTTTCCTGTACCGGGAAGTCAACACCGGACTCGGCTTTCACCACATCAATCACTTCACGCACGGTGAAGCCACGGCCATAGCCGCAATTAAGCACCTGAGACTCGCCGCCTTTGGCCATATAATCCAGCGCCATAACATGGGCCTTGGCCAGATCTTCCACATGGATGTAGTCGCGGACACAGGTGCCGTCACGGGTCTCGTAGTCGGTGCCAAACACGCTCATGCCATCTCTCTGCCCGGTCACGCACTCGCAGGCAACCTTGATCAGGTGCGTTGCCTCCGGCGTTGCCTGCCCCAACAAGCCGTCCGGATTAGCACCGGCCACGTTGAAATAGCGCAGGATCACGTAATTCAGATTGCTGGCGGCGGCGAGGTCCATCATCATGCGCTCGCTCATCATTTTCGAGGCACCGTAGGGGTTGATGGGCGCCAGCGGAAGGTCTTCCGTCAGTACGGTTTGTTCGGGCATACCGTAAACCGCTGCGGTGGAGGAAAACACCATGTAGGGAACCTGATAGCGCTCAACCATCTTGAGAAGATTCAGTGTGTTACGGGTATTATTGCTGTAATACTTGAGGGGGTTGGCAACCGATTCCGGCACCACAATATTGGCGGCAAAATGCAGCACCGCCTCGAATCTGTATTCGGAGAACACCGCTTCAAGCGCCTGCTCATCTGCGAGATCACCCACCACCAACTCGCCGGCGGTCACGGCCCAGCGATAACCGGTAGACAAGTTATCAAAAACGACAATGTCGTGACCTGCCGCCGCCAGTTGACGCACAACGTGACTGCCAATATACCCGGCGCCACCCGTTACCAATACTTTCATGGAGATTCGCTTCCCTTCCCTGAGTGTTGTTTGCGACGTTGCCGGATTTCACGGCGACGCCGGCTGAAAAATTCAGATATCACCTGACCACACTGCTCTGCCATCACCCCAGCGGAAACCACTACCCGCCAGTTCAGGTGCGGCTCTTCCAGGGTTCGCCTGGCTGATTCCACAGCGCCGGCCTTGGGCTCGAGAGCGCCAAATACCAACCGGCTGACACGGCTGTGAACGATCGCGCCGACACACATGGTGCAGGGCTCCAGTGTCACGTACAAGGTGGCACCGGCCAATCGATAATTGCCAACCCGGGCCGCCGCATCCCGTAACGCCCGGATCTCCGCATGGGCCGTAGGGTCACAGCCGGAAATCGGTGCATTGAAGCCCGCACCCACTTCCTTGCCGTCCAGCACTACCACGGCCCCTACCGGCACTTCACCAACAGCACCCGCCTGGCTGGCCAGGGCCAGCGCCCGAGCCATCCAGAATTCATCTTCAGCGGCTGTCGTCACCGTCAAACAGCTCCCAGCCGATTATTCCCACTCAATGGTTGCAGGCGGCTTGGAGGAGATGTCGTAGGTTACCCGCGAAACACCGGAGATTTCGTTGATAATCCGGTTTGACACCGTTTCAAGCAATTCATATGGCAGGCGCGCCCAGCGAGCCGTCATGAAGTCGACGGTTTCAACCGCACGAATCGCGATGACATATTCATAGCGACGGGCATCACCCACCACACCCACCGATTTCACCGGCAGGAAGACGGCAAACGCCTGACTGGTCTTGTGGTACAGGTCAGCACGATGCAGTTCTTCCAGGAAGATCGCGTCGGCACGACGCAGAATGTCCGCATACTCTTTCTTGACCTCGCCGAGGATACGAACGCCCAGCCCAGGCCCCGGGAACGGATGGCGATACACCATGTCATATGGCAGGCCCAGCTCAAGGCCGATCCGGCGCACTTCGTCTTTAAACAGCTCACGCAGGGGCTCGACCAGCTTCATCTTCATGGTTTCCGGCAGGCCACCCACATTATGATGGGACTTGATGACGTGAGCTTTACCGGTCTTGGACGCCGCAGATTCGATCACGTCCGGGTATATTGTGCCCTGGGCAAGCCAGTTCACGTCTTTGATATTGGCCGCTTCGTCGTCGAACACGTCAATGAAAGTATTACCGATGATCTTGCGCTTCTGCTCCGGATCGTTCACGCCCTTGAGCTTGGACAGGAACAGGTCTTCAGCGTCTACACGGATAACCTTAACGCCCATGTTACTGGCAAACATGTCCATCACCTGATCGCCTTCGTGCAGGCGCAGCAGGCCGTTGTCCACAAACACGCAGGTAAGCTGGTCACCGATGGCTTTGTGCAACAACGCCGCCGTAACCGAAGAATCCACACCACCGGACAGGCCCAGCAACACCTTGTCGCTGCCGACCTGCTCCCGGATCTGACGAACCGCGTCATCCACGATTTTTGCCGGCGTCCAGAGGGCTTCACAGCCACAGATGGTCATCACGAAGTGTTCCAGAATACGCTTGCCTTGCAGCGTATGCGTCACTTCCGGGTGAAACTGAACACCGAACAGGCCGCGACTCAGATCCTGCATGGCTGCAATCGGCGCACTTTCAGTGGAAGCCAGCAGTTCAAAACCTTCCGGCATGGCCACCACTTTGTCACCGTGGCTCATCCACACATCCAGCAGGGACTCACCGGCCGGTGTGAGGTGGTCTGTGATATCCGCCAGCAATGGTCCCTTCGCCCGCACTTTCACCTGGGCGTAACCAAACTCCCGCTTCTCGGAACTGGCTACCCGACCGCCAAGCTGCTCTGCCATGGTCTGCATGCCGTAGCAGATACCCAGCACCGGAATACCACGATCGAACAGACCTTCCGGGGCACGCGGGCCACCGAGCTGGGTGACCGATTCCGGGCCGCCCGCCAGAATAATACCCTTGGGATTGAACTCGTTAAGTTCGTCATCAGTGATATCGAATGCCTTGATCTCGCAGTAAACCCCGATTTCACGAACGCGACGAGCGATCAACTGGGTGTACTGGGAACCGAAATCGAGAATCAGGATACGGTGGTCGTGAATGTTCTGGGCCATGGAGTCCTCGGGCTGTAAAGAAACAACGCGGCCCGGAAACCGGGCCGCGTCTGATCAGGCAAAGATTAACCGATTCGGTAGTTGGGCGCTTCTTTGGTGATGGTCACATCGTGGACGTGACTCTCACGCATACCGGCATTGGTAATGCGAACAAACTCGGGCTTGGTACGCATTTCGTCCATGGTGGCGCTACCGGTGTAGCCCATGGAGGCCCGGATACCGCCAACCAGTTGATGCACGATATTACGCATCGGGCCTTTACAGGCCACGCGGCCTTCAATGCCCTCCGGCACCAGTTTCTCGATGCCTTTGCTGGCATCCTGGAAATAACGGTCGCTGGAACCCTGCCCCATGGCGCCGATAGAGCCCATGCCGCGATACGCTTTGTAGCTGCGGCCCTGGAACAGTTCGACTTCACCCGGAGCCTCATCGGTGCCTGCCAGCAGGCTGCCGATCATGACGCAGTGAGCGCCAGCAGCAATGGCCTTGGCGATGTCTCCGGAGAAGCGGATACCGCCGTCTGCAATCAGTGGCACACCGCGGTCCTTCAGGGCAGCGGCGACATTGGAAACGGCAGAAATCTGGGGCACACCAATGCCGGCGACGATCCGGGTGGTACAGATGGAACCGGGGCCAAT
>Ga0209692_10003094_pt1 | contig 16614 bp, 15 predicted proteins | sample tdDd472_FD_187129 | JGI IMG/M metagenome (GOLD analysis project Ga0209692, IMG submission 187129) | Marine sediment microbial communities from the Atlantic coast under amendment with organic carbon and nitrate - tdDd47.2 (SPAdes)... | ecosystem: Environmental > Aquatic > Marine > Coastal >...
GGAAGCCCAGAACCGCCTGGACAAACACTGGAAGAAATTTGTCGTGGAGGGCCAAGGGGTCCGCTGCGTCTCCGATGAGCCCTGGGTCACGGTGGCGGAAACCGCCGAATTTATCCTGGCCCTCTCCGCCATGGGAAACACAGAGCAGGCCCACATCGTCTTTGACTGGATCAAAGACTCCCGCTTTGACGACGGCTCCTACTGGTGCGGTTACACCTTCCCCAACATGGTGATCTGGCCCGAAGAGAAGCTTTCGTGGACCAACGGGGTGGTGCTCATGGCCGCAGACGCCCTTTTTGACCTGACCCCGGCCGGGCGCCTGTTTCAGCATGACTTCTGGGAAACCCACGAAGCCCTCAAACAAACGGCCTGATCACTGGCCTGAAGGCCCGAATCAACAACGCAACACAACGCGCCGGGACGTACGACGTGAAAAAAGACCACAGACCTTACTGGCTGAAACGCCTCTACATCCTGTTTCAAAAATATTACACGAATCGGTATATTCGCCCCCAGCTTGACGAAATGGGCCGTGGCGGAGCCTACATGAAGCCCTGGCACATCGAGCTCTTCGGTGGCCCCATCCGCATCGGCTCCTACCCCACGGTCATCGCCGCTCCGGATCGTAGGCTGCGTCTCACCGTCTGGTCGGACAAACCCGACGCCAAAGGCATCACCGTCGGCGACTATTGCCTCCTCTGCCCGGGAGTCCGCATCCTGGCGGCCTCGGAAATCACCATCGGCGAGAGTTGCATGATTGCCAGTGGTGCCTACATCACCGACTCCGACTGGCATGGCATCTACGACCGCAGCCTCCCCATCGGCAACACCGCCCCGGTTATCCTGGAAGAGAATGTCTGGGTGGGGGACAGTGCCATCATCTGCAAAGGGGTGCACATCGGAAAAAATAGCATCATCGGCGCTGGTGCCGTGGTGGCCTCGGACATTCCGGAAAATGCCATCGCCGTGGGCAACCCGGCCCGGGTCATCAAGTACCTCGATCCGGACACCAAACTTCGAACCCGGGGAGAGTGGCTCGCCAACCCAGGCAAGCTGGCCCGGGAATTTGATGTCATCGACCGGGATCAGCTCCAGGGAAATTCCGTCATCGGATGGTTTCGCTCCCTTCTTTTTCCACGAAAGGGAGACTGACGCGGCTGCGGAAACCACACGCAACCATTCAGCCCAACATTGCCTCCGCCAGCCCTGCCGGGGGGCAAACGTTTGTACCATCCGACAAGCAGGCCGTAACGGCTTTTGGACCGCTTCACCGAGGTTAACAAACCGTATGGGCCTGCCTTAACAAATCGCAATATTCTTGCGGCGCTTTTTTCCAAAGGCGACCTGCCGGAGGAGCAACGGGATCGTGGCCAAAAAACTTTTTGGAGGCTGACAGCCCCGTTTACCAAGGCTTATTCCCGCTGAGGTATCTCGGTGATACCAAAGGGTATCTTTTCGATTTCCAATTTGACGAAAAAGGTGCATAATGCAACTTCGAAAAAAGGGGCCTCGTCCTTTTTTTCATGGAGAAACACCCTGTTATAAGCAAGGAGCGTGACATGTCAGGTAGCATGACGTTTGAAAAAGACATCGTACTGATCTATTACGAAGACACCCCCCTGGCGTTCGCTCGTATAGAGGAAATCTGGGAAGACGACAAGCCGGATTGGTTCCATGTCAAGCTGCTCTTCCTGCAGCTGCCGGTTCACTCGGCGACCTGGATCCTGAAAGGCGCCTACATCGACGGGGCGGAATTCACCATGGGCGGCAAGCGCATGCGACTTGAAAAAGTTGTCTGCCCTGCAGAGGACCGGAGCGATGACGCAGAAGACGAGGCCTTTGATGATCTTCAGATGCCTGAGATCGAAGAGCACCTCGCCGTCAACGACGCCGACCCCATCATGCAATCCGATGCTGAGGTTATCCAGTTCCCCTTCGGGAAACGATAACCCCCCGCACGTGCATGGCAACAGGTACCGCAAAGCGACAGATCCTCTCCGTTTCCCGGCGCAGCGATATCCCGGCCCACCATCTGGACTGGTTTATGGCATCCGTGGAACATGGAGAGGCCCTCGTTGAACACCCCTATACCCGCACCACCCAAACCATTCCCCTTACCCCGGAAACCGTTCATACCCTGGCTTTCTGGACCAAGGACATCGGCCCCTTTCTAAAACAGCGCTGTGACCGCATCCTCCAGGACAAGGGATTTCACCTCTACTTCAATATCACCGTCAACAGCGAATCCGCCATTCTGGAGCCTGGTGTACCGCCCCTTGATGAGCGCTTGGAATCCCTGGGCGAATTGTGCCGCCGCGTGGGCTCTGCGGCCGTCACCTGGCGTTTTGACCCCATCTGCCACTTCCTCGATACCCACGGCACCCCACGCGACAACCTTCACGACTTCTCCCGTATCGCACAACACGCCTCTGATGTGGGAATCCAGCGCTGCATCACCAGTTTCGTGGACCTCTACCCAAAAGTCAGGCGCCGCGCACGGTCCGCCGGAATCGAGTTGACGGAGCTCCCCATCCATGAGAAAGTAGCCCTCGTTTTGCGTTTAAACAGGCAGTTGCAGCGCTTTGGGATCGACCTTTTCACCTGCTGTGAAAACGACCTGCAGGACGCCCTGCCCTTTGGCAGCGGCATCACCCCTGCGGCGTGCATTCCGGGGCCGCTCCTTGCCGGGCTCTACGGCGGAGGACTCTCCCTGGCCCGGGACCCGGGCCAGAGACGCGAGGCCGGGTGCGGGTGCACCAAAAGCCGGGACATCGGGTCCTACACAAGGCACCCCTGCCCCACAAACTGCCTCTACTGCTACGCAACCAGGGGATAATTGATTTCGCGAATGCCCTCAGAACTTCGTTCCCAGAATCCTTCGCATTCGCTTCGGGCCATGCCCGTTATATACAGAGATGAGTCATGAAAAAATTTAAGATTGGCAACATAGAAATGGACAGCCCCACGGTTATGGCACCCCTGGCGGGGGTCACCAACCTTCCTTTTCGCCTGATGGTAAAGGATATGGGGGCGGGACTCGTGGTCTCCGAGATGGTAAGTGCCAACGGGCTGATTTACGAATCGGACAAAACCCATCGGCTGATGGAGAGCAAGCCCCAGGAGAAGCCCCTGTCCATCCAGTTGTTCGGCTCGGATCCGACCATGATGGCCGAAGCAGCCAGGCGGGTGGAAGAGACCGGGGCTGAGATGATCGATATCAACTGCGGCTGCTCGGTGAAAAAGGTCCTCAAAACCGGTTCCGGTTCTGCCCTGATGGGTACCCCGAAGCTGGCCAGGGACATCTTCAAGGCCGTCAAAGAAGCCATCTCCATTCCCCTGACTGTGAAGATGCGCTCCGGGTGGGACACGTCGGGCGATGATGCGATGCTTCTTGCCAGGTATGCCGAAGAGTCAGGGGTCGATGCAGTGGCAGTCCATCCGCGCACGGCCAAGCAAGCCTTCCGAGGCCACTCGGACTGGTCCGTCATCAAAAAGGTCAAAGAGGCGCTGGCCATTCCTGTCATCGGAAACGGCGACATCCTCACCCCGGAAGACGCCATTCGCATGTTTGACACGACCGGTTGCGACGCCGTGATGATCGGCCGGGCAGCCATTGGCGACCCGGCGATTTTTAAACGGACCAACGCACTGTTATCAGGCGATATCGTCAAGCCAACACTGGTTGACCACTTTGCTATGATGGAGCGATACTTCACGGACAGCCTCGATTATTTCACCGATGAATTTATCGCCTGCAAAACCATGCGAAGCCGCTTGGGATGGTTTGTCAAAGGGCTTCCCGACTGCACCACGTTCCGACAGAATGCGATCTCTCTGTCAACACGCGAGGAAGGCCTCACCCTCATTCGTTCCTACAAAGAGAAACTCAGCGACGGCGAAATGCATGAAAAGATTGTGCAATCAGGTCGTTTTTCCGATTCGTAAGACCGTTTCAAGCGCCCTTTACCCTGCATTGGCGGGGGTGAAGGGCGTCAATGACTCTTTATTACCCACCCGGGAAGTAATCTATCACCCCCATTGAACATAACAATAAAACCCCAAAGGCACCCTAATCTCATTTTTCTTCGCGGAGAGGCCTGAAAACCACCCCTTACTCAATTAAGACAAAGCAACGCCCCCTTGATCGCGACACCCATATAGCGCCGCGGAAACGCCTGATTTAATACATCATAACACACAAGCGCATCATCACGTGTTATAACGGCGAATTCACGGATCATTGATACCGGTCATAAATAGATGTTTCCATTTGACAACACTAAAAATATCTGTTAGCTCACAAAAATCCGCATAAAAAGAGAACGGTTGACCTTAGGGTCAACCCTCGTTCCCTGACGACATCCCCCCCCATGGTGTGCTTGCCGATAAGGGAATGATTTATTACCGCAATTTTTATGTTGACGTCACCCGGAGGCCATTCAGCCTCTTCATCTCATCAGGAGACGGCCTGTTCACCCCAAAATGGGGCAAATTTCGCCGATAAGGACGACGCCGAGCAACACCATTTGCCATAAGATTTGCGCACCATCACCAGGCACAGGAGTAGTATCCATGAACGATTTTCTCCAATCCATTCGCAACCAGTCCAAAGACAAACGCTATCAGGGCAACAACCGCCCCCGTCGCCCCTACGACAACAGCGGCAACGGCAGCAGCCACGCCAACCACCAGCAGAACCATCACAACAATCAGCAGCACAACCAGAGCAACTACCATCGCAACAACGACAACAACTACCACCATCGAAACAACGATAATAGACACCACGACAACCGCAACCACGACAACCGAAAGTATCATCAGCGCCCCCGCCAGGACTTCGCTCAACGCGACGAAAACCTCGGCATGATCAAGGATCTGCTGGAGACGCTCGTCACTCAGCAGGGCCAGGCCATGGAAGTCCATGAGCGCAGGGCCATTGCCGAAGAACGCAAAGCTGAAGCCATCGAGGAGATCGCCAGCATCATCAGCTCCCTGGCCGGTGCTGAATTCCCCGCCATCGACAAGGTCGTTTCCGGGATTGATGCCGTGGCTCGTGAGTTTGAGGAAGAGGTCGACCTGGACGATGACGAAATCATGATGGATGATGCTGAAGACGAGGCCCCGTCCATGGAGCTTTCCAAGGATGAAATCGTTAAGCTGATTCATAAGATGCGTGCTGAAGGCTCTACTTACAACGAAGTGGCTGCCCACCTCACTGATATGGGACTGGCCACCTTCTCCGGACGCGGCAAGTGGCATGCACAGACCATCCACCGCCTCTGCCAGCAGGAGTAGTACCGACTCCGACCCCCGCAGGGTCTCCCCCTGACCCGGCAACCCGTTGCAACAAAAAGGGTCACCTGAAAACACAAAAGGTCCGGTCTCTTCGCGAAAAGAGGCCGGACCTTTTTTATTATTCTTTGCCACAAGCGGCGAGAAGGGTGAACAAGCGCCCTACATCTGTGCCTTCTTCACACCCTCAACATAAGCGTCCCACTCCATGGGGAGGAGTTGCTTCTTCTTGGTGTTGCACTCCTTGCAACAGGGCACGACATTGCCCTTGGTGGTCTTGCCGCCCCTTGCCAGGGGAACCACATGGTCCATGGTCAGCTCGGCAGGCTTTACAGCCCCTTCGCACCAGTGACACACCCCCTTGGCACAACGACGCTTCCACCACTGACTCTGGCGCATCTCACGGGCCTTTCGCCGCTCCCGCTTGATCTCCTCTTCATCGGCACCGAAATACCAATCCATGACCGCTCCTACTCAAATATGTAATGCCTCCGGCGGCCCTGCCGGGGGCCAAACTTTTACCCATTTTATGAGCTGGGTTTGACAAACAGGTTTCAAAACAAGTGAAGGGCATACGCCTTTATAGCCGAAACCTTTACGTTATGGTTAAGAAGCGCTGAACACCATCTGGGACAAAGCCAAACGCCTTCACGGGCGAAGCCCGTCAGCGAATGTGAACGACCTGAGGAACGAAGGTCGGGAACATTCGCGAACCTGGGGTCCAGGGGCTCAGCCCCTGGCCGCCGGAGGCAAAGGTTGTTAGATCCCCAAACGCCGGATCGCTTTGGTGTCCTTGCTCCAGTTCTTCTCCACGCGGACAAAGAGCTTCAGGAAAACCTTTTTTCCCACCATCTCTTCGATGGCTTTTCTGGCCTCTTCGCCGATGGATTTGAGTTTGCTGCCCTTCTTGCCGATGAGGATGCCCTTCTGGGAGTCACGCTCCACGTGGATGGTGGCATCGATGTGCACCAGCTTCTTTTCGCGTTCAAAGGTGTCCACGGTCACGGCCGTGGAGTACGGGATCTCCTGGCCGGTGAGTCGAAAGACCTTTTCACGGATCATCTCCGCCACGAAGAATCGCTCAGGCAGGTCGGTGATCACATCCTCAGGGTAGAAGGGAGGGCCCTCGGGCATGATGCCTGCAATTTCAGAGAGCAGGGTCTCCACCTGGTCGCCATGCTTGGCGGAGAGGGGAATGATGGAGTGAAAATCGTGAATACCTCGCCATTTTTCGATATGGGCCAGCACCTCGGGTTTTTTGATCCGGTCCACTTTGTTGAGGGCCAGAATCACCGGACGATTCACCTTCTTGAGCTGCTTGACCAGGTAGGCGTCAGACTCTTCGTCCGCCTCGTGGACATCGGTCATAAAGATCACCACATCCACATCGCCCAATGCAGTAAGGGCCACATCCACCATGCGTACGTTCAGCGCACGGCTTGACTTGTGAACACCGGGGGTGTCCACAAACACCAGCTGCATATCGTCCCTGTGCACCACGCCGAGAATCCGGTGACGAGTGGTCTGGGGCTTTCGTGAGGTGATGGAGAGCTTCTCACCCAAGAGCTTGTTCATCAGGGTAGACTTGCCCGCGTTGGGGGCACCCACCAGGGCGACAAAGCCGCTTTTAAATCCGTTAAAGTCGTGTACGTTTTCCATAATATCTTACTCCTCCGTCGCAGTGTCGGCAGGCGATCCTACCAAATCTGTAATCGCTTGCCAGACATCGTCCCGGCCGCTTCGTGAAAGGGCGGAAAAGGGGATGAGCTCACGGCTCTTCATACCCAGCTCTTTGGCAATACGTGCCACGTTGCCCTGACGTTTGTTGTTGGAGAACTTGTCGGACTTGGTGAGCACCACCCGAAAGGGGATGCCATGTGCCCGAAACCATTCTACCAGGTTGAATTCGTCCTCACGTGGGGATCTGCGAATATCGATAAGCAGAAGCGCCCCTTTGAGCGACCGTCGCTCGGCCAGATAACGTTCCACCATGGGGCCCCACTCCCGCACGACGCGCTTTGGGGCCTTGGCGTAACCATAGCCCGGCAGGTCCACAAAGGTAATGGCCTCATTGATGTCAAAAAAGTTGACCAGCTGGGTACGCCCGGGGGTGGAACTGGTTTTCACCAGACGCTTGCGGTTCACCAGCACGTTGATGAGGGAAGATTTTCCCACGTTGGAGCGGCCTGCAAAGGCAATCTCCGGATGCCGCAGCTCAGGGTACTGGTCGGCCTTCACCGCACTGGTAACAAACTCTGCTGAGAGGATTTTCATAATCTGTTTCTTTCCTGGTGGCCCTTAAAAAGGCACATAATGCCTTACTGTTCAGGACCGACGCGCCGTTGGGCGCACAATAGGTAATATACAACGAAAAGCCCGGGCCATGGGGCTCCGGGCATTTGGGTAAGCTCAGTTTTCGAAATAAGGTCAGACCCCTCTCTTTCGAATGGTTTCATACCTTTATCACAACCGGAAGGAGATCTGCCACAAAAAAGAAAGGACCGGCTCATTCTATGATCAAAGAGCATTGCAAAAGCACGCCTCCGGCGGCCAGGGGATGATCCCCTGGACCCCAGGTTCGCGAATGGTCCGGGCCTTCGGCCCTTCACATTCGCTGATGGGCAACGATAACGTTTAGCGTTGACTTTTACCGGAATTTTTCCAGCGCGAGGTGTGCCGTTTTTAAAAGTCCGTTCTTCTAAAAACCTGTTTATTAAACTTTTCAAAAGTTTGGCCCCCGGCAGGGCCGCCGGAGGCTATTTTTAGTCCACGGAAGCTGACTATCCCGAAATGTAGCTACTTGTTGACCACCTTGTTCAAGGGATACTCGATGATGCCTTCGGCCCCTTCCTTGAGCAGGCGGGGAATGAGATCCCGCACGGCGCCGGAGTCCACAACGGTCTCCACCGACAGCCAGTCCGACTGGTAAAGGTGGGCCACGGTGGGAGCGTGGAGGCTGGGAAGCAGGTTCACCACCTTCTCCACATCCGCTTTTGCCACGTTCATTTTCAGCCCCACCAGCTTGCCGGCCACCAGGGCCCCTTTCAGGAGCATGGCCATCTCTTCAATCTTTTCACGCTTGGCCGGATCCGACCAGGCGGTCTTGTTCACGATGAGCTGGGTATTGGTCTGCATGAGCTCATGGATGACCCGAAGACCATGGGCCTTGATGGTGCTCTCCGTCTCGGTGATCTCGACGATGGCGTCGGCAAGGCCCGACACCACCTTGGCCTCGGTGGCTCCCCAGGAGAACTTCACCTTGACGTCGATGCCACGCTCGGCAAAAAAGCGCTTTGTGTACCCCACCAGTTCGGTGGAGACGGTCTTGCCCTGAAGGTCCTCAAGGGTCTGTACCGGCGAATCGTAAGCCACGGCAACCACCCAACGGGCCGGCTTGGCGCTTACCTTGGAGTAGACCAGGTCCGTCACCACATGGACGTCTGACTCGTACTCGGCAATCCAGTCACGCCCGGTGAGTCCCACATCCAGGGTGCCGTTCTCCACGTTGATGGCCATCTCCTGGGCCCGACAGAGGGCGCAGGTAATGGTGTCATCGTCGATGCTGGGAAAATAACTTCGTCCGGCCACCGACACATCCCAGCCTGCCTTTTTGAAAAGGGCAAGGGTCGCCGCCTGAAGGCTGCCCTTGGGAAGTCCAAGTTTCAACTGCTCGTTCATACACACTCCATGCATGAAGGCTTCGTCAAACCACCGAAGACTTCGGTATAAGCCCGGAGAACTCAACAACCGAATACATCTGCGCCATATGAATCCCGACGCCCCATCTCTGGACTGCATCCATTCCGGGCTTTCGTCAAAATCCAGGCCACCCTCTGCTTCTATCCCCATAGAAAAGAGATGCAGGCGACCCACTTATTATTTCTTATAAACCTCGTCAGGATCAAACAGGGGCTCACCGGTTACCACAAGCGTCTCCCCTTCCACCTTCCGGAAAAAACAGCTTTTGTATCCAAGATGGCAGGCAGCTCCGCCCTTCTGGACAACCTTGAGGAGCACCGTGTCTGCATCGCAGTCAATGCGGATCTCTTTCACCATCTGCTCGTTGCCCGAACTCTCGCCCTTTATCCAGAGCTTGTTTCTGGACCGGCTGAAGTAGGTGGCCTTGCCCGTCTCCACCGTGTGCTTGAAGGCCTCCTCGTTCATGAAGGCCACCATCAGAACATCCCCACTCTCCCAATCCTGCACAACGGCCGGGAGGAGACCGTCAAATTTCGTGTAATCCAGTTCTACCATCTCATCTCCTTGAAGTCTCTTTTATGAGTTACTGCTGAGTCAAGCATGCTTCATTGCGTAATAGCTGCCTTCGTCCTTGTCAATTGCTTTTTTATTCCCGCCCCTTGCATCCGGCCCCAATCCTTGATAGATTTTTTCGATTGTACTAAAGATGCCATCGTAACCAGCCCGCATCTCAACAGCATTACGGCAGTATCATGGTGTGTGCCCAAACCGGCTGTCATGATGCCTTGTGCTCGTGGTGTGTATATGATTGCGTGACCATCACAACACAATCCGATTAGCATTTGAGGCCCTTCCAAGCATGTACTGTGGAGGGCTGCAACGACTATAGCTACAAACAAAGAGACTGTTATGCCCGCTTCTTCCGATCACCAAGACCCAAAACCCGACCAGAGCCGCCAGAAGACTCCCCCAAAAAAAGAACGACGCATTGTGCGACTGCTCTTTAAATTGATGCTTTGGGGCTTCTGTCTTGCCATGGTTACCGGCATATCCATCTATCTCTACTTCAGCGCCGACCTCCCCAAAATTACCAGCTTACGGGACTACCGCCCCCCGACAGTCACTGTGGTTACCTCCGACGACGGCCGAAAAATCGGCGAGTTCTTCCGGGAACGCCGTATTGTCATCCCCCTGTCCGACATGCCGGACCAGCTCCTTCAGGCCTTTGTATCCGCAGAGGACGCACGGTTCTACAAACACCGTGGCATCGATCTCTTCAGCATCATCCGGGCCTTCACCAAAAACCTGAAGGCCGGCACCATCGTCCAGGGGGGCAGTACCATCACCCAACAGGTGACGAAATCCTTTTTCCTCTCCCCGGAGAGAAGCTACGACCGCAAGATCAAAGAGGCAATCCTCGCATATCGCCTGGACCGAAGCTTTGAAAAAAACGAGGTCCTTTACCTCTACCTCAACCAGATCTACCTGGGGCACGGGGCCTACGGCGTGGAAGCGGCAGCCGAAAACTACTTTGGAAAAAAAGCCAGGGATCTTAACCTGGCCGAATGTGCCATCCTGGCCGGCCTTCCCCAGGCCCCAAGCCGCTACTCCCCCTTCCGGTACAAAGAGAAAGCCAAGCAGAGGCAGATCTACGTTCTGAACCGTATGGTGGAAGAGGGCTACATCACCAACATTGAGGCCACCGAAGCCATCAACACGCCCCTTGATATCAAGCCACGGCGCAACTGGTACATCGAGAAGGTTCCCTGTTACACCGAGTACGTCCGCCGCTACGTCGAAAAGAAATACGGCGCCGACGCCCTCTACGAAGGGGGCCTCAAAATCCAGACCGCTGTGAACATCGAAATGCAGAAGATCGCGCGAAAGGCCGTCACCCAGGGCCTCGAAGCCATGGACAGGCGTCAGGGATATCGTGGTCCCCTGGGACACCTTGCCCCTTCCGAGGTGGAAAAGGCCTCCACAGACATCGCAAAGGAGATGGAAGGGAAAAACATCACCGACGGCACCACCCTTAAAGGCGTGGTAGAGATGGTGGACAATGAAAACGGCGAAGTGCTGGTCAGGTGCGGAAACCGACGTGGCGTTATTCCCCTGTCCAAAATGCGCTGGGCCCGAAAACCCGACATCAACAAGGGGTACTGGGAAGACCGCATTCAAAAACCCGGCGACGCCCTTTCCGTTGGTGACCTGGTTCTCGTGAGGGTTGCCGGACACTACGAAGGGAAGCGGGAGTGGACCAAGAGCGGTTCCAGCGTCGAAACCCTGGAGCTCCTCAGCAAGGATGCCCTCTGGTCCCTGGCCCTCCACCAGGAGCCGATATCTGAGGCAGCCCTTCTCTCCATCGAGGCCGATACCGGTTACGTCAAATCCATGATCGGTGGGCGTGATTTTCTGAACAGCCAATTCAACCGGGCCATTCAGTCCAGGCGCCAGCCCGGGTCAGCCTACAAGCCCATCGTCTACGCCGCGGCCATCGACAAGGGGTACACCCCTGCCACCGTCATTATCGACTCTCCGGTGGTCTATTTGGATGAAGACCGGGACTTCACCTGGAAACCCAACAACTACGAACGAACCTTCCACGGCGCCACCCTGCTTCGTGAGGCCCTCACCAAGTCCATGAACATCATCACCATCAAGATCCTGAAAGAGATCGGGGTGAACTACGTCATCGACTACTCGAGGCGACTGGGCATCACCGCCCCCATCAACAAAGACCTCTCCATCGCCCTTGGGTCTTCAGGGGTCTCCCTTTTGGAGATGGTCCGCTCCTACTCGGTCTTTGCCAACCTCGGCTACCTGGTGGAACCCACCTTTATCACGCGCATCGAGGACCGTGACGGCAACGTGCTGGAAGAGGCCATCCCCATCAAAAACCAGGCCATCGAGCCCTCCACCGCCTACCTCATGACAAGCCTCCTTAAAAGCGTGGTGGAAGAGGGCACGGGTCGCAGAGTCCGAAAACTGGGTCGCCCGGCCGCCGGCAAAACCGGCACCACCAACAACCTCTACGACGCATGGTTTATGGGCTACACCCCCACCTACGTCACCGGCGTCTGGGTCGGCAACGACCAGAAAGCCCCCTTAGGCAAAAGCGAAACCGGATCGCGTGCTGCCAGCCCCATCTGGCTCGACTACATGAAAGGCATCCTCGCCAAAAAACCCGTGAAGGTGTTTGAGGTGCCCGAAGGGGTCGTCTTCGCCAAAATCGACGCAAAAACAGGTCTCCTCCCCGGCCCCGACACAAAGAAAACCCTCTTCGAATGCTTCAAAGAGGGCACCGTTCCCACTGAGCAGTCCCAGCCCCTCGAACGGGAAGCCAACCGCGATGACCTCTTTAAAGAAAATTTATAGCAAAACCAGGGGATGATCCCCTGGACCCCATATGGCGAATGCGAGGCGGGTGTCGTAAACTAAGGCACCTCGCGTCCGCATTCGCGCGAAGTGTGAGGGAATGCATCAGGCGCCGCAAGTGCGTGAGCGGTGGGTACGTCAGCGTCAACCCAAATTGGTGTTAAACGGTATAACTCCGGCGGCAAGATGATCCCCCCCGAGGGCTGGAGGCGAATGTAATCGCCCCGAGGAACGAGAGCCGGGAGCATTCGCGAACCTGGGGTGCAGGGGTGGCGAAGCCACTTAGGCTAAAAATCCCCTGCCCGCCGGAGGCAGGCTTTTTTAGCTCATCAGCTCTGCCAGGCCATCGATCTCCTCTTCGCTGAAGACTTGAATACCATGTTGGGTAAGGAGGGCTGCGGTGACGCCTTGCCCGGGGATACGGGTGCCTGAGAAGTGGCCGTTATAGATTTGGTGGCTGCCGCAGGAGGGGCTGCGTTCTTTCAGAAGGGCGAAGCGCACGCCTTTTTCCAGGCAAAGGGCCAGGGCTTTTTGGGCGCCATTTATAAAAGCCCCTGTCACCGACTCTCCTTTTTCCGTGCCCACAGAGGCGGAGCCTTCAAGAACAGCCTCACCGCCGCCCATCCCTTTGATCTCCGCCGGGTCCCGGGGAATGGGAAGCCCTCCCTCCACTTCCGGACAAAACAAAAACCCGCGCCCCTCACGAAGCCAGTTCAGAACCCGAGGGTCTACGGACTCCAAAGGTTCTCCGCTATAGCGAACCGTCTCTCCCGCCAGGCAGGCACTGATCATCAGCTGACTCATGTTTACTTTTCCCCTTTACTACCTATATAATCATTCAAAAAACAGGCCATCATCACTCACGTATGACAGGATGATTCATGCCGGTATTCATTACCCTCTTCACCATTCTCTGTTTGGCCTTTCTCGGCTACCACCTGGTCTACCGCAGCCGGGGGAGACGCTTTCACCTCTCCGGCGCAGCCTTTCTGATGGTGGGATACCTGCTTGGGCCGGACCTGTTGGGACTCCTCGACGGTGAAACGGCCACGCATCTCTACCCCTTGAGCGGCCTGGTCACTGGCTGGGTGGGGCTGATGTACGGCCTGCAGCTTGACCTTCCATTTATCAAACGAATCACCGCCCCTTTCATGATCTCTGTCTTCCTTGACACGGGCCTGACGCTCCTCCTCTTTTTTGCCGGGGCCCTCACTCTTTTTCCCCTTTTGGGTCCGGGGTACACCCTCTCTCTTGCTCTCACCGTTGCAGCAACAGCCGCCTGCAGCTCCCAGGCTGCCCTTGTAATGGCCAGCCCAAGTCTGAAACCGGCCCGGTCCGTCACCTCTTTGATGCGTATTGCCACCGCCGGGAGCCTCATCAGCCTGGGGGTTTTTGCCACGGCCTTTTTCTTTACCACCCCGAGCCCCTCTTCCGACAGGCTCTCCATGGGTATCCAGACCAACCTGCCCACAGTCCTCATGACCACGGCGTTCCTCGTTGTCCTTTACACCCTCTTTCTCTCGGAGCGTCGTCGCCGGGAAGAGCTGATCCTCATCGTCACAGGCATGGTGGTGCTCACGAGCGGCCTGGCAGCCACTCACCATTTTTCTCCGCTCCTTGCAAATGGCATCACCGGCTTTTTCCTCGGAAACACCACCCGCTACCGGGAGCGTATTCTATCCATGGTGATCATCCTTGAAAAGCCCCTTTACCTGCTTCTCCTCATTTTACTGGGGGCCCGCCACATCACGTTTTCTTGGCAACTCGTCCTCACAGCGGCCCTCTACCTTTCGCTTCGAACCCTTGCAAAAATGAGCGGGGGCTTTCTCATCTCCTTCTTCCACACAGACGCCCCCCTCCCCAAAAGAGCGGGGACCGGACTCATGGAGCAAGGGGGGCTGGCCATGGCCATCTGCTTTGATGCACAGCACGCCTTTGCCGACCCCACCACCCACAGGGTCGTCACCGCCATCCTCCTGGCCACACTGGTCAGCGACCTTGCAGGACGCCTCACCTGGGGGGACCTGATCCCCAAGCTGGAGAAGACGCCATGACCACACGCCGTCGTACCGCAATTGTTCGCAGCGTTATCACCCTGGGTATGGCCGTCGCCCTTTGCGCCTGGTCCAAACAGACCCCCATGAACAGCACCTGGCAAGTGGGGGGCGGCATCAACATCACCTTGGCCGCCACCCTTCTGTGCGGTTTTCTGACGGCGGGCCTGCTCTCCCATATCGGCATCCCGAAGATCACCGGGTACATTGTGGCGGGTGTGGTGGCAGGACCCCATATCACCGAATTCATCGACTTTGGTACCGTGGAAAAGCTCCAGCTAATTAACGAAGTGGCCCTGAGTTTCATTGCCCTCCACGCAGGGGCTGCCCTGGACCGCGCCCTGCTTTCCGGCCGTACACGAGCCCTTATTCTAAACCTCGTGCTTCAAAGCATCCTGGTGCCCCTCCTGGTCTTTGCAGCCATCATGGCTGCAGCGCCCTTTTTTTCCTTTACCGCCCGCATGACTCAGCCCCAGGTTCTGGCCCTGGCCATCCTCTCTGCAATTATCGCCATTGCAAGGTCCCCATCTTCGGCCATGGCTATCATCACCGAATGCCGGGCCAAAGGACCGTTTACCGAAACCGCCCTTGGCATCACCGTGGCCATGGATGTCCTGGTCATCATCCTCTTCACCGGCGCCATGGCAGTGGTCTCCCCCCTGCTTGGCGGAACCGAGACCCATGGATGGCATCAGGCCGGAATCCTGGGAATTGAACTCACCGGATCCCTTGCCGCCGGTGCCCTGCTGGGCTTCGGCATCCGGACCTTCTACAAACGCGTGGCCAAAGACCACGCCCTGTTTCTCCTCTTCATCGCCTTTGCTGTCACCCGTCTCTCCCAACTCACAGGCCACCAGATCAGCGCCATCACGGACCTTCACCTCACCCTGGAGCCCCTTCTCATCTGTATCGCTGCAGGGTTTGTCGTCCGAAACGCCACCCCCTTCGGGGAGAAGCTTGAAGAGGACCTGATGCGCATCTCCCTGCCCATCTATGTACTGTTCTTCTCTGTGGCCGGCGCCTCCCTGGACCTGGCCGCCCTGGCCGCCTGCTGGCCCCTGGCCCTGATCCTGGCCGGCGCCAGAGCAGCAGGCCTGGCCCTCTCCACGTGGACGGCAGGACGCATGACCGGCCTGCCCGACACCGAATGCAAGGTTGCCTGGATGGCCCACCTTACCCAGGCAGGGGTGGCCATCGGCCTCACCCAGATCATCGCCCGCGAAGACCCCAAAACGGCAGCCTACCTCACCACCCTCACCCTGGCCGTCATCACCCTCAACCAGTTCATCGGCCCGGTGACCTTCAAGCGGGCCCTGATCTTAACGGGAGAAGAGGGAAAAGATCGCAGGTAAGGGCGAGGTGAGCCACCTCGAAAGCGGGGTGCCCTTGCGCTTTGTCCCTCGTCCCTCGGGCCAAAGCGCAAGCTTCAAAACGATATGGAAATGGTTCAAGATCGACTTTAATCAAGCAGGTCTTTAAGCCCCAAAAGCCATCCCCACCTCGGTTACGTCACAATCGCGGACGGGCTGCCACTATAATCAAAGCCGGGGGACTCCTGCAGCACGAGCACTCGCGACGCATTATGAATGACGCCACACATCGCGCGAATGCGGACGCGACTCACCCTGCACGCCTTCACCCGTGTCGCATTCGCACACCTGGGGTCCAGGGGATCATCCCCTGGCTGACGGAGGCTTTCTTTTTATAATTTGGGAATCAGGTTGGAGAGGGGGCCGCCTTCGATCATGGGAATGACGACATAGAAGTCGCGTTCTTCGCGGCCGCCTGAGATGGTTCGGCTGATAAATTTTTTGATATGGGCGAGCTGCAGGTCGCTTTCCACAATGGAGAGAATGGCACGGCTTCGGGTGATGCTGCCCCCGGCCATCATGCGAAATCCGGCAAAGAGGGGAACATGGTGGCTGATCATCTCAAGGGCATCGGTGGCTTCCACCACCACGCTCATGGTGACCCCCAGATCCATCAGGCCGGTGATGAGCTCATCGGCGGTCTCTTCGCTCTGCACGACAACGGTCATAAAGTACACGGCTACACCTCCCCACCATACCAGGCGAGCTCCGCTTCCTTTTCAAAACTTCGGATGGTTTCCCAGAGCGACACGGCATCTGGAGACCTGCGAAGGGCTTCCGGGAAGGCTTGCTGCTTGCAGAGGCGTGCGGTCCGGGCCAGA
>Ga0209692_10003098_pt1 | contig 16604 bp, 16 predicted proteins | sample tdDd472_FD_187129 | JGI IMG/M metagenome (GOLD analysis project Ga0209692, IMG submission 187129) | Marine sediment microbial communities from the Atlantic coast under amendment with organic carbon and nitrate - tdDd47.2 (SPAdes)... | ecosystem: Environmental > Aquatic > Marine > Coastal >...
CTCGCTTTGCAGCGGCACCAGAACCGAATGCGCGGCGACCATGGCGTTGACCGTCAGCAGGTTCAGCGACGGCGGGCAGTCAATCAGCACATAATCCATCCCGAACGCATCCATCGCCGGCTGCCGTAAGGCATCATGCAGCAAAAAGCTCCGCTTTTCATTCGCCATCAGCTCGATATCGGCCGAGCTCAGGTCTACCGTCGCCGGCACGATCGACAGCCCCTCGATCGCGGTGGGCTGGATCACCTGGTCAAGCGGGACATCCTCGACCAGCAGCTCATAGGTTGTCATGTCGCGGTCCGCGGCCTCGATCCCCAGCCCGGTGGAGGCGTTGCCCTGCGGGTCGATATCAACGACCAGCACCCGCTTGCCGCACTCCACCAGGGCGGCGGCAAGGTTGATCGCGGTCGTGGTCTTGCCCACGCCGCCCTTCTGATTGGTGACAGCGATGATTTTCGGCCCGTTAGGGCGGGACAGGTCAGTCACGCGACACTCCTTCGACTTTCAAGATTACCGCTTCGGGGTCGGTGATACTGGTAATCGGCTGCGCCTTGAATTTCCATCGTTGCCGCGCGGCATCCAGTTCTTTTTGCCAGGTGACGCCTTTGGGAAACAGCGCCACGCCGGATCGATTCAGATGCCGGTCCGCAAACCCGAGCAGCGTCTCCAGATCCGCGAGCGCCCGGGCTGAAAGAATGTCCGCCTGTTGCGGCTCCACCGCCTCGATTCGCTCGGCGATTATGGTACAGGTGGCCCCTGTCTCACGCGCCGCGGCGCGGAGAAAGGCGGATTTTCTTTGGTCGCTTTCGATCATCGTCACGCGCAGGTTCGGCGCCGCATCGGCGGCGAGGATGGCGACGATCAGCCCGGGAAAGCCCCCTCCGCTGCCGAGGTCGACCCAATGCCCTTCGGGCGCCACGCAATCGAACAGCTGGACCGAATCGGCGATGTGTCGGGTCCAGAGGTCCGAAAGACTGTTGCGGGACACCAGGTTGATACGCGGGTTCCATTTTTCCAAAAGCGCGGCAAAGCTTGAAAGCCGGTCCAATGTTTCACGTGAAACATTCAACCCCGGCGGCATCGACCCCTGCCCGCTCATGCGCGGCGCGCCTCGTCGGCGCGCCGCAACCGCGACAGCAACAGGGCAAGAGCCGCCGGCGTCATCCCGTCGATCCGTCCCGCCTGGGCCAGGTTCGCGGGCCGTGCCCGATCCAACTTTGACTTCAGCTCGTTCGACAGCCCCTCGATCGCGCTGTAATCGAACCCCTCGGGAATCTCCCGCGTCTCGTCGCGCCGTAACGCCTCGATGTCCTTTTTCTGGCGCTCTATGTAGTTCACGTAGAGCGCCTCGCGCTCCAACTGGCGACGACTGTCCACGTCCACCCCGGCAAGATCACCGTCGAGCGGCAGGAGATCCTCGAAACCCACGTCCGGAAAGGCCAGGATCGCCATCGCCGTTCGGCGGGATCCGTCCTGATTCACCCTGATCCCGGCTTCGGCAACCTCCCTCGTGGTATAGCCGCGCCCGGTCAGCATGTCGCGGGCCGTGTCCAGCCGCTCCATCTTCTGCCCGAACGCCGCCTCCCGGTCCTGGCCGATACAGCCGATCTCCAGCCCCAGCGGCGTCAGCCTCTGGTCGGCGTTATCCGCGCGCAGCGACAAGCGGAACTCGGCGCGCGAGGTGAACATGCGATAGGGCTCAGTAACCCCGCGCGTGGTGAGATCGTCGATCATCACGCCGATGTAGCTGTCCGACCGGTGAAATCCGACCGGCGCGCGCCCCTGCGCCGCGCGGGCCGCGTTCAGCCCCGCCACCAGGCCCTGCGCCGCCGCTTCCTCATATCCCGTGGTACCGTTGATCTGCCCGGCGAGGTAGAGGCCCGGCACATCCCTGACCGCCAGCTCCTGCGTCAAGGCGCGCGGATCGACGTAATCGTACTCGATCGCATAGCCCGGTTTCAGGATCACCGCGTTTTCCAACCCGGCGATGGACTGCACGTACTCTTCCTGCACGTCCTCGGGGAGCGAGGTCGAAATCCCGTTGGGATAGACCGTGTGATCGCTCACCCCCTCTGGCTCGAGAAAGATCTGATGCGAGTCCTTTTCGCCGAACCGCACGATCTTGTCCTCGATCGAGGGGCAATAGCGCGGCCCGACCCCCTCGATATGCCCGCCGTACATCGCCGAACGGGACAGATTCCGCTCGATGATCTCATGTGTCCTGGGGTTTGTATGGGTGATGCCGCAGGAAATTTGTGGCGCCTGAACCCCCCGCGACAGAAAGGAAAACAGAACCGGATCCTCGTCACCCGGCTGCATCTCCAACCCGTCCCAGGCGATGGTGCGCCCGTCGAGTCGCGGTGGCGTGCCCGTCTTCAGCCGCCCCAGCGGCAGGTCAAAGGCGTCGATCCGTTCCGCCAGCTTGACCGAGGGGCGGTCTCCCATACGTCCGCCCGGGCGGGACACATCCCCGATATGGATCACACCGCGCAGGAAGGTCCCCGAGGTCAGCACAACCGCGCTGGCCGGAATCTCGGACCCATCCGCCAGGATGACGCCGCAAACCCGGTCCTTTTGCATCAGGAAATCTGTCGCCTCGCCTTCGATGATGGTCAGGCCCGGCCGCGCCTCGGTCTCTGCCAGCATCGCTGTACGATAGATCGCCCGGTCCGCCTGCGCGCGCGGCCCCTGCACCGCCGGACCTTTGCGGCGGTTCAACAGCCGAAACTGGATACCCGCCCGGTCCGCGACACGGCCCATCACGCCGTCCATTGCGTCGATCTCCCGGACCAGGTGCCCTTTCCCCAACCCCCCGATCGCAGGGTTGCAGGACATGACCCCGATTCCGGCGCGCGTCAGCGTAACCAGCGCCACCTGCGCGCCAAGACGCGCCGCCGCATGGGCCGCCTCGGCCCCCGCATGGCCGCCGCCGATAACGATCACATCGAACTGCGAATGTTTCACGTGAAACACTCCTCACTTGCCCAGACAGAAGCTGGCGAAGATCTCGTCCAGCAGGTTTTCCACATCGATCCGACCGACCAGGGATTCAAGGGCCCGAATCGCCTGCCGCAGATCTTCTGCAGCGATATCATACATATCCGGCCCGTCCTCCAGAACGCCGCGCGCCGAGGACAGGGATGTCAACGCCCGCTCCATCGCTGCCCTGTGCCTTTCCCGCGTGGCAAGGCCCGCGCTTGCCGTGCGGTCCGACAGGATTGCGCCGATCTCCGAAACCAGCCAATCCAGCCCCTCACCGGTCAGGCCGGACACAGCATGCGTCTTGTCCTCCCGCCGGTCCGCCTTTGGCCGCGCCCGGATGTCTCCGGGCTGAAACGGAACGTCCAGATCCTCGCCCTCATCGGCCAGAAAGACGCGCAGATCCGCCGCCTCGGCCCGCCTGCGCGCCAGGGCGATCCCCATCCCCTCGACCATGTCGCGCGTCTGCCGCAACCCGGCGGTATCCAGCAAGGTCACCGGAAGCCCGGCCAGGTCCATCCGAACCTCGATCACGTCCCGTGTCGTGCCCGCGTGCTCCGATGTGATCGCCGCCTCCCGCCCCGCCAGCGCGTTGAGAAGGGTGGATTTTCCCGCGTTCGGCGCCCCGATGATCGCCACCTCGAACCCCTCTCGGATCCGTTCCGCCATTTGCACCCCGGCGGTTTGCGTCTTCAACTCCCGCTCCACCCGGTCGAGCAGCGCGGTCACCTCGGGCGTGACATCCGTGGGCACCTCTTCATCGGCGAAGTCGATCACCGCCTCGATCAGCGCTGCGGCGCGGATCAGGTCGGCGCGCCACCCCTCAGCCAAGCGGCCGAGCGCCCCGGCAAGAAGGCTTTGCGCCTGCTTGCGCTGCGCCTCGGTTTCCGCGTCGATCAGATCCGCCAGCCCCTCGACCTGGGCCAGGTCCAGCTTGCCGTTTTCCAGCGCGCGCCGGGTGAATTCCCCCGGATCGGCAAGGCGCAGCCCGTCGATCTTCCCCAGGGCCGACAGAACCCCGGCAACCCCGGCCAGGCTGCCATGTACCTGGAGCTCCGCCACATCCTCTCCGGTGAAACTGGCGGGCGCGGAAAAGGTCAGGATCAGCCCCTCGTCCAGCAGGTCGCCGGCCTCATCGTGCAACCGCCGCAGGGTCATACCGCGTTTCGGCAGAAAACACCCGCCCAACCTCCCGGCCGCCTCAAGCGCCAGTGGCCCGGAAATCCGGATCACCGCCACGCCGGATTTACCGCGTGCCGTTGCCAATGCGAAAATCGTATCCATGGCGCGTCTCCGCGCGGGAAACCCGCGCTCAGGTGTTCATGGAATCGAAGAACTCGGAGTTCGTCTTGGTCTGCTTGAGCTTCGACAGCAGGAATTCAATGGCGTCGGTGGTGCCCATCGGGTTCAGGATGCGACGCAGGACAAAGGTTTTCTGCAGATCGCCCTTGTCGATCAGCAGGTCCTCTTTTCTTGTGCCGGATTTCAGGATGTCGATGGCCGGGAACACACGCTTGTCGGCGATCTTGCGATCCAGAACCAGCTCGGAGTTGCCGGTACCCTTGAACTCTTCGAAGATCACCTCGTCCATCCGGCTGCCGGTGTCGATCAGCGCCGTGGCGATGATGGTGAGCGATCCGCCCTCTTCGATGTTCCGCGCGGCACCAAAGAACCGTTTCGGCCGCTGCAGCGCATTCGCATCCACACCACCGGTCAGAACCTTGCCCGAGGAGGGCACCACGGTATTAAAGGCCCTACCAAGTCTTGTGATCGAATCCAGAAGTATAACAACATCTCGCTTATGCTCGACCAGACGCTTGGCCTTTTCGATCACCATTTCCGACACCGCAACGTGCCGCGTCGCCGGTTCGTCGAAGGTCGAAGAAACAACCTCGCCCTTGACCGAGCGCTGCATGTCGGTCACCTCCTCCGGCCGCTCGTCGATCAGCAGCACGATGAGGTAGCATTCCGGATGGTTCTTTTCGATCGAGTTGGCAATGTTTTGCAGAATCACCGTCTTACCGGTCCGCGGCGGCGCCACGATCAGCGACCGCTGGCCCTTTCCGATCGGGGCGACCAGGTCGATGATCCGTGCGGTCCGGTCCTTGATCGTCGGATCCTCGACCTCCATCTTCAACCGTTCATCGGGATAAAGTGGCGTAAGGTTGTCGAATGCGATCTTGTGGCGGGCCTTCTCGGGGTCTTCAAAGTTGATCGTGGTGACATTGGTCAGCGCGAAGTACCGCTCATTGTCCAGCGGCGCCTTCATCTGCCCGTCCACGGTATCGCCGGTGCGCAGGCTGTATTGCCGGATCATCTCGGGCGACACATAGATGTCATCCGGACCGGGAAGATAGTTCGCCTCGGGCGAGCGCAGGAAACCGAACCCATCCTGCAACACCTCGAGCACACCATCGCCAAAAATCTCCCATCCCTCGTCCGCGCGTTCGCGCAAGATCTGAAACATCATCTCGCCCTTGCGCATGGTCGAGGCGTTCTCGATCTCCAGGTCCTCGGCCATGGACAGAAGGTCCTTGGGGCTTTTTGCCTTGAGATCGGACAGGGTGAGGGATTCGACGGTCATGATGATACGGCCCTTGGCCCCCGAATGATCGCGGGGCACTTTTCAAATGGACAGGAAGAGACATCGCCCGGACGGGCGCGTTGCCGGATTACATAATGAAGCGGCGTGACCGAGTCAAATCCCGATCAGAACTTCACAACCACCGAGATCACGATCACCACCATCAACAGTGTCGGGACCTCGTTCATCATGCGAAATTGCCGCCCGCTCAGCTTGTTCCGGCCGGCAAGGAAATCCTTGCGGCGCCAATCCAGCCAGAAATGAAACCAGGTCATCGCGATCACCGCCGCCCCCTTGGTCCAGGGCCAGATCCAGCTCCAGTCGACGATCCCAGGTGTTACCACCAGCAAAAGCCCCATGATCCAGGTCGCGATCATCGCGGGATGCATGATGTAGCGAAACAGCTTTTCCTCCATCACCAGGAAGATCGCCGGCGCATCGGTGACCGACTGCGCCTTTTCTATGTGATAGACAAACAGCCTCGGCAGGTAGAACAGCCCGGCCATCCAGGACAGCACGGCCATGATATGAATCGACTTGGTCCAGGGGTACAGCGTGATCAACAGGTCGGACATTTGGTTTCCCGCGCGGTTTCCTCTCTCCTAATAATAAGAAAGAAAAGAAGAAAGGATGATGATGAGGTAGGGACGCCGGAAACGGTGGATTATCGTCTTGTCCCGGATGTTGTCCACCATGGGGACAGCTTGGGACAGTTTCCCGCGATTTTCTGACAGACGGCGGGAATTTAAATATAAATCAATATCTTAAAATGAATACGGCGCGGTAACCTTTGGGGATAACTCCGGGAGAAATCCAGAGAACAGGGGTTCTCCCGTGCGCATGGGTTATCCTTATCCAGCCGGGAAGATTTCGGCACGGACGGGAACAAGTCGCCCGAAATCATGGGGTCTTGCACCCACAGACGGATAACCTAGAAACCATCAGGGATCGTCCGCCCCCCGATACCGGAGTTTTCCACATGTCTGTCCCGATCATTCTTGCCTCTGGCTCCGAGGTCCGCGCCACCCTGCTTCGCAATGCCGGGGTGCAGGTCGAGGCGATTTCCCCGCGCATCGACGAGGATGCGGTCAAGGTGGCGCTGATGTCCGAGGCCGCCGCGCCGCGCGACATCGCCGACACGCTGGCCGAACTCAAGGCCCGCAAGATCAGCGAAAAGATGCCCGGCGCCATGGTGATCGGTTGCGATCAGGTGCTTGATTTCGAGGGATCACTGCTGTCGAAACCGGAAACCCCCGAAGAGGCGCTGGATCAGTTGCGCCGGATGCGCGGCAGGCGGCACAAGCTGCTGTCGGCGGCGGTGATCTGTCGCGACGGGCGGCCCGAATGGCGTCACGTCGGCCAGGTTCGCCTGACCATGCGCGAGGCAAGCGATTCCTATCTGCAGGGGTACGTCGCCCGCAACTGGGACAGCATCCGCCACTCGGTCGGGGCATACAAGCTCGAGGAAGAGGGGGTGCGCCTGTTCACCGCCATTGACGGGGATTACTTTACGGTTTTGGGTATGCCATTGTTGGAATTGCTCAATTTCCTGATGCTTCGGGGGGAGATAGACGCATGACGGATACGCGGATTCCGCTGGCGGGGGTGATCGGCACCCCCATTGCGCATTCAAAATCGCCGCGCCTGCACCGGCATTGGCTCACGACCTACGGGATCGCGGGGCATTACATCCCGATGGAGGTCCGCGCCGAGGATCTGGAACAGGTGCTCGGGGCCCTGCCGAAGATGGGGTTCGTCGGCATCAACGTCACGATTCCGCACAAGGAAAAGGTGATCATGCTGGCGGATCAGGTCACCGACCGGGCCACGCTGATCGGGGCGGCAAACACGTTGATCTTCCGGCCCGACGGCAGCATTCACGCCGATAACACCGATGGCTACGGATTCATGGAAAACCTCCGTCGTGGCGCGCCGGGATGGGATCCGGCCGCCGGGCCCGCGGCGGTGCTTGGGGCGGGCGGTGCGGCCCGCGCCGTGATCTCGGCGCTGATCGACGCAGGTGTGCCGGAGATCCTGTTGACCAACCGCACTCGGGTGCGGGCGGAAAAGCTGAAACAGGATTTCGGCCAACGGGTGCGCGTGATCGACTGGGTGCAGGCCGGCAACATCATAGAGGACGCTGCGCTGGTGGTGAATACGACCTCGCTGGGCATGCTCGGCAAGCCCGAGTTGCGGGTGCCGCTCGACGGTATCGGGCCGCAGACCGTTGTCACCGATCTTGTCTACAACCCGTTGAAAACACGCCTTCTTCAGGTCGCGGAAGAGGCGGGTGCAACGGCGGTGGACGGGCTGGGTATGTTGATCTACCAGGCGGTTCCGGGGTTCGAGCGCTGGTTCGGGCAACGCCCGGAGGTTGACGAGGCCACTCGCGCGGCGGTCCAGGCATGAGCTTTGCGCTGGGACTGACCGGGTCGATCGGCATGGGCAAGAGCACCACCGCAAAGCTCTTCGCCGACGAAGGCTGCGCGGTCTGGGATGCGGACGCCGCCGTGCATCGCCTTTACGCCCCCGGCGGCGCGGCGGTCGAGCCGATGCGCGCCGCCTTTCCCGAGGCGATTGTCGAGGGTGCAGTCAGCCGCGAGGTTCTCAAGCGCATCATCGGGGCCGATCCCGCTGCGCTGAGGCGGATCGAACGGATCGTGCACCCTCTGGTGGCCGAGGATCGCGAGAGGTTCCGGGCCGATGCGCGTGCCGATATCCTCGTTTTCGACATTCCGCTCTTGTTCGAGGGCGGCGGCGCGGCGGCGATGGACGCCACCGTCACCGTATCCGCCCCGCCCGAGGTGCAGCAGGAAAGGGTGATGGAGCGCGGCACCATGACGCCCGCGCAATTCCACCAGATCCGGGAAAAACAGATGCCCGACGAAGAAAAACGCGCCCGGGCGGACTATGTGATCATCACCGACACGATCGACCATGCGCGCGATCAGGTGCGGCGGATCGTGGCAGACATCAGGGCAGGGATGAACCATGCGTGAGATCGTACTCGACACCGAGACCACCGGGCTGGACCCGAAAACCGGCGACCGCATCGTCGAGATCGGCGCGGTCGAGCTCTATAATCATATGGTCACCGGCAATACCTATCACCAGTATATCAACCCCGAACGCGACATGCCCGAAGAGGCGTTCAAGGTGCACGGGCTGAGCATCGATTTCCTGAGCAACAAGCCGGTCTTCAAGCAGATCGGGCAGGCGTTTCTCGATTTCATCGGCGACGCCAAGCTGGTGATCCACAACGCCAGCTTTGACATGAAGTTCCTGAACGCGGAGCTGCAATGGATGGGGTTGCCGGAACTGCCGTGGGAGCAGGCGGTGGACACACTGGCCATCGCACGCAAGAAGTTTCCCGGCGCGCAGGTCTCGCTGGACGCGCTTTGCCGACGCTTTGCCATCGACAATTCGGCGCGGACATTGCACGGCGCCCTGCTCGACTCCGAGATTCTGGCCGAGGTTTACCTGGAGCTGATTGGCGGGCGCCAACCGGATTTCGGATTGCAGGCGGATCAGGGTCAGCGCGGTACTGCGGCCGTCGACGAAGCCTGGCGACCAAGGCCGCGCCCCGCCGCCCTTCCTGGTCGGATCAGTGCGCAGGAACAGGCGGCGCACGATGCCTTTGTCGAAAAGCTGGGGGACAATGCGCTGTGGCGACAGGGGTGATCCGACCGTCGCGCAACCCCGGACCCTGACGCAACGAAAAAGGCCGCGATCCGGGGATCGCGGCCTTGGTCATTTCGTGGGCGTCGTGGCTCAGGCAGTGGCCGGAGCCGCGCCCTGAGCCGCCTTCCGACGCTCCAATTCGCTGCGATAGAGCGCGACGAAATCGATGGTGTCCAGGTTCAGCGACGGGAAGCCGCCATCGCGGGTCACGTCGCTGACGATCCGGCGCAGGAAGGGGAACAGCATTCGCGGGCATTCGATCAGAAGGAAGGGATGCAGTTGTTCGTCCGGCACCCCGGCAACATGGAAGATGCCGACATACTCGACTTCCATCAGGAACAGAACGTCGTCCATGCCCTTGGCCTTGGACTCGACGTTCAGCTTGATCATCACCTCGTACTGGTTGTCAGGCTTGCGTTTTTTCGCGTCCATGTTCACCCGAACACTGATGTCGGGCTGCACTTCGCCCGAGGCGCCCTTTTGCGCCATCACGTTCTCAAAGGACAGGTCGCGGACGAACTGGCCCAGAACCTTCATCTGGACCTGTGGCGCCTGTTGCGCCTCGGCGCCGTTGCTTTCCGGCTTGTCGGACATCGGATATCTCCTGACTCTCGCGTTCGGCGCTGCTTAGCACCTCATCCGGCATTGCTCAATGGCGCTCCGGCCCCTCGACCCAGCCCGAGGGCGGCTGTCCGGGGCGGCGGGGGCGCCCTGCTGGATCGACCTCGGTATAATCCCCGTCGACAACGTCGCCGTGCCCGCCGGGGCGAAACCCGGCAGAGCCGCCCATGTCGAACCGCGCCACCGTGACGCGGCGGCGCAGATGGCGAAACACCGCGACCCGAACCGGCGGCATCAACAGCGCAAAGCCCAGCGCGTCGGTGAAGAATCCGGGCGTCAGCAACAGCGCGCCGGCGACCAGGATCATCGCGCCATGGGCCAGCGGTTCGGTCGGATCGTTCAACTCCGAGAATGCGCGCTGCAACTGCCCCAGGGCGATCCGCCCCTGCGTGCGCACCAGCCATGTGCCCAGCATGGCGGTCAGAACCACCACCGCGAGCGTCGGCCACAGCCCGATCAGCCCGCCCACCTGGATGAACAGGGCGATTTCGATCAGGGGAACAGCCAGAAAGGCCAGAAACAGATACATCGCGCGGCTCCTTTGGGATGTCCGGAACAGTGGACTAACCCCTGCCCCTCACCTACATAGGGGCCAAGGGGCGATCTTACAAAGCCCGACGCCTGATACGAGGACCAAATGAATTCACCTTTGATCCAGCTTCTGGTGCTGGCCGGCATCGCCATTTTCCTGATCCTGCGCCTGAAAAACGTGTTGGGGTCGCGCGAAGGCTTTGAAAAACCGCCGACGCCGCAGCAGGCCGACAAGCGGTCGCGGCCCGATTTCGAAGTGATCGACGGCGGCCCCGACCGCGATATCACCGACCATGTCGCCGAGGACAGCCCGCAGGCGCAGGCGCTGACCGAGATGAAACGGGTGGAACCTGCGTTCTCTGTGACAGAGTTCGTTCAGGGCGCGCGCGGTGCCTACGAAATGATCCTGATGGGCTACGAGCTGGGCAATCTCGACGAGATTCAGCCGTTTCTGGCCGAGGACGTGTTCGAAACCTTTGTCGCCGGTGTCTCCGCGCGCGAGGATCAGGGCCTGAAAATCGAGGCGGAATTCATCGGAGTGCGGGAAACCGCGATTGCCGACGTGCGATTCGACAAGGACACCAACCTGGCAGAGATCACCATGCGGTTTGTCGGCGAGTTGACATCGGTCGTACGCGATCGCGGCGGCGACATCGTCGAAGGCAGCCCCACCACGGTCAAGCGTCAGAAAGACAGCTGGACCTTCGGCCGGACCATGGGCAGCGCCGATCCCAACTGGCTGCTTGTCGCCACGGACGGATGATTGCCGCGCTCCGCACAGTCGTGGTGGCGGGGGCCCTTCTGATGGCCGCCCCTCCCGGGGTCGGGGCAGAGCCCGAGCATGAAATCCTGGACTTCAGTCGCCTCGACGGCTGGGAGAAAGACAATCACGCCGCCGCGCTCGAGGTCTTTCTGGAAACCTGTCCGGACATGGACGACCCGGACTGGCGCAGCCTCTGTGCGCTGGCCCAGCAGCAGAGCGCACAAAGCGCGCGCGCGTTCTTCGAACTGTTCTTTCGCCCGGTGCTGATCCGCGACGGGGCGGACCCGCTTTTCACCGGGTATTATGAACCCGAGCTGGACGGCGCGCGGCATCCCGGCGCGCGGTTTCGATATCCTCTCTACAAGACGCCGCCCGAGGCGCGCCGTACATCCACCTGGTTGTCCCGGCGCGAGATTCTGACCAGCGGCGTGATGGAAAACCGTGGACTCGAGATTGCCTGGGTCGATGACCCGGTCGAGCTGTTCTTTCTCCAGATCCAGGGTTCGGGCCGGATTCGCCTGCCCGACGGGCAGACCCTGCGCGTCGGCTATGGCGGATCGAACGGTCATTCCTATCGCTCCATCGGGGTGGAACTGGTGCGGCGGGGGATCTACAACGCCCATCAGGTCAGCGCCCAGGTCATCAAGAACTGGGTCCGCCGCAACCCCGAGGCCGGCGAAGAGCTGCTTTATCACAACCCCTCTTACGTGTTTTTCCGTGAAGTCGGCCATGTCGGCGATCACCTCGGGCCGCTGGGCGCGATGAACCGCCCGATCACCCCGCTGCGCAGTATCGCGGTCGACCCCGCCTATGTACCACTGGGCGCGCCGGTCTGGCTGGAAAAGGACGGCGCCGGCAAGATGCGGCGGCTTATGGTGGCGCAGGATACCGGCTCGGCGATCAAGGGCGCACAGCGGGCCGATATCTTTTTCGGCACCGGCGCCGCCGCCGGCCAGGCGGCCGGACGGATGCGCGACCCGGGCCGCATGATCGTGTTGCTGCCGATCCAGCGGGCCTATGCACTGTTGCCGGATGGCGCGTGATGGCGCGGCGCAAACTCAGCGAGGAAGAGCTTGAGCTTTGGCGCCGGGTCACGGACCAGGCCGAACGGCTGCATCCCAAACGGTCCGAAACCGCCTTGCCGCCACCCGCCGCGAAACCGAAACCGCTGAAGCGCCCCGACAAACCCGGCATCGCGCCGTTTCGCCTCGGACAGGGGGCCAGGCCCGCCGCCGCCCGCCACGATCTGAAACCGTCGATGGCCGAGCACCTCTCGACCGCCCCGGTCAAGATGGATCGCAAGGCTTTTACCCGCATGAAACGCGGCAAGCTCAGGCCCGAGGCGCGGATCGACCTGCACGGGATGCGGTTGGACCGCGCGCATCCCGCCCTGATCCAGTTCATCCTGTCGTCGCAGGCCGCCGGGCGGCGGCTGGTTCTGGTGATCACCGGAAAGGGCAAGCGGAGCGTCGATCCCGGACCGATCCCGATCCCGCGCGGCGTGCTCCGGCACCACGTCCCGCAATGGCTGTCGATGCCGCCGCTGGCGCAGGCGGTGCTGCAGATCACCCCGGCGCACCTCAGCCATGGCGGCGAGGGGGCCTATTACGTCTATCTGCGCAGGCCGCGCTGAGGCGTCACATCTTGGTCAACAGCAGGTCGGGCGACAGGATCATCTGGGTCGCGTTGCGCACCGTCAGGACCGTACCGGGCAACAACCCTGACCGCGCCGAGCGATCCGACTGAAAGGCGTCCTTCATCGTCTCGCTGTTGTTGATCAGGGAAATCAGCGCCGGAGACGTGCCGAAGGTGAAATGATTGACGCCACTTTTGCTGAACTCCGAGACATCCACGATTGTCACCGGGAAATCCCCCAGCGCCCCCGGGTCGGTCAGGTTGCCCAGCCGCGCCGTGGCCCCGTTGATCCGCGCCGACAGCGCCAGCGCCTTGTCGTTTTTCGAGGTGATGATGGCAAACGGTCGTGGCAGGTCGTGGAACCGTGTCGCCTGCTTGCGGAACAATTCCACGTCCAGATCGGGCGAGATAAGCACGACGCCGCCCAGTGCGCGCCTGGTCCAGCCGGGATCGGCGATCTCGATCTGGCGCAGCGTCTCCATCACCAGCATCGAGCCCAGCGAATGCGCGATGATGATGATCCGCCGGGGTCCGGCCGCGCGCAGATCGTGCAACAGCTGTTCCAGCGCATCGCGCGACACCAGAACGCTGTCGCGGTCATAGGTGTAGCCCAGCGGATGGGTGGCGCTGGGCCAGGAAAAATGCACAGGCACCGCCGGCACGTCAAAATCGTGTACGATCTGCGCGGTGCGGAACACCCCGTCGAAAAAGCTGTTGTTGTAGCCGTGGATGTAAAGCGCGATCTCGCGCCGGTCGGGCGGCGCCGCGCGCAGCGCCCGCGCCAGTGCGGCGCGAAATGCCGTACGCCCGTCTATATCGGCGCGGCTGGCGATGGTGAAATCGGTCTGCGGGTTCGGGCGATCATAGCCGTTGCGGATCCGCCCCTTTCGATGGGTTGGCGGGATCGACACGCCCAGCTCCATGTAACTCATCCGGTCCGACCGCTGGGTGGTGAACCAGCCGCCCGGCTCCGGCACCCGGTTGGTGGCGGTAAAGACGGGCCGTATGACCCCCACATCCGCCGCCCGCGGCACCAGCGGCGCATGGAACCTGTCGGAACAGGCCGAAACCCCGGCCGCCGCGGTCAGCATCAACATCTGTCTTCGGTGCACCGCGAATCCCCGCTCTCGTTTCAGGCCAGTCCAACCGCAGGATAGCGGGCGATGACGCCGGGTCTAGAGAACGTAACGGCTCATGTCGGCCGAGCGGGTCAGTTCGCCCAGGTTCTTCTCGACGAAACCGGCATCCACCGTCACCTTATCGCCGGCGCGGTCGGGGGCTGTAAAGGACAGCTCCTCGAACACCCGCTCCATCACCGTGTAAAGCCGCCGCGCGCCGATGTTCTCGACCGACTGGTTCACATCGGCCGCGATCTTGGCCAGCGCCGCGATCCCGTCCTCGGTGAAATCCACCGTCACCTCTTCGGTGCCCATCAGCGCGGTATATTGCCGGGTCAGCGCATTGTCGGTCTCGGTCAGGATGCGCACGAAATCGCCCTCGGTCAGCGCCCGCAACTCCACCCGGATCGGCAAACGGCCCTGCAATTCCGGCAACAGGTCCGACGGCTTGGCGATGTGAAAGGCGCCCGAGGCGATGAACAGGATATGGTCGGTCCTGACCGGCCCGTGCTTGGTGGAAACCGTGGTGCCCTCGATCAGCGGCAGCAGGTCGCGCTGCACGCCCTCGCGGCTCACGTCGCCGCCGCGCACGTCCTGGCGCGCGCAGACCTTGTCGATCTCGTCGAGAAAGACGATGCCGTTCTCCTCCACCGCCTCAAGCGCGGCCCGCGTCACCATCTCGTCGTCCAGCAGCTTGTCGGCCTCTTCCCCGATCAGGAGATCGTAGCTTTCCGCCACCGTGGTCTTCTTGCGCACGGTGCGCCCGCCAAAGGCCTTTCCGAAAATATCGCCCAGGTTCATCATGCCCATCTGGCTTCCCGGCTGGCCGGGAATGTCGAACATCGGCATCGGGTTCGAGGTATCGGCCAGCTCCAGCTCGATCTCGGTATCGTCCAGCTCCCCGGCCTTGAGCTTGGTGCGGAACATCTCGCGCGTGCCCTCGCGTGCCGCCTCGCCGGCGATGGCGTCGATCACCCGTTCCTCGGCGGCATGATGCGCCTTGGCCTTGACCTCTTCGCGCATCCACTCGCGGGTCTGCGCGATGGCGCTGTCCACCAGGTCGCGGACGATCTGCTCCACGTCGCGCCCGACATAGCCCACCTCGGTGAACTTGGTCGCCTCGACCTTGATGAAGGGCGCCCGGGCCAGCCGTGCCAACCGGCGCGAGATCTCGGTCTTGCCAACGCCGGTGGGTCCGATCATCAGGATGTTCTTGGGGTACACCTCGTCGCGCAGATCGTCGGAGAGCTGCTTGCGCCGCCAACGGTTGCGCAGCGCCACGGCCACGGCGCGCTTGGCGTCGGCCTGTCCGATGATGAACCGGTCCAGCTCGGAAACGATTTCGCGGGGGGTGAGGTCGGTCATTCGTCTTCAAACTTTGTTTGGACGCCAAATCGAATACTTGAGTTTCTAGCCAGCCAAGCTACCGCGGCCGGCCCTCCAATACAGAAAAACAAAACCAAACCACCAGCAAACACTTCAGGCTCTGGTTTACTGAGAATTTCGATTCCCCTTATTGCACCAAAAATCGCCAAGCCCCAACCTGCGGTAAGTGCAAGATACTTCCCTGCAATTTCAGATACTTGTGCCTGATTTATGCGTTTTCTCTCGTCCCTAGCGTCGTTGAGAGATTCGTCCAAGCTTTCCTTGGCAAACCCCGGCACCAATTCGTCCAATGCCTCCACGGTCAAATGCAGAGGATAGTCACCCATATGGTTGTGGACTTCGAGATATGCTTGAAGCGCTACCAGCTGACCCCGGTCTAAATTCGGGATCAGCTCAGCTAGTCCGGGAGGTAGCTGTGACAAATCAACTGGAGGAACGTTATCGTCGCTCTCTCCCGCCACTAGCCTTCCTTCTCCATCAGGTCGGTAACGACAAGACTGAGATTACTCCGTGAAGCTTGGGACAATTGAGAGTCCAAGGAAACTTTATACCTGTTCCGTTTCGCCAGAGCGAGCGCTGCCTTTTTCTTGGCAAGGATTTTTAGAAGTCTCCGCCTTTCCGCTGGAGACAACTGCGTTGCGATTCTGCGTTCAGCGCCAAGTGCGACATGACCTAACAGCTTGGGTAAGTTGTTGGAGACGACGTGGCCAGACCGACGCTTCACCTTAAAGCCGTTTGGGGGCAACGGATTCAGGGAAATGGACATGTTTTGCATAAAGCGATTGGCCTTATCAGTGGTTTCCATGTTGCTCACGCTTGATCCTTTGGACGATCTTGCCAGAGACACCAAGTTATGAAGTGTTCCTCCGATTCGCAAGATAATCCCAAAGAAACGTGACCGATTCGCTAATGATAACAATACACTAGCCTCCTGTCTCGCGGTTTGCCTCACGAGAATCCTAGAGAGTCAAGGTGATTCTGACAACATAAAATGCTATATGCGCCACTGAAATCGCGTGTATGCACAACATCTTGTCGCTATGCAGAAATGCTTTCCACCGTCACCTTGCCATTGGTGTAAACACAGATGTCCGCCGCGATCGCCATCGCCTTGCGGGCGACGTCCTCGGCGGAAAGATCGCTGTCCATCATCCCGCGCGCGGCGGCGAGCGCGAAGTTTCCGCCCGAGCCGATCGCGGCGACGTCATGTTCGGGCTCCAGCACGTCACCCGCGCCGGTGATCACGTAGATCTCGCGCCCGTCGCTGACGATCAGCATCGCCTCGAGCTTTTGCAGGTACTTGTCG
>Ga0209692_10003099_pt1 | contig 16597 bp, 12 predicted proteins | sample tdDd472_FD_187129 | JGI IMG/M metagenome (GOLD analysis project Ga0209692, IMG submission 187129) | Marine sediment microbial communities from the Atlantic coast under amendment with organic carbon and nitrate - tdDd47.2 (SPAdes)... | ecosystem: Environmental > Aquatic > Marine > Coastal >...
CTATCACAAAGTGGCTTCCGGTAAGCACTACGACACCAGTCATGACCAGTCGGACGACGGGCAAGTTGAGGAGTACCACCGCGAAGACCTGCTGCAGTTCCGCGCCTTCCTGCGCAGCCTGATGATGCACGCAGCGGTGGGCACCGCTCTGGGTGGTGTGACAACGCTGGTGGGTGAACCACAGAACCTGTTGATTGCAGAAGAGGCCGGCTGGGAATTTGTCGAGTTCTTCGTGCGCATGGCACCGGTGACGATGACGGTACTGGTTGTTGGTTTGCTGACCTGTTTGCTGCTCGAGAAACTGAAGTGGTTCAGTTACGGAGCGAAGTTGCCGGAAGCCGTGCGTAAGGTGCTCGAAGAGTACGACGAGCACATGACCGAGCGTCGCACCCAGAAGCAGAAGGCTGCGCTCATCGTGCAGGCCATTACGGCCGTGTTTCTGGTTATTGCTTTGGCGTTTCATCTGGCCGAGGTCGGCATTATCGGTCTGACCGTGATTGTGTTGGCGACCGCCTTCACCGGCATCACCTCGGAACATCAGATTGGCCATGCCTTTGAAGAAGCGCTGCCGTTCACCGCACTGTTGGTGGTGTTTTTCGGTATCGTCTCTGTCATTCACACACAGCATCTGTTTGAGCCGGTGATTCAGGCCGTGTTCGCACTGGATGAAAGTGTGCAGGGGCCGGTTTTCTATATGGCTAACGGTATCCTGTCGATGATCAGTGACAACGTGTTTGTCGCGACCGTCTATATTTCAGAAGTGAAGAGTGCCTTGATGGCCGGTGAAATCAGCCGCGAACATTTTGATGTTCTGGCTGTGGCGATTAACACCGGTACTAATATTCCAAGTGTGGCCACTCCGAACGGTCAGGCAGCCTTCCTGTTCCTGCTGACTTCGGCCGTTGCGCCGCTACTGCGTTTGTCCTACGGGCGTATGGTCTGGATGGCGCTGCCATACACCATCACCATGAGCATTACGGGTCTGCTCGCCACTATTTACCTGCTGTAGCGGCCGTCTTTGCTGTGTAATGCAGCAGGATTCCGCCCGATTTCGCCCTCAATTTGACAGTAATGTGAGTTATCTCGCGGTTAATGTCGCTTCACTGTGGAATATTCGGCGTATCTGTGGCTTTATGCCGTACAGGATTTATCCGCCGCCGGTGGGGAGCTGGCTGAAAGACTAAGAATTATCGAGGGTGATGGGCTGACATGCGTTCAGTAGAAGAATCAAAAGTAGCCGTGCTGGGTCTGGGTTATGTGGGCCTGCCACTGGCTGTAGAGTTCAGTAAGTTTTTTCCGACAGTAGGTTTTGATATTGATGCCGCCCGTGTCGCAGCGTTGCGCGGTGGTCATGACCAGACACTGGAAGTCAGCGACGACGAGCTGGCAGCGGCCGACCAATTGAGTTTCGCCGATACGATGGGAGCGTTGTCAGATTGCAATGTATTCATTGTCACCGTTCCCACCCCGATTGATGCGGCTAACCGCCCCGATATCACAGCGCTGCGCCGTGCCAGCGAAGCCGTTGGTAAAGTTCTGGCGAAAGACGACATCGTTATCTATGAGTCGACCGTATATCCGGGTGCGACCGAAGATGATTGTGTGCCCATTCTCGAAGCAGTATCCGGCCTGACCTTTAACGAAGATTTTTACGCCGGCTACAGCCCCGAACGAATTAACCCGGGCGATAAAGCCCACCGCCTGCCGGAAATCATGAAGGTGACTTCAGGCTCCACTCCGGAAATTGCAGACTACGTTGATGCGCTGTACGCAACGATCATTACTGCCGGCACCCATAAGGCATCCAGTATTCGTGTTGCTGAAGCCGCCAAGGTCATCGAGAACACGCAGCGCGATGTGAACATTGCACTGGTGAACGAACTGTCGCTGATTTTTAACCGTATGGGCATCGATACGCTGGAGGTCTTGGAAGCAGCCGGCACCAAATGGAACTTCCTGAATTTCCGTCCGGGTCTGGTCGGTGGTCACTGTATCGGTGTGGATCCCTATTACCTGACGCACAAGTCGCAGGAAGTGGGGTATCACCCGGAAATGATCCTGGCGGGTCGCCGTATCAACGACAACATGGGTATCTATGTTGCTTCTGAGGTCGTGCGGTTGATGGTAACCCGCGGCATCAGCATGCCGGATGCGCGCATCCTGATTATGGGCATTACTTTTAAAGAAAACTGTCCTGATGTGCGCAACACCCGTGTGACCGATCTGGTGCACGAGTTTACGTCCTACGGTTCACAGGTTGATGTCTACGACCCGTGGGCGGATCCTGCGGTCGTGCAGGAGGAATACGGCATTGAGCTGCAAACGGACATGCCGCCGAAGGGGCTTTACGATGCAGTCGTGGTCGCTGTGGCGCATGACGAGTTCCGCGCAATGTCGATGGCCGATCTGCATGCGTTGGGCAAAGATATTCATGTCGTCTATGACATCAAGTATGTGTTGCCCCCTGAAGAAGTGAACGGCCGCCTCTGATTCCTGTTACCCAATGCGGTAAAGTATCGCTAATAACAAATTCGCGTCTGTTCTGACTTTTTTGGTCGGACGTTTTGAGGGGATGCTCATGAAGGTACTGGTTACCGGAACCGCCGGTTTTATCGGCTCATTTGTTGCTCACCGGTTACTGGATCGTGGTGACGAGGTCATCGGTCTCGATAACGTCAACGACTACTACGACGTTAATCTGAAGCTGGCCCGCCTCGAACGCCTGGATGCTCGCGACGGGTATCGTTTCCATAAACTCGATCTTGAAGATGCCGACGGGGTTGCCGCGGTATTTGCCGAGCACAAGCCCGACCGGGTAGTGCATCTGGCTGCACAGGCGGGCGTGCGCTACTCGCTGGAAAACCCGCGCGCCTACATGGACAGCAATATCATCGGCACGCTCAATATTCTGGAAGGCTGCCGTCACAACGAAACAGAGCATCTGGTGTACGCCAGTTCCAGTTCTGTGTACGGCGCCAATACGGTTATGCCGTTTTCGATCCATCACAACGTTGACCACCCGTTGTCGCTGTATGCGGCATCGAAGAAAGCCAACGAACTGATGGCGCACACCTATTCCAATCTCTACGACATTCCGACTACCGGTTTGCGCTTCTTTACGGTGTATGGTCCGTGGGGACGTCCGGATATGGCGTTGTTCTCTTTTACGCGCGATATTCTCGCCGGCAAGCCGATTGATGTATTCAACTATGGCAATCACCGCCGCGATTTCACTTACATCGACGACATCGTCGAAGGAATTTTGCGGACGCTCGATAATGTTGCGGCACCCAATCCTGACTGGTCGCCCGAGAACCCGGACCCGGGTACCAGCTTCGCGCCGTATCGTATCTACAACATAGGCAACAGCCAGCCTGTGGAACTGCTGCGCTATATTGAAGTGCTGGAAGACTGTCTGGGCAAGAAGGCCGAAAAGAACCTGCTGCCGATGCAGCCGGGCGATGTGCCGGACACCTACGCCGACGTCGACGACTTAATGAACGACACCGGTTATCAGCCGGCGACACCGGTTGAAGAGGGTGTTGCCCGCTTCGTAGAGTGGTACAGGGATTTTTACAAGGTATAGTTCGGCAAAGCATGACAGCGTGCTGACAAGGAAGCAGTAGTGAAAACCAGCAGTTGGGCGAAACTGGAGAAACAGGCAGGGAGGTTGCGCGGCAGGCGCATCGATGACCTGTTTGCTGCTGACTCCGACCGCTATCACAACTTCTCGCTGCTTCGGCACAACATGGTGCTGGATTACTCGCGTCAGTTACTCGACGACGATGCTCTTGATGAACTCCTTAAGCTTCCGGACGAATTCAGTCTGGGTCACCGTATAGCCGGTCTGTTCGGCGGCGAGCGCGTCAACAACACCGAAAACCGTGCAGCCTTGCACATGGCCCTGCGTGCAGACAGCGATGCCGACTTCGCTGTTGATGATGTATCGGTCATGGAAGATGTAGACCGGGTCCGCGATGATTTTCTGGCCTTTGCCGACGATGTCCGCAACGGTGAACGAACCGGTCATAGCGGTAAGGCATTCACTACGGTTGTGAATATCGGTGTCGGTGGCTCCCATCTCGGGCCTATGCTGGTTGCTGATGCCCTGGCCGATGAAAATAGTCCCGACTGTTTCTTTGTGTCCGGCGCAGGCGGGCAGCAGTTGCTTAGCACTCTGAGCAAGGTTGACCCCGAGACCACCTTGTTCGTCGTTTGCTCGAAAAGTTTTTCTACTCAGGAAACCATGCTGAATGCCGAAGCTGCACGTGAGTGGCTGGCAGAACAGCTGTCCGAAGAGGCAGTAGCCGATCACTTTGCGGCGGTGTCTGTTAATCAGGAGGCAATGGACGAGTTCGGTATTGCTGACGATGCACGCTTCGAGATGTGGAACTGGGTAGGTGGCCGTTACTCTGTTTGGTCTGCCGTCGGACTGGCGGCTGCAATAGTGATCGGCAGTGAGGCGTTCCGCGATTTGTTGTCCGGCGCACGCACCATCGACAATCATTTCCGCAACGCGCCGTGGGCAGAGAACCTGCCTGTGATGCTGGCGCTCATCGAATTGTGGAACCGCAACTTTCTGAGAATGAACAGTCATGCAGTGCTGCCCTATGAGCGGCGTCTGCAGGACTTCCCCGAGTATCTGCAGCAGTTGGAAATGGAGAGTCTCGGTAAGTCGGTGCAACGCGATGGTGAGCCGGTCGAAAGTGCGACGGTACCGGTGATCTGGGGTACGCATGGTTCCAATGCCCAGCATTCGTATTTGCAGGCACTGCATCAGGGCACTCTTAAAGTGTTTGTCGACTTTATCGGCGTGGCGAGCACCGAAGATGAACTGGCGGAGCACAAGCAGGTCGCACTGGCGAACATGCTGGCGCAAGCCGAGGCACTTAGAAGCGGGCGTTCGGTGAATGACGTCGGTGACTCCGAGATTGCGAAACACCGGGTGCAGCCGGGCAATGTCCCGTCAGTGATTTTGCTGCTGAAAGATTTGGATCCGGTGGCGCTGGGATCGCTTATCGCGCTCTACGAGCACAAAGTCTTCGCCTTGTCCGTGTTCTGGGATATCAACCCGTTTGACCAGTGGGGCGTGGAGCTCGGCAAGACGCTGGCTGGCAAGTATGAAGGGTTGTTAAGTGACGATATTGCGTCTACCGAGGGCGACAGCATCGTCAATCAGATTCGTGACTGGCAGGAAGGCTAGCCTGCCCGCGTTGCGTCCTGCTCAAAGTCCGGCCTGAATCCGCAAAAGCCGCCCGGAAACTCTCTGTTTACCACCATTCAACACCGCAGCTCCGATGGTATGAGGGCTGTGCAGCGGTTACACTCATCCACACTGAAGCAAATGCTGAAACCCTGAACGGGCCCATCCGGACGGAATGCGATTGTTATGAAAGTTACTGTACACGGCACCGGCTATGTCGGTCTGGTTTCCGGCGCTTGTCTCGCCGAGACCGGTAACAATGTTGTTTGCGTCGACATTGATCAGGGCAAGATCGATGCGCTGAAGCAGGGTGAAATCCCGATCTTCGAGCCGGGTCTTGCCGACATCGTGCGGCGCAACTTCGCCAAAGGGCGTCTGAACTTCACGTCAGATGTTGCCGAAGGCGTTGCCCATGGTGATATCCAGTTCATTGCCGTTGGTACGCCGCCCGATGAAGATGGTTCCGCCGACATGCAGTACGTGCTGGCCGTAGCCAAGACCATTGGTACCCACATGCAGGGTTACAAAGTGGTGGTCAACAAATCCACAGTGCCCGTAGGTACGGCTGCCAGAGTCCGCGACGCAATTGCCGCAGAGCTGGAGGCTCGTGGCGATAGTCTTGAATACGATGTGGTTTCCAACCCCGAGTTTCTTAAAGAGGGTGCAGCTGTATCCGACTTCATGAAGCCTGACCGCATCATCATCGGTACCGACAGTCGTCGTGCCCGGGAAATGCTCACTACTTTGTATGAGCCGTTCAACCGCAATCACATTCGCATGATTGTGATGGATGAGCGCTCAGCTGAACTGACTAAGTACGCCGCCAATGCAATGCTGGCAACCAAAATCAGTTTCATGAACGAGATCGCCAATCTCGCGGAACGACTGGGTGCGGACGTTGAAGCTGTGCGCATCGGTATCGGTTCTGATCCCCGTATCGGTTACGAGTTTATTTATCCGGGTGCCGGTTTTGGCGGATCCTGCTTCCCCAAGGATGTACGTGCGCTAAAGACCACGGCAGCGTCTATCGGTTATGACGCCGAGCTGCTCAATGCGGTTGAGTCTGTGAACGACCGGCAAAAAGATGTGCTGGGTGCGAAAGCGCGCGAATACTTTGGCGGCAGCATGAAAGGACGGACAATTGCGTTGTGGGGTTTGTCGTTCAAACCGAACACCGACGATATGCGTGAAGCGCCCAGCCGTAACTTTATCGATGCGGCATTTGCGGACGGAGGCACCGTTCGTGCTTATGACCCCGAGGCCTTGGATGAAACCCGTCGCATCTACGGAGAGCGCGACGATCTGGTTTTGTGTGGCAGCGCTGAAGAGGCGGTGAAGGGTGCCGACATTCTGGTCATCGTCACCGAGTGGCGTGAATTCCGTGCGCCGGATCTGGACCTGGTTAAGGAATGCCTGAGCGAGCCGGTCATTATCGACGGTCGCAATCTTTACGATCCGGTCATGATGGCCAGAGAAGGTTTCCGCTATCTGGCGATAGGCCGGCCCGAATCAGGCTGAGCCCTTTCGGGCTGAGCAGCGCCGGCAAACCGAAATGAAACCGGATAGAAACCCGAAACCAGCGCGGCACTGCCAGCTTATGTAAGAGATGGCAGGATATTCCCGATGATTTCTCCTTACTTATAAGGCGCTGAAGTGGCAATATGTGGCGCTATTCACGGCTTTGCAGGCGACTCTCTGAGATGCTTGGGCATCTGCTCCGGGTCCGGTCTGTACAGCTGCGGGGGCTTAGTTAGAATGTTTCGCTGCTTGTCGCACCGCGCCTTCGCCATTGCTGAGGCGGCGATGCTTTGTAATGAAAGGAATCACTTTTAGATGTCGGATGAGTCTCATGTGTCTCATGAGTCCGGGGAACTCCCGGTTACCGTAGTCGACTCGACGCGGTCGTGGGGATTTGTCGATCTCGGTGAACTCAGTCACTACCGTGACCTGATGTACTTCATGGTCTGGCGTGCGATTAAAGTCGCCTACGCCCAGAGTATCGGTGGTCTCGCCTGGGCGGTCGTGCAGCCCGCTATTCAGATTCTGGTATTCACTTTGGTGTTCGGTGGCCTGGTCGGTCTCGAGTCCGACGGTCTCCCGTACCTGTTGTTTTCTACCGCAGCGATTGTGCCGTGGACTTACATGAGCGGCGCCATGGCTGCCGCCAGCGGCAGTCTGATTGGTAACGCCGCGATGCTCGGTAAGGTTTATTTCCCGCGCGTTATTTTTCCGCTGACACCGATCCTGTCGATGATGGTTAACTTTGTTATTTCGCTGGTGCTTATTGTTGCGGTGCTGCTCTATTACAAAGTCACTCCCACGGTAAACATGTGGCTGCTGCCCGTGTTGATCATCTACATGATGATGGTGCCGCTGGCCTTTGGTTTGTGGCTATCGTCGCTGGCTATTCGTTACCGCGACGTCGGCATCATCATGGGTTACTTCATGCGTATGTTGATGTACACCGCACCCATACTCTATGCATCCAATGAAGTGCCTGAGGATATGCGCTGGTGGTACGTGCTGAACCCGATCGTTGGTGTTATTGAAGGCTATCGCTCAGCGTTGCTGGGCGGCGCCAGTCCGGACATGTTTATCCGCTGGGATTCGCTGATTTCCGGTCTGATTGTTTCGTTTGTTCTGGTGGTAACCGGGGCGGTCTATTTCCGGCGCATGGAGCGCGTCGTGGTGGATGTGATCTGATGAGTAAAGCCCTGTCACTGGAGAACGTCAGCAAGCTGTACCGTATCGGCAGCAGTGAGGATTTGCAGACCGATGCAGGCGCGTTCCAGAAGTTCTTCTTAAAGCCGATGGCGAACCTGCGGAAGTATCGTTCGCTGTACAACTTCAGCGCGGCCGAACTGGCCGGAGAAACCGAGAGCAAGGATATTCTCTGGGCTCTGCGCGATGTGTCATTCGATATTGAACAGGGTGACGTAATTGGCGTGGTCGGTGCCAACGGCGCCGGTAAGTCGACTTTGCTGAAGGTTGTTTCCCGAATTACACCACCCACCAAAGGACGTTTGCGTGTCTGGGGCAGGGTGAGCTGCCTGCTGGAAGTGGGTACCGGTTTTCATGCCGAGCTGACCGGTCGCGAAAACATTTATATGAGCGGCACCATTCTCGGAATGCGCAAGCGCGAGGTGGATGCCAAGTTCGATGAGATCGTCGAGTTTTCGGGCGTCGGCAAATTTATTGATACGCCGGTTAAGCGCTACTCCAGCGGTATGTCTGTGCGTCTGGCGTTTGCCGTGATGGCGCATCTGGAGCCGGATCTGCTGATCGTCGACGAAGTACTGGCAGTGGGTGATGCCGAGTTCCAGCGCAAGTGTCTGAATCAGATGGGTGAGGCCGGCAAGCAGGGCCGCACCGTGATGTTCGTTTCACACAACATGTCAGCTGTGGCACGGCTGTGCCGTCGCGGTCTGTACATGGAGAAAGGGCGTCTCATTCAGGATGCGCCGATCAGCGATGTTGTGTACACCTATATGACCCGCGGCGGTAACAGCGCGGCTGAACGAGAATGGCCGGATATTGAAGAGGCACCGGGTGATGATTCAGCGCGATTGCGTTCGGTCAAAATCGTCAACGAAAAGGGTGCTCCTGCCGGTACGATCGACATCGGCCATGCCGTTGGCGTGCAAATGACTTTTGATGTGCTGGAGCCGGGTCACAACCTCAGTCCATACATCACGCTGGTGTCCGACGCCGGTCTTGATTTGTTCTCGTCTGCCGATTCCAATAAGCAGTTTGAGTCGACTCCTCGTGAAGTCGGCCGCTACACCACAACGGCCTGGATTCCCGCCGAGTTTCTCGCCGAAGGTGCGCACTATGTGCGTGTAGTGATGCGTGCAATGAACCGCCAGCAGCTGGTGTTCCGTGAGCCGGATGTTGTGGCGTTTAACGTCACCGATGAGCGCAATACAGGCTTCGGTCACTCCTGGTGGGAAGGTAAGCCCAAAGGCGTGGTTCGTCCGAACCTGAACTGGACCTACGAGTACACCGACCCCTCAATGGTGATTGAGGGCTAGCGCGGGACAGCGCTGATCAGACCCCGTCAGGGCCTGACTACTCCCATTTATATGTGAATGAGAAACCGATCTGGTGCAGATCGGCTTTGGTTTCCGTCGTATTGAACGACGGCGGGTTGGTGCCTGCCGGCGAACGGAAGGTTAGATTGTTCCAGCGGTAGGTGTACGTCGCCGCAAAGCTGAGCGGACGTGAAATACGCCAGCTGATGCCGAAGTTAGTGGCCAGGTATCTGAATTCGTTACGCGGGTTCTCCGGATTATCATTCACGCCGATCTGGTCGTAGGCAAGGATATCCCAGCGGAATGACATCATCTTGCTCAGCTGGCGCACCAGGTCGGCAGTCAGCTGGTTACGGGTGGTTTCCTGACCCTGGTTGTTCGGGACAATGGTACGGCTTGCCGCGATACTCCAGCGGGTGATTTCTCCCTGATGGTCCAGCGTCAGCGCATACAGACTGTTCTTCGCATCGATAAAGGTGTTTTCCAGAGTCGGAATCTGCGGATCAGACGGCGTATTAATGGTTTTGGTATCAGTAGTCGTGCGTCCGAAGCGGCCGCTGAATTGGGTGCGCGGTGACCAGGCATACGACAGGTTGATTGAAGCGCCGGTACTTTTACTCGACAGCTTGGTGTTGATGGACCCGATCGGAGGCACGCCGAAGGGCAGGTCACGCTCCGATTCGAAGCGGTTGTAACTGACGGTGCCGCCGAGCGTCCAGCGCTGATTAATAATGCGCGAGTAGTTCAGGCTGATCTGGGCACCGTCGTTGTCAGCACGACCGGTGTTGTCCAGTTTGAAGCGGGTGGTGTTGTAGTTGATGATCGTTTGCAGAGAATCTTTCTCGGTCATCGTCCAGGTCCACGCCGGAACCACACTTGTTCTCGTTACTGTGTCGTCAACATTCAGTGAGGAACCGCCACCACCTCCGGGCAAATCGGTACCTTCACCCACTACATCGGACAATACGCCTAACTGGCTGTAGCCACCGGCAACGGAGAACGTGTTCAGAATGGTGCTGTAGGACGCGTCACCGTCGATGTACCAGTTGGTCTGCTCCGCATCGGAATTACTGCGGTTGGTGTAATACGGCCGGTTGACCCTGCCTGTAAGTGACGCAGAGGTTCTCGCGGTGCCCCATTCGACAGCCGCACGCGCATCGGCTCTGATGATTGAGGTCGAAGCAGGTGCGATCGGTGAGTCTTTCGGACGCAGCGTCGGGTTGTCGTTATAGAAGTAACTCATCGTGACCCGTGCCGTATTGTTAATCAGGTCGGCGTGGGCAGGCGCTCCGGTCAGAACGCTGGTCAGTGCTGCAGTAAGCAGCAGACCGGTGCGCGACAACGGTCTGCGCAGGCGGGTTTGCGAGAGCTGGAACATGTGAACTAGCTGATCAGGTCAGATGATCAGGGTACGACAACGACGTCGCCGGGTTGCAGGATGACGTTCTGTTGCAGACGTTTGCCGCGCTCAAGGTCTTTGTAGTTGAACGGAATGGCCATCCGTACGTGACCACGGCGACGCAGAATGGTGATGTCTTTGGTGTCAGCAAACGGCGTCATGCCACCGGCCATGGCCAGCGCCTGCATAACGTCAACGCTGGGGTTAACCAGAAACTCGCCGGGGCGGTTTACCTGACCAATCACGTAAACCTTGTTGCCGCCAATTTGCAGCGTCGAAACAGTAACAACACCGTTCGGGATGTATTCTTTAAGGCGTCCCTCGATGACGACGCGAATTTCATCAACGGTGCGGCCGGCTGCGTAGATGTCACCTACCAGCGGAATGGAGAAATGACCGTCGGGACGCACGAGTACTTCTTTCTGTAACTGATCTTCACCCCAAACGGAAATGCCGAGAATGTCGCCGGGGTTAATGAAGTACGGGTCTAATTTGGCCGCTGCCAGTTTGGTTTCAGCGCTTGAGTCGCTGGCATCGAGCACCGTTTCCTGAGCAATGGCGATACCTGTCTGCATGGTCAGAATCAGGGTGACCAGTGCAAAGATCCGGGCAAAGAGGTGACTTTTCTTCATTGTGCTTTCCATGTCGTCCGAATTGTCTCTTAAGTTGTTGAGCTTAAGTGTCTGACCGCAGCCGGCGTTCCGGGCAGGCTGCAACTGTTGTTCTGACAGGCATTGTACTGACTGGCCGCGCGTTTTGGTTGATTCAGGGCGCATTTTTGCCAATTCAGTCCACTATTTAGTGCACTTTTGTGCGTTTCTACCTCACCGTACCCGTCAACCTGTCGTTTCTCAGGCTAATTTTTCAGACCACTATCGGCCCTTCAAGTTTCTGTAAAAGGGCGAAGGTGGGGTGTTCCGGTCAATTTCGCCAGCGTCGTTCGTTGGATGGGATATCGGCCCCGTGTCGCGGTGGTTGCGCTGCATCAAGCTGTTGCGGGGCAACGCTATTTTACATAAAACAGTTTTTCGCTGTGCCGCAATGCCTTGATGCATCTGGCTTAGAGCCGGTCTATCATTGATATGAATGATGGGCATTATGTCGTCAAGCTGTGACTCGGTTCACTCTCGTTTGGTAGGTTCTGAGTCATAGTGGCAGCCGGTCTGGTAATGCAGCATCGGGATGCGCCGGTGCAGAAGTTGAACAAGCATGAGCCGGGCTACTTTATAAATGAATGGATGCAATCGGGCACAGCCTGATTCAGGAAGGAATCGGAAGACAACAGTCAAATGATCGTGATCGGAAGATCAGACTCGGACAGACTGGAGTCGGAATGAAGTAATGCAGTACTTGTATCTCTATCCGATGTTTGCGTTTTTGCTGACGGCAATGCTTATTGTGTTGCTGCGACCACTGGCCGTTAATGTTGGCCTGGTTGATGTGCCGAACGCGCGTAAGAGTCACACCGGTCAGATACCTCTGATCGGAGGCGTCGCAATATTTCTTTCAGTGGCTTTCACGCTGCTCATTCACACCCGCATTATTCCTCCCAGTGCCTATGGCATGCAGCAGATCATTACGTATTTTGCGGCGGCGACAGTCATTATTCTTATCGGTATCTGGGATGACAGAAAGGATCTATCCGCTTATTACCGTTTCGGTGCCCAGATTGTTGCAGCGCTGATCATGTGTTTCGGCGCCGATGTCATTCTGTATGACCTCGGTCGCATCGGCTTCAGTGGCGAGCCCGTTATTCTTCCCAAGTTTATTGCAATCCCGTTCACCGTCTTTGCAGTGCTCGGCATCATCAATGCGGTCAACATGTGTGACGGCCTGGATGGTCTGAGTGGCAGTTTGTCGCTGGTGTCGCTGCTGGGCTTTGGTATTGCGACAGTTATGTGGGGTGGCTACAACCCGTTTATTAACGTGATGGCTGCGGCCGTTGCCGGGTTCCTGCTGTTCAATATGCGCACTGTTTGGCGTCAGAAGGCCTGGGTCTTCCTGGGCGACGCCGGAAGTATGCTGCTTGGTCTGACACTGTCATGGCTGGCGATCAGCATGTCGCAGGGTGATATCCGCGTGATTACGCCACCTGCTGCGTTGTGGTTTCTGATGGTGCCGATTTTCGATGCAGTTAGCATGATGACCCGCCGCATTCTGCATGGTCGTTCACCGTTCCAGGCCGACAAAGAACATTTGCATCACATCTTCCTGCTGGCCGGTTTCAGTGTCGGCGAGACGGTGGCCATCATGGCCGGCTTTGCGGTCGCCGGTGTTGTGGTCGGCCTGGGTGGTATGTACCTGGGTATTTCCGATTTCTGGATGGCTGCTGCCTTTACGGTCTGCGGCTTGTTGTACTTCTGGATGATCATGCGTGCGTGGCGTGTGATGACCTTCCTGCGTCGTTCTATTTGCCGTCGCGCACCTTCAAGTCATCCGGATTTCCGTCATTCGGAGCGCCGCCAGAATTCCGATCCGGACTATGCCGGTCCTGAACGTCGTTGTGGTGAGGATCGTCGTCATGCCCGGTACGAGTACCGCAGAGAGGGCGAGCCGCCGGTCAATCCGCATGCGGATCAGGAACCTGAGAAGACTCCGTCGTAGTACCTGCCGGGATACTCACAGCCGAGACATAAAAAAGCCCGGCATAGCCGGGTTTTTTGTTGGCGGGCTTTTCCTTTGATATGAAAACTATGCCTGAATCCAGGCGGAAGCCATTACCAGTTGGTCGGTGACAACAAAGCGTCCCTGCATAGCGGCCACCAGTTCCGGTGAGCATTTGTCGGTGTGTGGTGTGGCACTGAAGGTATGGTCTTCGTGATCGATGTGCACCTGCATTTCGAGAAAGTCGATGTAACGCTGCACCGATGGCCATAAACATTTGTAGATGGCTTCTTTGGCGCTGAACAGCAGTTTGGCCTGTTGTCCCGGTGTTTCACCGAACAGGGCTGTTTCTTCCGGCAGACAAATTGCCTTGAACAGTTTTTCTTCCAGTGGGGCAGCTGATTCCATGTCGAGCCCGATCCCGGTGTAGTCATCCGTTGATGCAATGACGGCTCCGGCAAACTGTTTGGTGTGGCTGATGCTGCCTGCAACCTTTTCGGGCCAGACCGGTTCGCGGTTCGGGCCTTTATCAATGGCTACAGGAGCCACGCCTGCGAGCTGCATGGCCTGACGTGCGCACCAGCGCCCATGGATAAATTCGTTGTAGCGCTTTTGCGCCATTTTCTGCGCGTGTGTGAGCTCCGGCCCCAGCAGTTCTGCATTGGCAGGCAGTGCATCCGAGAACACGGTCGCAACATTGGCGGGAAACAGCCCGGTCAGCAGCTTGGCGTGGGAGGTCATGCGGAGGAGTGTGCCAGAAATAGACTCAGAAAGAAGGCCGGAAACAGGCTGGAAATACGACCAGGGTAGGGGCTGATGCCCGTTTTCCGGTAGAATCGCGCGCCTTACGTATATTTTCCGGAGCTTGGTCCGGAGTTACTCATCAGGTAGTTAGAGAGATGACCGTTCGTACCCGTTTCGCGCCTAGCCCTACCGGCTATCTTCACATCGGTGGTGTCCGCACCGCGTTGTTCTGCTGGTTATACGCCCGCAAGCACGGTGGCGAGTTTCTGTTGCGCGTTGAGGATACCGACCGTGAGCGTTCTACTCAGGAATCTGTTGATGCCATCCTGAACGGCATGGATTGGGTTGAGCTTGATTACGACGGTGAAGCTGTCTTTCAGTCCGACCGTTTCGACCGCTACCGCGAAGTGGCAGATCAGCTGCTTGAGTCCGGGCAGGCCTATCACTGCTATTGCACCAAAGAAGAGCTGGATGAAATGCGTGCGGAGCAGACGGCGAAGGGTGAGAACCCGCGCTACGACGGTCGTTGCCGCAGTCGCACGGAGGCGCGTGAGGGCGTTGAGCCGGTGCTGCGTTTTAAAACGCCGGTTGACGGTTCAGTAACCGTAAACGACCTGATCCGTGGTGACGTTACGTTTGAGAATGCTCAGCTCGACGATCTGGTGATCATTCGTTCGGACGGCTGGCCTACCTATCACTTCAGTGTGGTGATCGACGATCACGACATGGGTATTACTCATGTATTCCGTGGTGATGATCACCTGAACAATACGCCGCGCCAGATTCATATTCTTGAAGCGCTGGGCTTTGAGCGTCCGGCTTATGCGCATATGCCGATGATTCTTGGTGAGGACGGCAGCCGATTGTCCAAACGTCATGGCGCGGTGAATGTCATGAACTACAAAGATGACGGTTATCTGCCGGATGCCCTCATCAACTATCTGGTGCGTCTGGGCTGGTCGCACGGTGACGACGAGATCTTCACCCGTGAGCAGATGACAGAGCTGTTCGATATTGCTGATGTGAATGCCTCCGCTTCCAAGTTCAACGCCGAGAAGCTCGAATGGGTGAATCAGCAATACATTATTAACGGCACGGGTGCGGACAACGCTGTTGCGCTGACTGAGCAGCTGGAAGCACTGGGTCTGAATGTCGCAGACGGTCCTGATCCTGCAGTGGCCTATGACGCGTTTAAAGAGCGTGCCGTAACGCTGAAAGCGATGGCCGAAAGCATGGTCTGGCTGTATAGCGATTTTGACCAGTTTGATGAAGGTGCGGCGAAGAAGCATCTGCGCCCGGTGGTAAAAGAGCCGTTAATGAAGCTGCGTGATGCACTGGCAGCGCTTGACGACTGGAGTGCTGCAGCTATTCACGAAACCGTGCAAAACGTTGCGGATGAATGTGAGCTGAAGTTTGGCAAGCTGGGTATGCCGTTGCGTGTGATCGCAACGGGTGCGGGTGTATCACCGGCGATCGATGTGACTGTTGAGCTGGTTGGCAAAGACCGCATGATGCAGCGCTTTGATCTGGCGCTGGCTTATATCGAAGCGCGCGAAGCGGCAGCCTAAGCGCTATATACAGGAAAGCTAATGAGCGATAACAACACAACCGATACTGCAATCGAATGGTCCGAAGAACTGGTCGACGCCATTATGGTCCAAGCCGAGGAAGATGGTCTGGAGCCGGAGCTGGCTGTGTATGCCTCGCTGGCAGCCTCGGTCGTGCTGGGTCGTTCGGTCGGAATGGATGACAAGGCCTTGCGTAAGCAGTTCGAGCAGATGATCACCGAAGAGTTTCCGGAGGCGATGCTGAAAGGTTGAGCTGAAGGGTTGATCTGAAGGGTTGGTCTGAAGGGTTGGTCTGAAGGGTTGAGCGACCGGTAAGCATGTGAGTTACAGAGCCCCGCAGCGGTAACGTTGCGGGGCTTTTTGTTTTTCTACATTGCAGGCGGGAGGTTCTTTCAGACAAATATACGTCTACCAATAATTCACATGAATGTCATTCTGATGAATTACTCCAATTGAAGTAATTCATCAGAATGACATTCACTTTGGGGACATACAGCACGATTACAAATTAATACATTAACTCCCAACAAGAGACGGCAAACAGGGTAAGCCGTCCAAAGCATCCGGCCTTTTCTAAAACAAAAACCAGGGACCGGGACAATCAGGGAGGAAGTAATGCGTTACGTTGTGCGTATCGCATCACAATTCTGTGGTGCGCTGTACTTGTCATTTTTGTTGGTGTCTTGCGGCAGTGTTGGCGACAGAAATTATTTGCGCGATCCGGCCTTGTCGGAAACCGGGGTGGAGCCGGCTGAGCCGGTTGTCTGGTATTCGCTGAATCAGGCCTATCTGGCCGAGTTTTCTGCGCAGCAGGGCGGGTTTGCCAAGGTGTATGTTTCCACTAAAGAGCCTTACGAGCTCCAGTTGCGACGCTGGGGTGTGAACATGACGCTCGTCTGGAGTGGCGGACCGTACGAAGGTACGGAGCAGGTGCTGCCGGCCGACGCGCCGTGGGCCAATTCGTTGAACTGGAAGAATCCGGTCGCAGTGCCCATCGATGAAGATTACCCGTCTGGCTGGTATCAACTAACCGTGAAATACGCTTCAG
>Ga0209692_10003100_pt1 | contig 16597 bp, 11 predicted proteins | sample tdDd472_FD_187129 | JGI IMG/M metagenome (GOLD analysis project Ga0209692, IMG submission 187129) | Marine sediment microbial communities from the Atlantic coast under amendment with organic carbon and nitrate - tdDd47.2 (SPAdes)... | ecosystem: Environmental > Aquatic > Marine > Coastal >...
TGCCAGGCAAACAATACCCGTTCGAAAATTGATTCCGGCAGGAACAAGGTGATTGCGCAGGCAACAGCGGTAACTATCGTTACAACAATGCGCGAATCGGTAAGCACATTGGCATGGGCACGACTGCCTGACAGGTTCCAGTCACGGGCGATTGACGATGCTGCCACCAGCAACTGGCTGTCTGCCGTCGACATAATTGCCGACAGCACACCGGCCGTCATGATGCCCGCAATCACCGGCGGCAACAGCTGCTGGGTTGCGCTGAAGAACACCTGCTCCGAATTGCCGGCGACAGGTAACAGCAACCGCATCGACCAACCGAGAATCAGCATGCCGCCAAACACGATAAGCGCCCAACCCACTGCGATAATCCGGCCTTGCCGCAGGCTCGCGTCATCCTTAAGCGCCATGAAACGGTTCACGACATGCGGCTGGCCGTGATACGCCGCACCCGGGCTCAGCATACCAACGACGAAACCGAACGCGGCAATGCCGGTATAGGAGCCCGACAGGCTCATGTACGCCGGATCGTTCAGCGCCGACAAGCCGTCGACCAGTCCGCCGATGCCGCCGACTTCAATCAGGCACAGCACCGGCAGTAACGCCGCGACGCTAACCATCAGGGCCGCCTGCACCGCATCGGTAACCGCCACCGCCCAGAAGCCACCTATAAGTGTGTAGACGAGCACGATGCCGGCGCCCACCAGTATCGCTACTGTCGGTGATAACCCAAAGCTATTGGAGAACGCCAGACCGGCGCCCTGAAACTGTGCCGCCACATAAAACATGAAGCTGACAATAATGATGATCGAAGCCGAGCGGATCACGATGTGCGAGCCCGAATCATCGTAATGACCGAACAACAGTTCCGACAAGGTCACAGCATCCTGGCGTTCGGCGGCATCCCGCAGACGCGGCGCGATCCAGAACCAGCTAAACAAATAGCCGCCGATTACCCCGGGCAGAAACCAGAAGGCCTGCAAACCCGTGGCGTAGGCGGCACCGCTAACCCCGAGCAACGACCAGGCTGATGAAGAACTCGCCGAAGCACTTAAACCTGCCACCCACGGACCCAACTGCCGCCCGCCGAGGAAGTAATCTTCCTGATCGCTGGTGCGACGTTGCGCCCACACACCGATCAAAACCAGCGCAATCATGTAGCCGATCAACGTAATCATGATCCACGTTGAATTTCCCATGTGCCCGAACCCCCGATAAAACCGGTTTAACTATGCAGCGGGAAGTCTGGCATATCGCCTGCACGGGCAACAAGTCCGGCTGCGACCTGCTTACTCGTAGATAGCGGTGCCGGGGTGAAACGCTACCCAGGCGAACCAGTAGGCTGTGTAGGTAACGATCTCGTTGCCATTTTCATCGAGCACGCGACCACTCTCGGCGTTGCGGTCGTATTCAATAGTCAGCTGCTGCCCGGCAAACTCATCGGCAACCAAACCTGTTCTGCGCGGTAATGCTGAAAACGGGTATGCCTTGAACTGCCCGTTGATCTCCAAACCAATGACACGGGCTTTACTGTTGAGGCGTTTGTCACGATGCGCCACTGGGAACCAGATGTCTTTCGTTTCGGCATAGGTTTCGTAAGGGTTGTCGCGGTAATTGCGATCAAAGCCGGTATCAGTCGACAACACCAGCGTGTCCGGGTGACGCTCCCGCCACTGCCGCCAGCGGGTGTGTGTTACCGGAATAGCATGCAGCTTGTAGCCTGCCGCCGGCCCACTGATCGCTTTGGCGAGCATCTGTGACCACAACGATCCGGTTTGCCGGTCGTACAGCAGAACATCACTGTTATACAGAAGCCCCGACACACCAAACGTCTGCCACGGCTGACCGGTCACGTCGAAGGCAATGCCGGTGGCACATAACGGGCAGTAAGTTACGACAACTGCCCTGCCTGCAATGGTGTCGTTGACGACCTCATGATGATTCAGAATTTCCAGCGGATAGGCGCGCTGTTCACCACCGAGACTTATCCCGAGAACCCGGTCGCGGTCACGCAGAAACCGGGCTTTAGCGGGCTTGATAAATTCAGGTTCATCAAGAGCCGGAATGCCGTCGCGCGGTACGCCGCTTGCTACCAGGTTGTCTGTCGGCACAATGGCCTGCGACAAATCAAAACCGTTATAAGACTGTGCCGCCAGCGTTAGCGGCAACAGCAGGAGAAACACTCGAATTGCGGTGAACACAGACATAGCAATATTCCGCGGCGGTCAGGTTCTGACCGCCGCGAATGGCAAAAGTTTGCCCGTGGCGACGGCGCAGACTCTACAATGCACGCCATGAGTTCCGACCGTAACAAGTCAACAGACACAGACGATAACTGGCGGTTCTGGATAGACCGGGGCGGCACGTTTACCGACGTTATCGCCCGCACGCCCGATGGCGTATTAAAAGTAAGCAAACTGCTGTCGGAAAATCCCGACCAGTACCCGGATGCGGCCGCCGAAGGCATCCGGCGGGTCATGGGTGATGCAGCGACTACACTCGCCGAAGTTCGCATGGGTACGACCGTTGCCACCAACGCACTACTCGAACACAAGGGCGCACGCACAGCGCTGATCGTAACGGCAGGTTTCGCCGACGGACTGGCTATCGCTTACCAGAACCGCCCGGACATATTCGCTTTAAACATTAAAAAGCCGGCAACGTTTTACGAAACGGTTATTGAGGTGAACGAACGGCTGGCCGCCGACGGTAGCCCGCTCATCGAGCCCGACCTCGCGGCGCTCCAGACTAAACTCGAACAGGCTGTAGCTTCCGGCATCCGCTCGGCCGCAATTTGTCTGCTACACAGTTACCGCAATCCGGCGCATGAGCAGGCGATAGCAGAGCTCGCCAGACAATGCGGGTTTGAGCAGGTGTCGGTCTCGTATGAGGTCAGCGCGTTGCAGAAATGGGTCAGTCGTGGCCGCACAACCGTCATCGATGCCTATCTTTCACCCGTCCTGCAGCACTATATCGGCGGCTTCCGCCGGATGCTGGCGGCAAACCGCCATGTGCCTGAACGACTGTTGCTTATGCAAAGCAACGGCGGGCTGGTTGAGGCAGACCGCTTACACGGCAAAGACAGTGTTTTGTCCGGCCCGGCCGGCGGCATGGTCGGGATGGCGGCAGCAGGCAAGCGTGCGGGCCTTGGCAAGCTGATCGGTTTCGATATGGGCGGCACGTCGACCGACGTGTCGCTGTTTGATCACGGCCACGAACTGACGCAAACAAGCGAGATCGCAGACGCAGTGATCCAATCGCCAATGATAGACATTCACACGATAGCCGCAGGTGGGGGCTCTGTGTTGCGGTTTGCCGACGGGCGCTTTCAGGCCGGCCCTGAGTCGGCAGGCGCAAACCCCGGCCCCGCTGCCTACCGTCGTGGCGGCCCCCTCACTGTGACCGACGCGAATTTGTTAACCGGCAGAATTCAGGCGGCATCTTTCCCTAAAGTGTTCGGGCCGGATGCCAATGAGCCGCCGGATGTCGACATCGTGCGCCGGAAATTCGCCGAACTGACGCAAGCGGCTAATGACAACTGCGGGTTGAACCTGACAGCGGAACAAGCGGCTGACGGGTTTCTGCGAATCGCTACCGAGAACATGGCCAACGCTGTGCGCCATATCAGCGCCCGCCGTGGCAGTAACCCCGCGGACTTTGCGCTGTGTTGTTTTGGCGGAGCCGGCGGCCAGCACGCCTGTGCGGTGGCCGACTTGCTGGGCATCGATACCGTTTTAATCGATCCGCTGGCCAGCGTCCTTTCCGCATACGGCATCGGTGTCGCGCCGGTCACTACCCTGCGTCAGCAAAGCGTTGGCCGGGAGCTTAATGCGGCAAGTTTTGCAGAGTTGCAGGTCACGTTTGACCGACTGCGCCTGCAATGCGAGGCGATAACGCTGGAACAGGGCACCGACCCCGACACCCTGCACAGCGATTTGCGCCTGAATCTGCAGGCGCAGGGCTCCGACACTCTGTTGCCGGTTGCCAACACGTCGGAAGAACGCATTAGAAAAGAGTTTGCAGAGCTCCATACAGAACGTTTCGGTTTCAGCCCGGATGAAACGGCTGCATTGATCGTTCATAGCATCGAAATAGAAACAACGGCCAACACGCCGGGCAGCAATTCGGCATTGCAGATTGAAGCAACCGTGGCAGACAAAGATCAGGCAAGCAGTGCCGATGTTTATCTGGATGGCCGCTGGCAAACCGTAAGCTGTTACCAACGTGAAGCACTGACCGCTGAAAGTATTGTCGAAGGCCCGGCGATTATTACCGAAACCAACTCGGGCACGTTACTTACCGACGGCTGGCAGGCGACTGTTAACAAACAACAGCAGCTGGTGCTCAAACGCAAGGCTACAAGGGCGGCCAAAACCCCGCAGGAAACTGCGGCAGTCGACCCGGTGATGCTGGAAATTTTTAATAACCGCTTCATGCACATCGCCGAACAGATGGGCGATGCGCTGTGCGCCACGGCCCGCTCGGTGAACATCAAAGAACGGCTCGATTTTTCCTGCGCTGTGTTTAACGGTCGCGGCGAACTGATCGCGAACGCCCCGCATATTCCTGTGCATCTGGGCTCAATGGACGTTTGTGTGCAGGCGCTAATTGCATCGAATCGTGTCGGATTTGAGCAGGGTAACAGCTATGTGATGAACTCACCCTATGCCGGCGGCACGCACTTGCCGGACATCACGGTGGTCACCCCGGTCGTCGATAACGGCGAGCTCTGCTATCTGATTGCGTCGCGGGCACACCATGCCGACATCGGCGGCATCACGCCCGGCTCTATGCCTGCTGATAGCCAAAACATTAACGAAGAGGGCGTAATTCTCGACCAGCTGTGCCTGGTTGAACAGGGTCGTTTCCGCGACAAGGCCCTATTGGACGCACTTACCAAAGGCCCCTTCCCTGCCCGCAATCCGGCACAAAACATTGCCGACCTGCAGGCGCAACTCGCCGCCAACACCAAAGGTGCACGCCTGCTACGTGAGCTGAACCATGAGTATGGCGCAACAACGGTTGCCGCCTACATGGAACACGTACTCGACAATGCCGAGCTGGCTATCCGCGATGTTATTACGAACCTTGAAGGCGGCAGCTTTGTCTGCGACACCGACCACGGCGGTCAGGTCGCGGTCTCCGTAACGGTAAACGGCGATGAAGCGCTTATCGACTTCACCGGCAGCAGCGGGCCCGACAGCGGTAACTTCAATGCACCGGCGGCGATCTGCCGGGCAGCTGTGATGTATGTATTTCGCACGCTGGCAAACCGCCCGGTGCCGCTGAACGCTGGCTGCATGCGGCCGCTGCAACTGAAGATTCCTGAGAATTCGCTGCTAAACCCTGAACCGCCGGCGGCTGTAGTCGCGGGCAATGTCGAAACCTCGCAGGTAATTGTGAATGCGCTATATGGCGCACTCGGCCGGATGGCGGCGGCGCAGGGCACCATGAACAACCTCACTTTCGGTGATGCCGAGCATCAGTACTACGAAACCATTTGCGGCGGCTCGGGAGCCGGCGCGGATTTCAATGGTGCCGACGCTGTACAAACCCACATGACCAACTCCCGGCTGACTGACCCGGAAGTGCTCGAAAGCCGTTTCCCGGTGAGGCTGCGATGCTTCTCAATCCGGCCCGGCTCCGGTGGCCGTGGGCTGCATACCGGTGGTGCCGGAGTGATACGGGAGTTGGAGTTTCTACAGCCGATGACGGTGTCGCTGCTCAGCGATTTTCGCAGCATCGCCCCGTTCGGTCTTGCCGGCGGAGAAGCCGGCAGCTGTGGCGAAAACCACTTGATCCGGCAAGGCGACACTCCGGAAACGCTGCCGGCAACCGCACGATTCAGCGTCGGCACAGGCGATATCCTGCGGATCAAGACACCCGGCGGTGGCGGTTACGGCAGCTGACAACAGGCTAGCTGCAGCGTCAATACGGGTCTTTCACAGAGACCGCCCAAGGACAAAGCAAGTATAATCAGCACCCAACACGTCGAATCCGGAAATCGCGTCTGGTACAGCAGACCGGTTATCCGCAGCCCGCACACATAAGAACTGCCCCGGACTAAATACATATGAGCGAGAAAGTAGTCGTTATCGGCGCCGGTCATGCGGCTGGTCAGGTGGCAGCATCGCTGCGGCAAAAGGGCTTCACCGGCTCCATCACGCTGATTGGCGAAGAGCCCTGGGTGCCTTACCAGCGTCCGCCGCTGTCGAAGAAGTTCCTTGCAGGTGAACTGGAAGCCGAGCGGCTGTTCTTTAAGCCCGAGAAGTTTTACCCGGAACACGATGTCGAGTTACGACTAAACACGACAGCCGAAAAGATTGATCGCGACAACTGCACTGTCAGCTTGAGTGATGGCAGCAGCATCGATTACGACTGGCTGGTAATGACTACCGGCAGTCGCGTCCGCACGGCACCGATACCCGGTGCCGAGCTGGCCAACGTGCACTATCTGCGAAACATTGCCGATGTCGATGCACTGCGCGAAGGCTTCAAGCCCGGCGCCAATCTGGTCATCGTCGGCGCCGGCTACATCGGACTCGAAGTTGCAGCCGTCGCACAAACGCACGGCCTCAACGTGACGGTACTGGAGATGGCGGATCGCCCGATGCAACGGGTCGTTGCTCCTGAAGTCTCAGCATTTTACGCGAAGCTGCATACCGACGCCGGCGTGGATCTGCGTTGTAACACCGCGATAGAGAAATTCACGGGCACGGATGTTGTCGAGCAAGTACATGTCGTCGGCAGCGAACCACTCGACGCCGACATGATTCTGATCGGCATCGGCATTCTGCCGAATTCAGAGCTCGCGGAAGAGGCCGGACTGGCCGTCGACAACGGCATTCTGGTCGACGAGTTTTGCCGGACAGAAGACCCGAAGATTCTTGCCGCCGGCGATTGCACCAATCACCCGAACCGCCTGCTCGACCGCAAGCTGCGGCTGGAGTCGGTACACAACGCGCTGGAACAGGCCAAGACCGCTGCGGCGTCTATCGTCGGCGAACCCACCGAGTATGCGCAGATACCCTGGTTCTGGTCCGATCAGTACGACATCAAACTGCAGATTGTCGGCTTGTCACAGGGTTACGATCAGGTCGTGGTCCGCGGCAACCCGGATGAGAAAAGCTTTGCCGCTTTTTATCTGCAGGGAAACAAGTTGCTGGCGGTTGATTGCATCAACAGCGCCCGTGAATTCATGATCGCCAAGAAGTTGCTGGCCAAGGGTGTGGAGTTTACGCCTGAAGAACTGGCCGACATGTCACGCACGTTCAAAGAGATCGCCCAGCCCAAGCTCGACGCCTAAAGTATCGCGATACGTTTTTAAACGGCAGCCGGACTGCTGCGGTTATTTAGTCTGGATAGACAGCTCGCCCTGAAACAGGTCGGAGTCGCTGTCGGGGCTATCAGCCAGTTCGGCAAACGTGCCACGGACCGATGAATAAATTCCGGTAAGGCCTATGACCCGTTGTTCGGCTTTCGTTTCCGGACGAGGGCTGACATCGTAGCTGATACTGCCGCTGCTCAAACTACCGCCGGATACGGCAGAGCGAACGCTCGCCGATAACATCGGCCAATGATTTTCCAAGCCGTTCATAAACACACTGCCCTGATTCGGCCAGAACACCATCCAATAGCTTTGACTGGTGACATCGCCGGTCAGCAAGTTGCCCTCGGGGACAACACCGGACAGCTTAACGGCCAGCGCGGCAGGCACTCCGGCTGAGTCCCTGAGCGTCGCAATGCTGGCGTAACTGTTCTTAATAGTGGGCTCGGCAAAGTCGGCAGGGTAACTGGCAAACAAACCCAGATTCATTGCACCGTAAGCATCCCGTGGCATTCCGGCCACTTCGCTGCTAACAAAACTGTAGGAATCTGCGTTGGGCAGCGTGCGGATATCAGCACCGGCCAGCGGGTTGTAAGCCACCGCCAGCAAACCGGCGCACACCCCGCCTAACAACCCGACCAATAAAATTACCAGCCTCATGATGCACCCGACCGTAAGCGAGTGCTCAATAGAATAAAGCGTTCTTGTTGGCCGCTGTCGTAATTTTCTTCAACAACCAACGCTTCAATGTACTGACCCTTCAGCCGGGCAAACTCGCCATCACCGGTAACGACACGACCCTGTTGCACCGCTTCCATTTCGGGGATCAAGCCGTTGGTCATGACACGCACCTGGTCAAGCACCAGCGAACCACGACTGGGAATAAACAACACCCAACTAACCGCCTGCGTCGGCGAACCGGCACTGTCGGGAACGATGCCACGCATCCGCGATGCCAGACCGATGACCTGGCGGTCAGCGTTACGCAGCTGAAACACCTCTGCCTGAATGTACTGACCGGCGCCACCATTCATCGCGGGTACCGGGTATGCCGCGACCCCGGCTTCGTCATGCAATATCCGGTCGGCACTAACGTTGATGTAGAAATCTTCTTTTCGGCCGCCGTCGGCCATTGCTTCAATACCCGAGCGCACGCGCTGGTGACCCGGCAACGGGTAGACGCTGGCGCCAATAAGCACCAGAAGAAAACCGATAATAAATGCTGCGATCAGGGTTTTGATGGCTCAGCTCTCGCCACTAAATCGCACTAATAGTAGCAGAGGGAAACGCCTCAAAAATGAGCTAAGCGTCGCATTTTATTAAGAATAATAGCGTTCTATGTAGTCGTCGAAGCTGCTGCTGTCGGCTGCCTCGACCTCTTTCTGACGCTGCAGAGAGTCGCCGCTTTCGGCGCAGAGCATGGCCCTCTGCGTATTGTGCTCCGGTGCTTGGGCACGGAAGTAGTTGCGATTGCGGGTAGCCACATCGAGACCGTATTCGGCGAAAGTGAGACCGGTGTCACGTAAATCCGCCAGCATCCGGGCTGAAGGGGTTAACTCGATATTGCCAACTACCTGTCGCTGAATCGCTAAAGCTTCGCAATACTTCCCGCCGGCTTCGCAATCGAGCATGGCGGCGATAGGTTCGAGACCGTCAAGAACCTCGTTCGACCAGTCCTTTAACAGCACTTCATTGCCGTCGCGATGTAATTTCAAACCCGGCTTGCGACCGAAGCCGGCGACAACCGCGTGATTGTTTTTAATCGTCTCCTGCTCCGCCTCACTGACCGCAGGGCTGTCATACAACAGGCACCAGATCATGAACATCTCGATGAAACGAATCTCCGACTGGTTAATACCGACCGGGTCAAACGGACTAACATCCAGTACCCGCAGCTCGACGTACTCGATGCCACCGCGCTGCAATGCCCGCGTCGGCCGCTCACCGGATCTCGCCACCCGCTTCGGCCGCACGCTGCTGTAAAACTCGTTTTCGATTTGCAGGATATTAGTATTGAGTTGCAAGTACTCATCACCGTTTTTCAAACCAATGGCCTGCCATTCGGGGCTGGGCGTTGCTACTGCCTGCGACAAGTCGCGGATGTATTCATCCAGACTGTTCGGCGAAACGTATAAACCTGCCTGACTGGTGTTCTGATATCCGAGCCCGCTCATCCTCAAAGAAGTCGCCCACGGGCTGTAGGCCGAACCGGAATCAAGTGTCTGTAAGTCGTGTTGCTGACCCTGCAAAAATGACCGGCAAACGGCGGGCGAAGCACCGAACAGATACAGCAACAGCCAGTCGTAACGGCGCACGTTGCGGACCATATCCATATACGCCCGTGATCGCAGGTCATCTTGCGGGCCGTCTGCCTGCCCGATACTTTCGTAGGCGGTCCAGAATGCATCGGGAAGCGAGTAGTTGAAATGCATCCCTGAAATAACCTGCATGAAACGCCCGTAACGCTCGCCCAAACCTCTGCGGTACAGGGTTTTCATCCGCCCTACGTTGGAACCACCGTACTGCGCCAGTGGAATTGCTGCCTCAGTGGTCAAGCCGCAGGGCATGCTAAACGGCCATAACAGCTCGTCGTCCAGCTGCTCATAGGCAAACTGGTGAAGGTCGGCAAGAAACTGCATGACTTCCCAGGTACTTCGCTGTGGCGGAGTAACAAACTCAAGCAGTGCTTCGGAGTAGTCGGTAGTAATAAACCGGTTCGTTAAAGCCGAACCCAGACCGTGGGGATGCAGCGTGGACGCCAATCCGCCGCCGGCAGAAATACGCAGACTTTCACGTTCGATTCCGCGCATCCCTCCGGCAAGCAGTTCCCGGCAATCACGCTGCTGCAGGTCGCGAACCCGTTTCTCGAATAGTTGGCTCATGCCGGTGGAATTGCGTCCGCAACCTCTTGCTTATCGATGATGTTCCGCAACAGAACTTCCGGACGCAACCATACCGCAAAAGCTCTGCCGGAACACAATAAATCCAGCAGGCGCAACGCTTCCGCGGCAGCGAATAATCGGGCCGCAGAGATGTCCTACAATGGGGCAGAGAAAGGAACTACCTCATGCGCAAGCCGATAATAATTACAACACTACTTGGCGTATTCCTGCTGGCGATGACACCGGCCGAAGCTATGCGCTGCGGTAGCAAGATTGTTAAAAAAGGTGACCTGTACACCAAGATACGCAAGTTCTGCGGCGAGCCCGATGCCATCCAGCGACGCTCGGCATTTCGCGGCGGCGGCGTTTACTCGAGCAGCGGCGTTACGATCAGTAACTCGTCAGTGAGCGGTGGCAAAACCGTTTACGGCACCGGCTACAGCGAAGAGATCGTTATTGAGGAATGGACGTACAACCGCGGCAACCGCAAGCTTGTCCGGGTTATCCGTTTTGAAAACGGCCGGGTGGTTAACATTGAAAGCGAAGGCTACGGTTACTGACAGCGCTACAGCTGTGCAAGCAACCAGTCGTTTGCCCAACAGTCGAAATTCAGGTTCTGCAGAAATCCGCAATGGCCGCCGTAACGGGTACGCGTAACCTGCAGCGCGTCGCTCTTCGCCACTCGGTCGAGCCCGGCGATAGGAATCACCGGGTCATCCTCTGCCAACAGCACGTGCGACTCTATCTGCAGATCCTGTAAGCGCTCACCTTCCAGCGAGTAGCCCTTCAGATAACTGTGCAAATCCGGATACTCGGTGTGCTGCCGGACAAAGAAGTCGGTCATTGCAGTCAACGACTTAAACTTCTCCAACTCGGAAAAATCATAGATGTGAGGAAAGGCCTGCATCTTCTTCATCAATGAGCGACGCCAGCGATGTAAAAAGTAGCGCTGATAGATCACCGAACCGGCGTCGAGCGCATACATGGTTTCTTCAGGGTCAAGCACCGGACATACCGCCAGCACTTTATGCAGATCAATACCGGCTGCCGGTGCCTTTGCAGCCACCCGCAACGCGAAATTCCCGCCCAAAGAAAAGCCGCCGAGTATCAATTGCTCGGGCTGCAATTCACTGGCCGCCCAAGCCACGGCATCAACCACCTCTTGCAGCCTGCATGAATGAAACAGGTCTTCATTCAGGTGATGCGAATCACCGTGATCACGCAAGTTGAGCCGCATGATCGCAAAACCGGCCGCGTAAAAACGGCGCGCTGCCGACAGCAGGTACATTGATTCGGCACTGCCCTCCCAGCCGTGAATCAGAATCATCAGACGGCGGTTACGCGGGTCCGGATGGGGCGTCATTTCGGCAAAGAGGTGGACGTTATCGCTGCACGGCACGACTACGCGGCGGGTCACTGCCTGCAACCCGGCAGTCTCGCGGCGCACTTTGGGGCGGCGCAGCGGTGAAGCAGACAATACCGACTGCACATGCGGGCTGGCCAACCAGCGTGGCGGCTGAAAATCGCCCGGGTTTGTTACTACATCCGATTCCATGCCCGCACCATAGGGCATCTGCGCTGTGGCGTCATCTGTGCGGGGTTTTGAAACCCTGCCGGAACCTGCGGCATAATGCGCTCATGAACAGAATCCACACAATGTTAAGTGTCGTGGCACTGCTGGCCGTCACCACTACCGCTTCTGCAGCCTGCCTGTTTCCTGTGCCCATTGCGGTGCCCAACGGTGCCGGCGCAACGCAGGACGAGATGGTTGCCGCGCAGGGTGCGGTCAAACAGTACATGACTGACGCTGAGGCCTACCTTGCCTGCATCGACGAGGAAGCCGCTGCGATTAAACCGGGCCTCACCGAGGAGCAGTCAGCCGAGCAGCTCCGCATCCGCAATATGCGTCACAACGCCGCTGTGGACGAAATGGAAAAGCTGGCCGCCGAGTTCAATCTGCAAGTCCGGGCTTACAAAAAGGCTAACCCGGGCTAGCGAAGACTGACCAGGCCAGCCCGCCCGCCCTGTAAACCACTACTTTTTAAGGCAAAACTCGGGAAACCGGCCCGCCGGACAGCGCCTGCCTTTGCCGTTTCGGTGCTTACGGATTCTTTCCGTCGGCAGCGGTGTTAGAATGCCGCCCCCTTAATTATTGTGAACCGGTGCCATCAGACGGCTCCGGCACACAGCACCACATTATTTAAAGACACAACTTAGGAATTAATGAGATGAAAGCCCCCGTTAGAGTCGCCATTACCGGCGCCGCAGGCCAGATCGGTTACGCACTGGCCTTCCGTATCGCTTCCGGCCAGATGCTTGGCACGGATCAGCCCGTTATTTTGCAGCTGCTGGAAATCCCACCTGCGCTGGATGCCCTGAAAGGCGTCGCCATGGAGCTCGACGATTGCGCCTTCCCGACGCTGGCCGGCGTCGTCTGCAGTGACGACCCGAATGTCGCATTCAAAGATGCCGACTACGCCCTGCTCGTTGGCGCGAAACCCCGCGGTCCCGGCATGGAACGCGCCGACCTGCTGCAGGGTAACGCTGCAATCTTCTCGGTACAGGGTAAGGCAATTAACGACCACGCCAGTAAAGACATCAAAGTGCTGGTTGTCGGCAACCCGGCTAACACCAACGCACTGATCGCACAGAAAAATGCTCCGGATATTCCGGCTGCAAACTTCACCGCGATGACCCGCCTTGATCACAACCGTGCATTGGCACAGCTCGCCGGCAAAGCCGGTGCGCACAACACCGACGTGAAGGGCGCAATCATCTGGGGTAACCACTCTGCTACCCAGTATCCGGATATCAGCCACTGCTCCATCGCCGGCAAAGCTGCCAGTGATGCCATCGACACCGACTGGCTGCAGGGCGAGTTCATCGCCACCGTACAACAGCGCGGCGCTGCCATTATTAAAGCGCGCGGCCTGTCATCTGCCGCGTCAGCTGCTTCATCCGCTATCGACCACGTCCGTGACTGGGCGCTGGGCACACCGGCCGGCGAATACACCAGCATGGCTGTACCGTCTGACGGCAGCTACGGTATTGCTGAAGGCATCATCTACTCGTTCCCGGTCACCTGCCAGGCTGGCCAGTACGAGATCGTTCAGGGCCTGGAAATCTCCGATTTCTCACGCGGCCTGATGGACGCTACCGACACCGAGCTGCGTGAAGAGCGCGCTGCAGTGGAGCACCTGTTCCCGGCGTAACTCCGGAGCAACGGAAACAAAAAAGGCCCGCACAATGTGCGGGCCTTTTTTGTTGCTTGATCTCTAATCGAGAGATTCGGGCAGGTTTTAGAACTTCCAGCCGAGGCTGACACCAACGGTCAGCGGGTCAATCTTAACTTCAGCAATTTTGCCAACGCCTTTAGCTTCAAGATCAGACTCGATTTTTATCCAACGAACATCAAAGTTAAGCAGCAGAGTTTCGCTGATTTCAAAATCGACACCGGCCTGAAGGTCATAACCGAACGATTCCTTCAACTCGTAATCAAGATCGTTCAAGTCCGTTCCGGCAAGGAGGTCGATTGCCGTGAAGTCCCAGTCTTCATCGAAGAATATGGTGTAGTTCACACCGGCACCCACATACGGATGAAACTCACCCGCCGGGTTGAAGTGCCACTGCAGGTTTAATGTCGGCGGCAGGTGTTTGGTACTGCCTACCTGAACACCGCCTACTGAAATATCGTGCTCAAACGGCAACGATGCCAGCAGTTCCAAACCGAGGTTCGGCGTAAACATATACGTGCCTGTAAAGCTCACCTGCGTATCGTCCGCAACGTCGATAGGCGCACCGTCGACTTCGGGCACCAGACCGTCGGTATCGACTTCACCGTTACCCTGCTTCGGGTCGACGTTGGTCATACCAACACGGAAAATCCAGTCACCCGCTTCGCGGGCGGCCATAGCGCTGGTGCTAAAACCAGCCAGAACTGCGGCTGCGGTTACGGCAGCAACAATTGTTTTATTCATCAGGGTCTCTCCCAAACTGTGATTCATGTGCCGGAGATCCATTCCCCGACCGCTAGGCGTAATGCTCAGCGTTTGAGGGGCCTTCCGGTATCGGGTTTTATCCCTAATGTGTTGTGGATTCTGCGTATGCGGCCAGGGTGTGTCACACACGGAACCGTCTAAAGTGCTAAATTGTCCTAACAATAAGGACCTTTACCGGCCAACAATAAAGAGCACGAATATGGCAAGTTTCATCTCCGCACTGATCTGGTTCATGCTGCTGTTCGCAGCGCTCGTCACCATCGCCTATAAAAAACCTGACCTGAAAACCGCAACCTTCGGCAGTGGCATAGCACTGGCTGTATACACCGCGCTGGCCTCGGGCCCTGTCTGGTGGTTTCTGTTGCTGTGGTTATGCTTCGGCCTGTTCGCCGTGCTGAATCTCGAAGATTTCCGGCGGCGCTCCATTACCACACCGCTGTTCAACATCTATAAGACGATGGTGCCCTCGCTCTCGGATACCGAACGCGAAGCACTGGAGGCCGGCAGCGTCAGCTGGGATGGCGAACTGTTCACCGGGCATCCGAACTGGAACCAGTGGCTGGCGATACCGCCGCCACGCTTGACCGAAGCGGAACAGGCATTCCTCGACGGCCCCTGCGAAAAGCTCTGCGACATGCTCAATGACTGGGAGATCGTCTATGAGCGCGGCGACCTGCCGCCAGCTGTATGGAAGTACATTAAGAAGCAGGGCTTCTTCGCAATGATCATTCCGGAGGAGTACGGCGGTCTGGGTTTCAGTGCCAACGCCGTAGCTAAAGTACTGGCCAAGCTGGCCAGTCGTTCAGTGGTCGCCGCAACAACCGTAGCCGTGCCTAACTCGCTGGGCCCTGCGGAACTGCTGGTGCACTACGGCACCGAAGAGCAAAAAAACCGCTACCTGCCGGGGCTGGCCGACGGCACCGAAGTACCCTGTTTCGCCTTAACCGGGCCGCGCGCCGGCTCCGACGCAACCTCTATCCCCGATACCGGCATCGTTTGCGAGCAAACCGTCGACGGTAAAACGATCGTTGGTCTGCGGCTGAATTGGGACAAGCGCTACATTACGCTGGCACCTGTTGCCACAGTCATCGGTCTGGCTTTCAAGATGTACGACCCGGACGGCCTGCTCGGCGACACCGTAGACCTGGGCATAACGGCGGCGCTGATTCCCGCCGATACCGAAGGCGTCGTCACGGGCCGACGGCATATGCCAATGGGCACGCCGTTCATGAACGGCCCCACCCAGGGTCATGACGTATTTGTCCCGCTGGACGCGATTATCGGTGGCCCGGAACGCGCCGGTCAGGGCTGGCGCATGCTAATGGAACAGTTGTCAGCAGGCCGCGGCATCTCTTTGCCGTCGGAAGCACAGGGCGGTGCACAAGCTGCTGTGTATGCCACCGGCGCATATGCCCGGATCCGCAAACAGTTCAACGTCTCGATCAGTCAGTTCGAAGGCGTCGGTGAAGTATTGGCGCGAATGGCCGGCTATACCTACATCATGAACTCCGCTGTTGCCGTCACCTGCAACCTGATTGCGCGTGGCGAAACACCGGCGGTACCCTCTGCAGTATTGAAGGCACACTGCACCGAAATGGGCCGCGTTGTCGCCAACGACGCCATGGATATTCAGGGTGGCAAGGGCATCATCATGGGCCCGAAAAACTATCTCGCCAACACATATACCAGCATTCCCATCAGCATCACTGTTGAAGGCGCCAACATTCTGACCCGTAGTCTGATCATCTTCGGGCAGGGCGCAATCCGCTGTCATCCATACGTACTTAAGGAAATGGAGGCGGCCAATAACCCGGACTACGACGCGGGCCTGCGAGCCTTTGATCACTACCTTTTCAAACATGTCGGTAACACGGTCTCGAATGCGGCCCGTTCATTTGTCCTCGCCATGACCCATGCCAAACTGACCGATGTGCCGGTTGACGGCCCGACCCGTCGCTACTACCAACACATCAATCGCTACAGTGCCGCGTTTGCCGTGGCCGCCGATACCGCGATGCTGGTACTCGGCGGGTCGCTGAAGCGCCGCGAATCACTGAGCGCACGCCTGGGCGATGTCTTCAGTTCGCTGTATCTGGCCAGCACGGTGCTGAAACAGTTCGAGAACCAGGGGCGGCAGGATGACGATCTGCCACTCGTCGAGTGGGCCTGTCGCTCACTGCTGTATCAGGCTCAGGAACAACTGCACGGTTTCCTGCGTAACTTCCCGAACCGGGCTGTTGCCGGCGCACTGCGTTTGATTGTTTTCCCGCGCGGTCGCACCTACTTTGCGCCAGCCGACGAGTTGGGTCAGAAGATTGTCGATCTGGTCACGCGCCCGACCGCAGCACGTGAACGGCTAACTACCGATGTGTATAAAACCGTTAACGACA
>Ga0209692_10003102_pt1 | contig 16588 bp, 16 predicted proteins | sample tdDd472_FD_187129 | JGI IMG/M metagenome (GOLD analysis project Ga0209692, IMG submission 187129) | Marine sediment microbial communities from the Atlantic coast under amendment with organic carbon and nitrate - tdDd47.2 (SPAdes)... | ecosystem: Environmental > Aquatic > Marine > Coastal >...
CCATGATGTAGCGTGTTTCGGGTTGGGCCGCCAGCGCCTGTTCCGGTGACATTTCTAACAACTCATGCAGTTCGACAACCTTCTGCTGATGCTGGGCCGTCATCATGAAATTGTTGGCGAGTACCGGGCAATCTGTATGGAAGGTGGTCTGGTGGCCGGCATCATTGGTTGTCAGGACCAGTCCCGGTCGATCGGCGCAGCGTTCAGCCAGAGTGTCAAACAGGGCGTGGGTATCGTCATAGAACGGATCACCTGAGAGCGAGTGGGGCATAAACAGCTTGCCGGGGACAACCGGTTGATAAACCGCAATCAGCGCCACAAAAGAAACCAGAAACACCAGTTTCCGCCGCAAGTTTTTTTGCAGCCGGAGCTCGTTGACTACGATTAGCCAGCCGAGCAGCAGGTACTGCGAGCCGAAGTAATGCAGCCGGTACTGCAGCAACAGCAGCAACAGACCGAAGATGAGCGAAACGTTGAAGAACAGATTCGGTGCATCCGCCTTCTTGAAGGCTTCATAGCCGCGCTGCAGGTACAACAGCAACAGCAGCGGCACAAGCCAGATTAACGCTGAGTATTCACGGGCAACCTTGGCGGCGCCGCCGGGTTCGGTGTACCACTCGAGCGGGCTGCGCATTTCCGAAATCCTGTCGAGTAGCACCAACTCAACCCCGAGGTATTCACCGCTGGCTACAAACTGCGGCAGTGCCGGCACTGCCAGTAGTGCACTGATGCCGATACCGAGTAGCAGGTTTTTGCGATTGAACTGCAGCGTGCTGAACAGGATAACCAGAGCGCCTGTGCAAAAGGCGACATACAGATGGAATGAGGAATGCGTATAAAAAGCGAACTGGCCGTCGCGGAAGGGGCCGGATGGCAGCAGCGCTATTAGTGTTGTTGCGAGTAGCATTGCTGCAAACGTCAGGGCATTGTCCCGTGACGGCCTGCTGCCACGGAACCACAGCAGGGCGAGAGCAACGAGCAATGGCAATTGCAGGATAAAGAGCCCGTTGTGAAATGCCGGTGCAAGACCCAAAGCGGCACCAAGGGCGATCGAGGTGCTTCGCGACGGTTCTTGCAACCAGCGCAAGCCGGTTAGTACCGCCAGCAGCACGAAGAAATGCTCAATAAAATGATGATCGAGTTGGCCGACGCCATGGAGCATCTGCGTGAGAGGTGACAGGGCAAATGCCGTTGCGACCAGCGCCGCAAGTTCCAGCGGCAGTCCGATACGCAAAGCTATAGCGAGTAACAGGCCAAGGTTGATGAATAGCCACGCGGGGGCGATGCTGGCTGCCACAGCCATCGGGTCGGTGTCGGGGCTGACGGTGGTCACTCCCTTGACGATGGCTGCAACAGCATAGTCATAGGCCCACGGCCAGGTTATCCAACTACCCTCGGGTACATGGATCCTGTCATCGAACTGGTAGAAGCCGCGTTCGCCCTCGACGGTATCGAGCACCCGTGCAGCGTGATAAAACGAATCGTTGCCGACCGGATGCCAGACGCCGTCTTTGTATGAGGCATGCAGGAAGTTCATCGCGGCAATCAGCGCAATGATGCTGCAGAAAAGCCAGACCGCGATTATGCGGGCCGGTGAAGGTGAGGCATCAGTCAAGAACGGCTCCGGTACTTGGCTATATGAATTGGACAACAACGCCATATCTTAGTCCCGCGCGGTTGTGTTTGGCTATACTCACGGCATAACGATAACGAATGAATCTATAAGGAAGACCCCATGAAGATATACGGTGCATTGGCCTCGCCATTCGTGGCCCGCGCAGTACTGTTTGCGAAGCTGAAAGGTATTGATCTGGAAATGGTTCCGGCACGTCCTGGTACTGATGAGTTCAAGGCTGTGAACCCTATCGGCAAGATTCCGGCATTTGAAACCGATGACGGCAACTGGATTGCAGAATCCGAAGTGATCTGCGAATACCTCGAAGATATTTCCCCCGAGCCCTCCGGTTTGCCGGCCGATGCTTTGGGTCGCGCACAGTCGCGTGAAATCTCACGCATCGTCGATTTGTATCTGTCGCCTGCGGCCGCCAAGTTTGCCCGGCAGGTTAACCCTGAGACTCGTGATGCGGCGATTGTTGCAGAAGCTTCTGCCGATCTGGAAAAGTCGATGAGATATCTGGAGCACTTTATGGGCGACGGGCCATTTGCTGTAGGTGACAAGCCGACGCTGGGCGACTGCACTCTTGCGCCTTACATGCAGATGGTAAAGATTCTGGTCTACGCGAATTTCGATGAACTGCAGGATCCGACGCTGACGGACGGGCGCCTGAAGGTCTGGTGGGATGCGATCCAGGCTCACGATGTCTGCCAGCCGTTTGTGGAAGAGTACGGTGTCGCGTTCGATCAAATGATGGCGTATTTCCGGAAAGCCTAAGTCGTGTCGATGAAGCTTTGGGGTTCGATTGCGTCGCCTTATGTGGCAAGAGTCACTATGTTTGCGCGCCTGAAAGGCATCGAGCTTGATTCGGCGCCGGCCCCCGGCGGTCTGGGGTCAGATGAGTACAAGGTGATTAACCCCACCGGCAAGATCCCTTCGCTGGAGCATGACGGACAGCTGATCGCCGAGTGCGAGGTGATATGTGAGTATCTGGAAGACTTGGGGTTAGGGAACCCTGCAATGCCGTCCGATCCGCTGGAGCGGGCACAATCGAGGATAATCTCCAGAGTTACCGACTTGTATGTGGCACCCCATAATACGCCGCTGCGCCCGCACCGCGATCCGGCAAACCGTGACCAGACGGTTGTTGATGCCGTTGCGAATGAGTTTGCCAAGGCGTTTGTGTATGTTGAGCATTTCATGGGTAAGGGCCCTTTTGCTGCAGGCAGCACGCCAAGCATCGGCGATTGTGCGTTGGCGCCGTTTATTGGCATGCTTCAGCAAACTGTGTTCCCGTATTTCGAAGAAATTCCTGACCCGACGGTCAGTAGCCCCCGTATTAAAGACTGGTGGCAGGCGTTGCAGACGCACCCGGAGTGCAAAGCCTCGGTGGATGAGTACGAACAGGAGTTGGAAGCGTTTCTAAAACGTCTGGCGAAGCTGATGGCGGAGCGCAATAAGTAGTAAAAAATAACAGGTGTGATCTGAGATGATTGTCAAGGGCGGTACCAAAACGGGTTCTTTTGTCTGGCATTTGTTTGTCAGGAACTGGTGGTTGATCATCCTGATCCTGTTGGTGGCTATATTTATCGGCGAGATGTACTCCCGCTTGCCGGTCTTTGGTACTACCGTGTTCTCGTCGAACGCTGCGGCGATGCTCGCTACGGTCGTCGGTATCTTTTTGGTATTCCGATTCAATAATGCCTACGAACGCTGGTGGGAAGCGCGCACGTTGTGGGGCGGAATTCTGAACTCAAGCCGCAACTGGGGGCGTGAAGTTACGACGCTGCTGGTGGCAGGGCGGGTGCCGTCGCTGGATGAAACTCAGGCTAAAGCTGCACACAGGCGACTGATATACCGGCACCTTGCCTACATTAATGCGTTGCGGCTGACATTGCGTGGCCAGGAACTCGGCGATGAGCTCACGCCGTTTCTCGATGCAGACGAGGCAGCGGCGGTACACAAGGCCGCCAATCCTGCGGCCTGGTTATTACAGCGGCAGGGCGTTGACCTTGATGGCACGCTGGGTGCCGATACGGCAAATACTCTGATAGCTACCAGTTTGCAGAGCACGCTCAATGAACTCTCTGACGATCAGGGAGGGTGCGAGCGGATCAACAACACGGCTTTTCCCGATTCCGTGACGTATATGTCGAGAGTGCTGGTGATTTTTCTTGCGATCCTGATTCCTGTCGTGTTTTTGGAGCCGAACGATATCGTTTATCCGCTGGAATTTGCCGCTATTTTATTCATCGCGCTCGCGTTTGTGCTTGTCTATCAGATGGCCTATGAATTGATGCAACCGTTCGAAAATGAGCCGAACGACACGCCGATGACGTCTATATGTGTCTCAATAGAGCGGGATTTACGCCAGTTTCTGGGCGAAGATGACTTGCCTGAGTCGTTGCAGCCAGTAGAAGGGGTATTAATGTAAAATGCGGCCTCAACTCGGCCTGAACACCCTCTTGCTTGCAATTTAAGGTGGTTCGGAGCATCTTATGTGCTGCATAACAAGAAAAACCTAGAAAGGGGTAACTCGATGAAAACCATCCTTGGTGTTATCGGAGCAGCACTCGTTTTATCTGCCTGCTCTTCAATCCGTCCTCCTTGTGAGGGCAATGACGTGAACCAGTATGATTGCGAAGGCAATCCTGTTGCAGCTACGACTGCTGCGGGCGATGTCACAATGACGGTCACCGTTCAGGCGGCCTACCAGCAGAAGCTCGTTATTAAGAAAGACGGTAAAACGCATCGCACCTTAACCGGTACCGGTGTTGGCAAGATCTACAGCGGCAGTGCACCTGCCGGTACGTATACCGCCGAAGGTTTCTGGCGTGACGGTGATAAGGGCTCGTGGACAAAGAGCAACGTGAAAGTATCTAAATCGCGTGGTTGTACTATCCACGGTTTTGACGATACCGGACCTATGTCAGAAGTTGACTACAACGATATCGTGCTGAAAATCTGTAAGTAAGCGATCACAGCAACAAATAAAAAGCCCCGCCGGTTATTCAACCGGCGGGGCTTTTTTATTCTTACGGCTTACTCTTTGAAAACAGGTTCGAAGTCTGTGCCGTACATTTCGTTAATTTCATCGTAGAGCGGCTGCACGACTTCCGGCAGCCCCAGAGCGCCTGATTTGGTGAAATCGGAGAAGGGGATGGCATTACCCGTATCCGGTGCATTTTTCGCACGAATTGGCGGGCTGGGCCAGATTTCCTCGTCAATTACACTCATTCTGGTGCGGATGCTGTCTTTAGTGACATTCCATACCATCAAGTCTGTCGCCAGAGAGATTTCGCCGTCATAGAGTTTGCGAATCCGGCGATTAACTTCCGGGGCAATGTCGAAGTCGTTAAAGAAGTGATAGGCGATAGCGTGTCGCGGTTGCACCATTTCCATAACTTTGCCGAACTGTTCAGGTGACGTGTGCCCCTGTGTGCCAACATTGAGCGCTTCCTGGGGAGCAAAGCCCTGTTTGGTCACCAGCAGTGGTGGCGGCAGGAAGCATTCGTGAACAGCTACGTCGGCACCTTTCGCATATTCGGTGTACCACTTGTTTGGAATTGTGTCAGAGCCGTAGACGAACTTGAGACCGTTCCACTCGAGAATAAAGCTGACGGCACCGTCGAGGCCATGCACGGCAGGAATGCTGCGGACAGTCACGCCGTTTTCCTGGTAAATGATTTCATTCACACCATCAAACGGGAACTCGTTCACTTCGAGTTCGCCGCCGCGGAAATCGATAACGCCGGAGCGGGTAGCAATGTCCCATTGATACATCTCGACCATTTTCTCCATGGCGAACTTGGTGCCGAGTTCGGGCGTGCCGCCGCTCGGCCCCCAAATGCGCAACGGTACCAGGCGATTCATTGTTGTCCCGCCGAGCCAAAACGTTGGTAGGTCACCCATGTGATCTACGTGCAGATGCCCGAAAAACACTTTATCGATGTAGTCGTAAGGGATCTTCTGAGCCGCCAGCCGTTCATGACAACCCGCACCGATATCAAACAGGAACTTGTCGCCATTGCCGAGTTCCACCAACCAGCAAGCCGCAGCTTGTTTCGGGCGGGGGCTGGGCATGCCGGTTCCCAATGCGACGATACGCATTTCATCGGGAGCCAATGGCTCGGATCCGGGGTAGTAAACGTCGCGCGGATCTACGACACCAGTCGGAGACGGAGCATTCGCTTCTGCGGCAGGCAGTGCGGAGGAACCCGGCATGTCGCGACCGGCTCGTTCGTCAGAACGCCCCATTAAATAGGCACCGGCAACAACAGCTACAGCAAGGCCGCCAACGGCCCAAAGAGGTTTGCTCATGGAGATTCTCCTGATTTGTTGTTATGGAGAGACTCAGATGAGTCTAGCTCTAAGCCAAAAGCAACACAATCAGGAGTTGTGCGGTCTGCCGGTTCGTAGAGTAATGCCGCTACGACTGCTGCAGTTCAACGCCTTCGGGCAGTTCGTCGGTACTTCCCAGCGGCTGCAGTTTCGGTTCACCCTGAAGTCCGGGGCCTTTAAACATCGGGTAGCGACGGAAGCCCAGCTGCACAACCCATTTCTCAGCGCCTTCTTTTAAAGGTTGTGCCGAGTGTTTCGAGAGTTCATTGACGCTGCCGTCGTTCAGATAATTACGCCAGATAATGGCGCGGCAAAACCTGGGTTTCGAAACAATGCCAAGGTTAGTAAAGATGGTCTCGCCACCATTATCGTCGCCAACTTCATTCAAATAGACGAGTACCGTGTATTGACGGTCGCCGTTGAAGCTCGGGAAAGCATCCATATGCTCTTTGAAGTAATCGCCGTTGTCGTAATAAGTAACAGGGAAGCTTTCCGCATGGTCTACCGGAACGCCTAGCAACATGGCCGCACGTTCGACAAAGCGATATGCCAGCGGGTCTTTGTCGAATAGGTCATAGACACCCGCATCAGCGGATTTGCGATGAGTGTTGTAGACCAGCCCGTCAGTATCGGGGTTTACAACCGTGCTCGGTTGCAGGCGGCCGCGTGCCTTGTCGATAAGGTATAGGGCCTCTTCCTCAGTGCAGAAGTTATCGACGGCGATTACGCCCGTGGCGGCAAGCCGGTGGATAGAAAAACCGTCCGGCAGAATATCGAAGCGCGGTGGCGGAATCGGTTTCTGCAGAGCATCGGGAATATAGTAGCCGCGCTTATACCAAGCCTTAAGAAATCGGTTTTTAAGTCGTCGTAGCAACATGCTGTCTCTTGCACTGTTTTGTCTGTCTGTGCGGGTGGCGCACGTGGTTGAGTTTAGCAGCCATGCAGGCTGCAACAACTATAAATACGACGTAATCCCGACTATGCGGAATCTGTTGCAGGGTGGGTGTCGGCCAGCAGTACCTGCTCGACAAACTGCCGTACAAGCCGGTTGGAGTCGGGGGTTTCCTGCGTCTCTGCCAGAACCCTGTCCAAATGCCCGTCGTCGGCGGTGTAGTTGGCCTTGAAAATCGTTAGTCGTTCGACGAGCGTGGCGCGATCAAGTTCAGGATGAAATTGAAACGCCCAGAAAGGCTTGTCTTTCACTTTAAACGCATGCGGGCATGCATCGGTGTAGGCGAGTAACTCGCAGGCGTCCGGCAGCTGCGGTGCCCGTTCTTTATGCACCGAGATTGCGCGGAACCCGTCCGGTGTGTTTTTGAACACAGGGTCTTGAGCGGCCTGTTCGGTTAGTCGAATCGCCGGCGAGCCCATTTCATAATCACTGGCATCACGCACTATTTCGCCACCGAGCGCCAGTACCGCCAACTGAAACCCGAAACACGATGCGAACACCGGAATAGACTGCGCTACGCAATGTTGTAACAAGCCGATACCCGGGAGTACGAACGGATAATTTTCCGGCTCAAGAACACTGGCTTCGCTGGCGCCGCCGACAAACAACGCGTCATAGCCTTCCAACACTTCCGGCCCGAAGTCCGGAATATCAAAGACGTTAAGCACGTCGAGTTGGTGAGCTTCGAGGCCGCTGTAGAGCAGGAAACTGTCACGCTCTTCCTGACGGACGCGGGCCTGATCGCGTATCTGCATGAGCAATACACGGGGATGTGGGTGTGCAGCGTGAGTCATCGGGAAATTCTTTACCAAGCAGTGCTATTCCGCCAGCATTTTAACGTGCAGCGGGATGTGTGGGCGGGTCGATTGGGGTAATCTAGTCAATCACCAACCCGTCGCCTATACGGAGATAACGAAGAATGAAGAAATTACTGATGCTTTTGGCTGTGAGCGGTTTTGTGGCGTCCGGTCAGGGGTTGGCGCAGAGCGGTGACCTGGTGCAGGTTACAGATATCGAAAACCTTGCGCCTTACTTTGAGCGCGAAGATCTCGACTTTGGTGATTATTCATCGGTACTCATTGCACCGCTGAGCGTCGCTGACGCCCGGGTATTGCCGCCGCCCTGGGTTACCGGGAAGGATGCGAGTCCCAAAAAATGGAAACTTACTGCCAGCGACGTTAAATGGCTGCGGGAAAGTTACCAGAGTGCTATGCGCGAACAGATCAGTGGCGACGGCGGTTACCCGATAGTAGAGCAACCGGAAGAGGGCACGCTTATCATCCGTGTAGAACTGGTGTCGTTGATGCCGTTTGCACGCAAAGGCGAGCGCGTAGAGACTCAGGGCTTCGGCGTAATTGTTGCGCAGGTGCAGTTGCGCGACGGTATGAGCGGCGATTTGCTGGCTATCTATGAAGGCCCGCAGCGTGTTGGCACCGAGTTTCAGGCGAACACCCGGTTGAATGCCGAGAACCGGCTTATCGAAATATTCACGATCTGGGGCAAACGTCTGCGCAACTATATGGAAGCCGAAAGCTAGCGCCGGGCCGGCTAGCCGGAATGAATAGGTATAGCTGATGATTAGAGCACTTTATTTGTTGCCTTTGCTGGCACTGCTGGGTAAGCCCGTGTTGGCAGCGGAAGAGGCGTTGACGGTATACAAGTCGCCGACCTGCGGCTGCTGCATCGTGTGGATATCTCACCTTGAAGAATACGGGTTTACGGCCACTGTGAACCATCCGGATGATTTCAATTCGGTCAAGAAGAAGTTGGGTATTACCTCGCGCACTGCATCCTGCCATACGGCTGTTTCAGAGCAGGGCTATGTGTTCGAGGGTCATGTTCCGGCGCGTTATATTGAGGCGTTTCTTGCTAAGCCGCCTACAAACGCCATAGGTTTGTCGGTGCCGGCGATGCCGGTTGGCTCGCCCGGTATGGAGGCCGGTGATCGTTTTCAGCCTTACGATGTGCTGCAATTAAACGACGATGGCTCGACCAGTATTTATGCGAGCGTCAAAACTTTGCAGCAGCAATACGAATAGCCGCCAAATTTCAGACTAGTGTCAGACTCAGTTCCAGTAAAAAAGCCCCCGTTAGGGGGCTTTTTTACTGGAACATGCTTACGGTTTATCGCTTACCGGGCGTAACGGGGTACAACGTGTTCGCCGATCATCTTCAGGCCGTCCATAGGGTCGTCGAACAAACGAATAGACAGTTCGGTTAGGCCGCTCTTGGCGAAGTTATCGAAGCGCTCCAGTTCTGCCTCGATATTAGTCATGTTACCGGTGGAGGCCATGCCTTTAACAAGTCTTTCCGACAGGTCATCAGAAATGTTGTCGATGACACCGCTTCGGGTCCAGTAGGCTTTCATGAAGTTCAGGAAGTTTTCGACAACCAGTTCGACTTCGTCTTCGTCCTTACAGAACGGGCTAATTTCATCTTTGTTACGTGCAGCAATTGCGCCTCGCCAGATTAGCTCGCGCCGTGCCTCATACATGGCGGTATCGAGATCTTCCTTGATGTGCCATGCCCAGAAGTTGCCGACACGGAAGTCCTCGGGCTTGTCGTCACGCTTAGCCCAGCCCTTTTCAAGGTTCTCCATTACTTCCGGCATCATCTCGACGGTAAAGTCACTAACCTGGATGCCATCAGCGACGCGACCGCCCATGCGCACCATCATCGGGCCGCTGCAGCAGCCGTAGATCAGGGGTTGTGGTGCGGTAGCCCATGAATGTTGAAACGGGCGGGTGACCTGAAATATATCTCCGTCGTACGAGAACACCATTTCGCCGCTAGCGGCTTGTTTCAGTATTTCGATGCCTTCGCGAACTCCGGTAACGCGACGTTCGGGGTAGCGATTCAACATGACCGGATCTTTGAACGGCCAGGGTTCTTCCTGGTTCGGGCTGACCTTCCAGCCGATAGCGCCGAGTACCCCGCCACCGCCGCTGACCGCAATCATGGCACGGCCGTTCGACATTTCGTTCAATGTGAGCAGCGTATTCGCCATCTTCAACGGATGCAGTTCCCATGGGCTGACAGCTAATGCACCGAGTTTGATTCTGGAAGTGGCAGCAGCAGCCGGCGCCATTGTCAGAAACGCGTCATAGTTCTGGTGATAATTGGACGACCACATCGCCCGAACACCCAGTTTCTCGGCTTCAACCGAAAGTTCGGTGAACTGTGCCGGCGAGACGTCGGCCTCCAGAATAATGTCTATATCCATTGAGTCGTTTCCTGCTGTCCTGAATTGTATGCGCGGCCTGAGTCTGCTGCGGCCTATCTGTTCGGCCTCTCTGTTCGGCCTATTTGTGGCGGCAAAGAATACCAGTATTCTTCGGGCTTTTAAGCTGTGGTTTGACGCAATAGCCGTCGATATGGCGAGTCGAGTAATGGACGGCGCAGCAGTCACAGCGTAGCCTAAGCTGCAGCGACAGCATTAGCCGGGTAAATAAGGAGTGAAAAATGCGATTACTGATAGGTGCAGTTTGTGTGGCTCTGGTAGCGTGGATATGGAGTCTCGCGTTTTACGTATTCACTGATATCCCCTACGCCACAATGTCGGAGACCCGTGACGACCGGGCGGCCGCCGCGGCATTGCTTGAGCACTTTCCGGAGTCGGGTACCTATATTCTTCCCGGTCGTTTCAGCGGCGATGAAGTACGCAAAGAGATGCGCGCCAACGGGCCTGTGGCCACTGTTTATATTAAGCGGGAAGGCGTGCCCGAAGCGTCCCCGGTAATGATCGCTATCGGTTGGTTCAACAGCGTTGTGATCGGCCTCCTGATCGGTGGAGCAATGCTGATGCTGAACAAGTACACGACGGACTATTGGAGCCATGTCGCTATCTGCAGTACTGTAGGTTTGGCCTATACAGCCTACCCGCGGTTTGCCGATATTATCTGGTCGGCTTTCCCGCCCGGATACCAGTTGATGATGATTTTTTCCGACGGCGTGAGTTTTACGTTAATGGTTATGGTGATGGCCTGGTTTACGCGGCCTAAAGCCGCCGCTTAGTTTCCCTGATCAGGTTTTATCAAGCACCGGTATGCAAAAGTACTCTGTATTTTTTCTGACTGCGATGAGCATGGTATTGATCGCCGTGTTCTCGGTGCGTTGTTCCGGCGTCGAGGGGCCGGCGAGTACCGGTATGCCTCGCGTCATAAACGGTGAAGCGGGTAGCCTGTTGCGGCCGGCGAAAGCCTTGCCGGCGTTTACTTTGACCGATCAGTACGGCGAGCCATTCGACAATGCCCGGCTCGGTGGCCGCTGGTCGCTGCTATTCACAGGGTTTGCCTCCTGCCGGCACCTCTGTCCGCCGACTATGTTCAAGATGAATATGGTGGCCGAGAGCGTTGCCCTGCCTTCAGGAGAGGCGCTACGGCTGGTGTTCGTGTCGGTTGACCCGGAACGCGACAGCATTGAGGACCTGGCGGAGTATGCCGGGCGCTATTCAGCAGAAGTGGTTGCGGTAACCGGCGAATCATCGCAACTCGATGCGTTAGTTGGTGGGTTGGGGGCAACGTGGAAAGTAACAAGTGATACAGACAGCTACGATGTAGAACATTCACCAGCCATTTACCTTATAAATCCAGACGGGCGCTTCGCAGGTATCTTTACTCCGCCACTCATTCCGGAAAAAATTACTGCGGACGTTATGTCCTACATAACGCAGTCCGACTAGCATGTTTTTGTTAATAACTTGTTAGCGTGAACTGGCGTTTTTTTCCAAACGTCATTCATATGGAGTATGTGTCGAACCGATAAACTCATTCCGACTAAAATCCGCTTTATTTTCTGCGTTGCACATATATACTGAATTGCAGTCTTGGAGCATAAAGTTTTGAGATTGTTTTACCTGTTTGGTGTCGATATCTAAAGTTTATTTTTTGAGGTTAAGCATGTCAGATTCAAGAGTTGCCGGAACGGTTAAGTGGTTCAATGATTCCAAAGGTTATGGTTTTATAGAACGTGAAGGCGGAGCAGATGTCTTCGTACATTTTTCTGCTGTGAAGTCAGAAGGGTTCAAGAGTTTGCAAGAAGGTCAGGCAGTAACGATGGAAGTTGTCGACGGCCAGAAAGGTCCGCAGGCCGAGAACGTTATTCCCGAATAAAACTGCGTATCAGCGCAGTAGAGAAAAACCTGCCTGAGGCAGGTTTTTTTATGTCTAAGCTAAGTGGGAATCGAGCCGAATCAAGTCGACTCGGCTGCGCTGAGTTTGACTGGAAAGCGTTTTTGATAGGCGTACTTGATCGCGTGATGATAGTACCAGAAGGGCTTTAGTAACCCACCGTAGCGGATTTCTGTTGAATCGTCGGGATGCATATCCCGGCCGACATCGGCTGCTTGCAGTGCAGCGATACAAGCATTGAGACGCGAGTCGTTGCCCCGGGCCATGTCGGTTTGATTCCATGCATCGATAAAGTCCGCCGGGAAGTCCTTTATTGCACTGATCTTCGAGTTGCCTTTGCTGACCTGTTTGCCGGTGCCTGCACTGCCGAACAAGTGATGGTGTTTCTTGTTCCAGAATTCTTCCTGACCTTCATGCCACTCGATGCCGGCAATCTCACACAATTTCTGAAGCAACTCACCGGGATTGCCAACGAGATCCTGATAATTTATGGCGATAAAAGGTAGTTGTAAATCCAGAAAGCGTTCGTAGTAGTTCAGGAAGGAGCTGCGGTAGTAGTCGATCGGACGACCGCGTTTCCAGTGTGAGTAAGCCAGATCCTTCGGGTCTTTCCACAGTAGAAAGTTGACGACAGGAATGTTGTGATTGCGCGCCCATATGTTGCTGTCGAGCACCCAGTTTAGATCTTTTGAGGAGTCGATCACGTGTTCCACGCCAGCTCGCTGCAGTACCCGGGCATGGAAGTCTTCCTGCGGAATCTTCCCTAACTCGCTCCATACTGGACAAGGGCGTTCACCGCAGGAGCACTCCGGGTCAAAATGATGTGTCCGATAGGGTCTGAACAATGCGTAGATTTCGCCGCAGGAGAAGCAGGCGTCCGAATTACCGAGCATCAGGTCGAGCATTGTTGTGCCGGAACGCGATGCGCCGTTGGCCAAAATCAGGTTGCTTTGATTTTCTGTCATTAGTGTCAGCTACCGGGAAGGAGGCTTACTTTATAGTTGGGCGGCCTTATTCCGTCAAGGAAGCACGCCGCAGGCCCTCGGGAATATTGACTAATGTCACTTTTTGGCTTTGCTGCACCAACTAATGGATGTCTTTGAACCTTTGGCTATTGCTGCAGGTAAGGCTTGCTAGGATTCTCCGTCCTGATTAGATGCTTTGCCGGAAAAGGCTTCCGTAGATAGGGCTCCGGCAAATAACGAAGGAACAGCAATGAGCGACAAACAGAGTGATGTAAAAACTATCCATGAGTTTCTGGAAGACAATCCGAACGTGGATGTCTCCAACCAGTGGGAACGCATGTGGGATATCCACGGCAGGATCGCCGATCGGATTATTGAGAAGTTCGACTGCAAACTGCACCCGATTTCCGAAGGTGCTGATTACTATCAGTCTGAGGATGCTCAGATGGAAGGTGCGTTCTTTGGCTACACCGGTAATGATGTCGACTGGTTCGTTCGATCCTGGATTGGTAACCGCAAGGCCAGCATCATTGATATGAATATCAATGTCGTGCTTGGTCAGGAAACGATGGTGCCTAACCTGATGGTTATTTTCGGTACTGTGCCGAACATGCTGTTCTATGCGGATTATGTGTCACGTTGCGATATCAAGACCAACGAAGCCTATGTTGACGAATACTACGAAGGCGGCGCCAACACGGACTACCTTGAGTTCCGTGCCAACACTGACTTTGTCTGGTCTGCCAGTCACGGCCCTGCGATCCGCGGCATGCAGTCACCGGTTTGCTCAAGCTATATCACTGATCTGACTGATGAGCATATCGATCATTGCGAAGCCTATCTTGCCAAGTTCGTCGACCGCTGGTTTACCTGGTATGACAACGCTGATCGCTTACCGCAGTCATTGCGTGACGCCCAGCAGGAATACGATTTCAACTACCGCGAGTACACCAACCGCAAAGATCCGATGAATGTGATTCCGCAGAAGATCTTCGGCAAGGAAATGGCGCAGATGATGCTCGACCGCCGCGGCGGCAAAGTGCAGATGGATGCTGACCGGGGTAAGTGGAAGTAAAGCTTCCCGGAGTTGTAGCTAATAAAAAAGCCCCACTGGTTATTCGACCAGCGGGGCTTTTTTTATGCTTACGGGAACCGTATGAATATATCAGGCGTCTTTAAGCGCCGGTACGACGTGTTCACCGATAATCTTCAGGCCGTCCATCGGGTCTTCATGCAGGCGCAACGCGATTTCCGTCAGGCCGGCTTTACCGAAGGTTTTGAAGCGGTCGATCTCGCGATCGAGTGCATCCAGTCCGCCCGTGGAGGTAAGACCTTCGCACAGCTTGTTCGATACTTCTTCCGGCACGCCCGGAACATTGTCCGATCTGGCGAAATACGAGTCGACGTAAGCCTGATAGTTATCACGGACTAACTGTACTTCGTCATCCGTCAGGTACATGTTGATCATGTTGGGGTCGAGCAGACGTGCGCGCCATGGCAGTTCCAGACGCGATTCGCGATAGGCTGCTGCGGCGTCTTCTTTAATGTGCCAACCCCAGAACGTGTTGATGCGGAAGTCTTCGGCAGGCTTGTCGCGGCGGCTCTGACCGGTCTTAACGTGAGCTACAGCGGGTTCTGCAACCTCCGGTGGAGTGCAGCCGACAAAACAACCGTCAGCAACACGGCCTTCCATGCGCATCATCATTTCACGGTAAGCGGTACCGTAGACTTTCGGTGCCGGTGACTTAACCCAGTCGTATGCGCAAGGCAGGTTTACGTTAAAGATTTCGCCTTTGTAGCCGTCTTTTAGTCCGCCACTTGCAGCTGCGCGGATAATCTCGATAGCTTCGCGAATAGCCAGGACCTGCTTCTTGGGTTTCTTCAGGTCCATTGCTGTGATGTTGCCTTCACCGGCACCAACTGCGATTTGGGCGCGACCACCCGACATCTCATTCAGCGACAACAGCGAGTTGGCAATTTTCAGCGGGTGCATCTCGAACGGGCTGACCGCGAGCGGGCCCATGCGGAGTTTGCTGGTGCTTTGCGCCAGCGGTACCAGGCTCAAAAATGCATCCCAGTGAGCAAAATAGTTCGAAGTCCAGATGGCACGAATGCCATATTGCTCCGCCGCCTGACCGATCTCAGAAATCTGGGTCGGGGTCAGGTCGGGTTCAAGAATCAGATCTACGTCCACGAGTATCTTCCTTCAACTGGCGGTCAAGCTGGTGCCGCCTTATAAACGGGGCTGCAAAGATAGACGTTTAGGCGCTGTAAATCCAGACGGGGATTGCCGCAGCAGCTCCATTTTCGCCACGCTGCGCTGAACCGTATGGCATGCGCGTCCTTCATGCTTTTGTGACATTTGTCATTTCGCGGCCGCGCCCCGTGCAAGCAGTGGAGCGCGCTCCGGCAGGCGGGTTTGGAAGAGGTATCTATCCGTAGGCGGCACGACTATAATTGCGCCGATACACTATTCAGATTCCTTCAGATTCTTCCTGACTCATAATTAATGACCACTGTTAACGATTTCCGTCTTACCCTGCACGGCAAGGAATACGTTCCCATCATCATTGGTGGTATGGGCGTAGATATTTCTGCTGCCGAGTTGGCGTTGGAAGCTTGCCGTCTTGGCGGCATCGGGCATATCTCCGATGCAATGATTCCGTTCGTGTCGGATAAGTACTTCAAGACGCATTACACCAAAACGAAAACCAACGAGTATAAAGAGAGCCGCAATACGCCGGACAAATCGTTGGTGAAGTTTAATCTCGATCGCTTGTATGAAGCGCAGAAGTCCGTCGTGACTGCCGCCATGGATCGCAAGCAGGGCCCGGGTGCCATCTGGGCCAACATCATGGAAAAACTCACGATGGGTGCGGCGGGCGATACACTAAGAACCCGACTGAACGCTGCTATGGATGCCGGTATTGACGGTATTACTTTATCGGCCGGTCTGCACAATCAGAGTTTGCGTCTGATGGCGGACAACCCACGCTTCCGCGATATTGATATCGGTATTATTGTTTCCAGCGTGCGTGCCCTGAAGATTTTTCTGCGCAGCGGTAAGCGCGTTGATCGTTTACCGGATTACGTCATTGTTGAAGGCCCGTTGGCCGGCGGCCATCTTGGCTTCGGCGAAGACTGGGCGGACTACAACCTGCGTGACGTATTTGACGAAGTTATGGAGTTCGTTAAAGCCGAGGACCTGCCGATTGCAGTGATTCCGGCCGGTGGCGTATTCACCGGTACCGACGCAACCGAGTATCTGCAGGCTGGCGCATCTGCCGTGCAGCTGGCAACCCGCTTTACCGTAACTAAAGAATGCGGGCTGCCGGATACGGTGAAACAGAAGTATTTTGAAGCCAACGAAGAAGACGTGTTGGTTAATAGCTTGTCAGCCACCGGCTACCTGATGCGCATGCTGAAAAACAGCCCGTGCATCGGTTCCAATGTTAAACCCCAGTGCGAACCTTTCGGCTATATCCTGAGTAGTGACGGTACGTGCCGTTATGTCGATGCTTACGAAGCAACCGGCCTCAACGAGAAGGGCAAGAAGCTGCCCGTCACTGACAAGATGTGCACCTGC